>Ga0153943_1000197_pt1 | contig 20250 bp, 21 predicted proteins | sample TSNJ027MetaG_FD_104721 | JGI IMG/M metagenome (GOLD analysis project Ga0153943, IMG submission 104721) | Attine ant fungus gardens microbial communities from New Jersey, USA - TSNJ027 MetaG | ecosystem: Host-associated > Fungi > Mycelium > Unclassified | place: USA: New Jersey, Brendan T. Byrne...
ATTCGTTGACAGCCTTACACATTGATATAAGTGACGTTATATACCCCTTCCAGCTGCCTGAGCCATTCAATGGATACCTGTGGAATGGGATGGTCGGTTTCCATTACCATAACTGCATAACCGCCCCGTTTATTCCGGTGAAGCTGCATAGTGGCAATGTTAACTGCTTTATCTGCAAGAACAGAGGATACTTTTGCAACAGGTCCCGGCTTATCCTGGTTATATACGATTAATGTAGGTTTGTCCGCAGTAAAATTTACAGTTATCCCGTCCAGCTTATGGATCAAGATCCGTCCTCCTCCAGTGGAACAGGCTTCAATCTCTACAGTTTCGCCGGACCCACTTGTTATCTTAAGAACTGCGGTATTAGGATGTGCATCCTTAAGGGTCATATCCTGGAATGTAAAAGTCAGCCCTTCCTGTTCGGCAATGGTAAAGCTTTCCGGTATCCGTATATCATCCGCTTTCATCATTAACAGACCGGCAATCAGAGCACGGTCCGTTCCATGGCCGATTCCTGTTGTGGCAAAAGAACCATGGAGAATAATATCCGCATGTACCAGTTTGTCCTTAAGCAGAAGCGCGGCAATATAACCAATCTTTACGGCACCAGCCGTATGAGAACTGCTTGGCCCCACCATGACAGGCCCTAAAATATCAAAAAGATTCATATTCAGATTCCTTTCCCTATTCAAACAGGGTACTTATAATATCTCCAGCAAATGTTGAAAGTATTCCGGCAGAGGTGCGGCAACTTCCACATACGCTCCGTTTTCAGGATGTTTAAAACCCAATATCCTGGCATGAAGTGTCTGTCCGTTTAATTTGAATGGGGATTTGCGGTTACAATAGATTTCATCACCTAAGATCGGATGCCCGATACTGGCCATATGTACACGAATCTGATGTGTGCGTCCGGTCTCCAGTGTACAAGCGACGTACGTATAGTTCCTGAAACGCTTTAACACCTGATAATGTGTTATGGCAGGCTTTCCGTTTTTCTCGTTAACAGCCATCTTCTTCCGTTCCCTGGGGTGTCTTCCGATCGGCTTGTTAATCGTTCCGTTCTCTTCTTCTATTATCCCATGGCATATTGCATGATAACAGCGGGTTATAGTATGGTTACGCAGCTGCATGGCAATTTCCCGGTGGGCTGTATCATTTTTACAGACAATAATGGAACCGGTAGTATCCTGATCTATTCTGTGTACGATACCGGGACGCATAACCCCATTAATTCCCGACAGTTCCTTTCCGCAGTGATATAAAAGCGCATTAACCAAAGTGCCGTCATAATGTCCTGCCGCCGGATGTACTACCATCCCTTTGGGTTTGTTGACCACAATCACGTGTTTGTCCTCATATAAGATATCCAGGGGAATATCCTGTGGTTCTATATCCGGCTCCACTGATTCCGGCAGCAGGAAATATACTTCGTCTGAAGCCTTTACCCTGTAACTGCCTTTTACACTCCGGTCATTTACCAGAACCTGTCCTTCCTTTATTAATTTCTGTATATAGGAACGTGAAAGAGAATCCAGAAGACTGCTGATACACTTATCAATTCTCTCGTCTTCCAGATCCTCTGTAATTTCAAATCGATATTCATTCATATTTCAACGCTTCCTTACTGATTTTACTTTGTCTCCCGATAACGGTTTTGCTTGAAATTCAGGAATTCCAGATCTTTTTCCTTGTATACAAAAATGACCAGAAAAAACAATCCGATCGACGCCACCACCACATACGTATCAGCCGCATTGAAAATCGGGAAATCAATTAAGACAAAAGAAATAAAATCCACCACATAACCCAACCGGAACCGGTCAATCATATTGCCAACGCCGCCGGCTATAATCGCAGACAAAAACACATGAATTACATTATATTTTTTATGCCCCGGCAGTTTAAAGAGAAAAAATACCAAAAACAGTTGAAATACGATTCCTACAAACAAAATAAACACCTTTTGATCCAACAAAAGTCCAAAAGCGGCACCTCTGTTTTCCAAATACTGAAGTTCAAGTACACCCTGAATCAAGGGAATTGCTTCCTGCCCCTTAAGATGTAAAACCGCCAGATACTTTGCGTACTGATCAATGAACAGCAATAGTATGATCCCTATTACATCAAAAATCAGCATTTTCTTTCTGTTACTCATTAAACTCTTCTTCATTATAATATATTTCCCTTACAGCATCCAATATCTCTTCTTCAGTTACAGTTTTATCAACATATGCCTTCCCGACCTTCTTAAGTAAAATGAACTTAATCCTGCCGGCTTCCATCTTCTTGTCAGAACGTGTTAAATCCACAATCTCCCCGGGGGATATATTTTCCACCGTGATGGGCAGATAAAAAGGCACGAGCATATCACGTATTTCATAATATTCTTCCATACTGAGCAGTTCCTTTTTCCAAGATATAAACGCAGCCGCCACAATCCCCAGTGCAACGCATTCACCATGATACAACTCAAAATTCCTATTCTTTTCAATAGCATGCCCGATTGTATGTCCAAAATTCAAAAGTGCACGTTCTCCCTGCTCCAGGGGATCCTTTTCCACCACCAGCTTCTTAATGGTATTGCTGCGGAAAAGCATTTCTTCCAGTACGTTTAAATCCTTTTCACAGATTTCATACATGTTCTCAATCAGCCACCCATAAAAAGCGGCATCTTTTATCAGACCATGCTTCATTACTTCGGCAAATCCCGAAAAATACTGTCTGTCATCCAGGCTTAACAATGTATTTAAATTAATATACACCAGTCTGGGCATCTTAAAAGCACCTACCATATTCTTGTAGCCGTCAAAATCAACACCGGTCTTCCCGCCAATACTACTGTCATTCTGCGCCAGAAGCGTAGTCGGGATCTGTATATAATCAATTCCTCTCAGATAGGTTGCCGCTGCATAGCCTGTAACATCACCAATCACACCGCCTCCCAGGGCAAGCAGCATATCCCTGCGGTCAAAACCTTCTTCTATAAGAAACCGATAGATACCTTTTACTGTATCCAGGGTTTTATGTTCCTCTCCAGCCGGGATGGTATAAAGACTGGTTTTAAGACATTTATCCTGTATAATCTGTGAAATCTCACTGCCATACAGCTTCGATACATTTGTGTCGGTAATGATACACAATCTCTTTTCCCTTGCTTCCAATACTTCCAGTTCATTCCAAAGCCCGTCAAAGGACTGGCTGTATACAATATCATAACAAGGCTTCTTCTGAAATAAAACAGGTAATCTCTGAGGCATTCATCTGTCCTTACGTTGTGAAAATAACGTTCCTCTCTCTTGACTTAGAAAAACTTCCCGTTATTACGAGAAGTCCTCCCTTATTAAATTCCGTTATTAATTGGCGAATCAAATGAACCATTTAATATATCCTGAAAATCTCCGGAAATATCTACACTTGCAGGTGTTATGATAAAGATATAATGAGATATCTTCTGCAGATTACCGGAAATTGCATAACAAGAACCCGATGTAAAGTCTATGATCCTTTGTGCAATGTCCACATCAAGTCCTTCCAGATTCAGAACCACTGTCCTGTTGGCTAACAGGGTTTCCGTGATCTCTCTGGCATCTTCCACACTGCTGGGCTTAATCACACATACTTCCATACCGGATCCAGCCGATACCTTGCGGGTTACCGGCTGTCTCATGGGAGTTACCTTTGCTGTCGGCTTCTTTACAGGCTTCTCCTCATAATCATTGGAATCCTTCATCTTGGATGTATTTTTCTTTTTGGGCGCAGTGTCTATCTCATCATCATCATAATAATCTTCATCGTCATAATAATCTTCATCATCTTCGTTTAACTTCATGTAATTCAAAAACTTATCCATTACACTCACTGGCGGCTCTCTCCTCTTTCCTTACCTATTCTGAACTATAAACCCGGTCTCCGAAAATCCCGGTCCCTACTCTTATATAAGTAGCTCCTTCTTCAATAGCAATCTGATAATCACCAGTCATTCCCATTGACAGCACATTCATAGTAACATTATCAATGTTTTCCTTCCCAATGTCAACAGCTAATTGATGCAGCATGCTGAAAATTTGTCTGTTTTTTTCCTGATTGTCAACATAGGGAGGGATAGTCATCAGTCCTTTGATACATATACCAGGCAATACCGCGATACACCTGACCAATTCCAGGACATCCTCTTTCCTTACCCCGAATTTGCTTTCCTCTTCTGCCACATTAACTTCAATCAGTATATTAACTTCCGTATCCTTCTTCAGCGCTTCCTTACTGATTTCACTGGCCAGCCTTAAAGAATCCACGCCATGAACCAAATAAACCTTTCCAATGATATGCTTAACCTTATTACGCTGTAAATGCCCAATCATATGCCAACGGATATCTCCAGGCAGCAATTTTACTTTTTCATCCAGCTCCTGAACCCAATTTTCCCCAAAATCCCGTATACCAGCCCGATAAGCCTCCTCAATCATAGCTACAGGCTGTGTTTTACTAACAGCAATCAACGTCACCTCCGATTCTACCCTCCCAACCCTCTTACAAGCCCCCCCAATCCCTTCAAACACAATTTCCAAATTATCTCTCACCAAATTATCTCTTACCAAATTATCTCTAATCAAATTATCTCTAATCATAACAACTCCCATCCATGCACTCTACTCACAAACAAATCAAAATGTTAAAAAAGACAACATCATCTTTTCACCTTCCAAACATACCGCCTCCAGCAACACAAACAACCTCAACGAAAAGTCTGAGCGACAACACAAACAACCCCAACGAAAAATGTGAGAAACAACACAAACAGCTCCCACGAAAAAACGTGAGAAACAACACAAACACCCCTCACGAAAAGCATGAGAAACAACACAAACAGCCCTCACGATAACCCGGAAGAATATAAAAATGAAATTCCTATGGATTTCATTTTTATATTCTTCCCATATGAGATTTAGAAATCCTTAGATGCCGTACTTTGGCATCTTAGTATTTCTTCTCATATTTTATTCAAAAATGAATTGGTCATCGCTTACTGCTGTTACATCCAGAACAATATAATCATAAACATTCAGTCCATATTTAGTGTTGGATTCTACAATTGCATATTCATCATTCTGATTCAATATATTAATCTGTCTGAAATCTGCATAACCCTTGTTGATATTATACACCCCAATCAAGGTTGCGCGCCTGCTTACCGTATAGGTGTCCTGGCTGTCCTGCTTATACAGGATATCACCGGTTCCCAGAATTACAGTATCCAGATAATACTCATTGGCTTCCTCATCCTTATAATACACATCTGTTTCTATAAATTCACTGGAAATGGTGCCATCTTCAAGATAAGACTGACGAAGAACACCTGTATTGCCGTTACTGCCGCCCTGAAATATATATTCCGTCGGTATCAGGAAAAACTCCTTTTGAACAATGGAAGAATTGGGAATCTTAAGACCTTTTTCATCATTCAGCAGCAGCTCAATATCCATAAAACGATCAGAAACAAATGTTATCATGGAATTGGTAAAGGATAACTGAAGATAGGTATTACCGTCTTCATTCCTTAATATGTATACTTTTCCCCAAGATTCATATTGATTTTTCATAAAACGGACTTTTATATAATTTTCTGCCTCAAACTCTTCCGCCCGCTCTTCATCAATTAATACAACGATTGACCAGTTTTCACTTGTAGATAACTTGTACACCGTATCATCCACTGCAGCCAGTTCATTTCCTGCCAGCTGATTCTTACTGTATTCCTTTTCCGACAGAATATTTTCCGTAACCATTCTGGCAGTCAAATCCTCATAACCATCTGTCCAGTATGCAACGATACCAGTCTCCGGGGCATTACAAAAATCCACCAGTGCGGTCAGCTCTGAACTGCTGTTAATATCATTGATATTATCCATAATATTAGTATTGGCGAGCTTTAAAACCGTCCCTTTTAAGGTATATTTAAAATCATACACCGAATCGTAATTCTTCGGGTCAAAACCATGCATGAAATTAACGATATCATTTCTGAATTCTGCCAGCTCACGGTCACTTAATGAATTTTCACCAAGATTGATGCTGTCCAGATATTCCTGGAGGCGTCCTGTTTCATCTATGGTATACACAAGATCCCCACTGGCCACACGCTCCCCTTCACGGGCATAATAATTCACGTAACCCGCCGTACCAGCAGTAACCACAGTTTCCTCCCTTATTATAATTCCCTTGTACATATTATTGGTAGAAAGTGAGCCTTCCCTTACTTCATAAGATGTGATGTGAGAAGTCTGAAAATACAAAATCACACAGACTATTACATATATAAAAACCACACCAAAAATAATCATACCAATATTCAGGTTCAGAGGCTTTCTGTATTTTCTTATGTTTGTTGGTTTTTCACTTTTACGTGCAGTCTGCGCCACAATTTCCCTCCAATATGATGCTGTTAAAAAATCCTCATAAAAAGCCCCGGGAAGAATCCGAGGCTTTTATCTTATGATTTATAATAAAAAATGTTCTGTAAAAGCAACTTCTTCATGATGAAGCATCTTCCCGTTATTATAAGGATATTATAATATTCTCTTTATATTCTTCAGGTACTGCTACCTCATCAATGGAAATACTTATAACAAAATCAACTTCAAATTTCTTCCCAATTTGATCCAACTCAGCAATGGTCTCTTTCACATTACTGTCATTCACACGTGCTATTTTCAAAAAGCTGTCTAAATACATCTGCTGTAAATCATGATCCTGAGAAATGATTCCGCTTATAAATCCTACAAATTCACTGTTGTTCCTGATCATGTACTGCGATACATCAATAAGACGTACCCTATTATTCAATTCATACATATGCTTGGTGCTTTTGTCCAAATAAACGATATTACCGGCTGCGGTTCTGATTTCTTTATTTACTTTATCCAACAAATGCTTTGTCTTGCCCTTTCCTTTATTGCCTACGATTAACTGAACCATATTGGTAACCCTCCTGTTTTTGTATCTTTTATGTTACTATTCGGTGCCTGATACCACGAGGTGTTGCGATGAAGCCAGCAGTGCTGAATAGTAACTCCGTTATCCACATTATAGATTATCTGATAATAAAAAACAACCTCTATTTCAGTATTTCCTCTAATAAATCTGACATGCCGTAATACAAGAAATCTTTTTCATCTGATCGCAGAATAACGGAAATATAAGATACACTGTTGGTGTCTCTGGAAAGCAGAATCAGGCAGTGGCCGGCTGCATTTGTTGTTCCGGTCTTGCCTCCCATTATTGTTACATTTTCAGGGGAATCATAATTTCCACGAAAATACTGATTTGTATTATCTACTGATAATTCTTTTGCATTTCCATCTTTGTCATAATAAGTAGTCTGATAACTGGTCATTCGTATGATTTCTTTGAATTTATCATATTTGATCGCTTCATTAAAAATCAAATACTGATCATAAGCTGTGGAATAATGCTTATCATCAGATAAACCATGTGGATTCACGAAATTTGAATTGGTAGCACCAAGGGCCCTGGCTTCTTCATTCATCATCTCCATAAAACGTTCCAGGGTCCCGCCAACATTTTCTGCAATCATCATAGCCGTGTCATTGGCAGAATACATCAGTAAAATATGTAAAGCCTGATCCAATGTCATAGTATCCCCGCTTTTTAGTCCGCACAACTGTGCCCCTGACTCCGTTATGTTCACGCTGTCAGTTGCTTTTAATACCTGATCAGGAGATCCATATTTCAAGGCTACCAACGCTGTCAGCACTTTGGTCAGACTCGCAGGATACAATGTTTCATGGGCATTTTTAGCATACAAAACAGTGCTGTTATCCACACAAAAAAGCACCGATGCTGTTGCCCGGGAAAGATTATCCGATTCGCCTCCTGCATAGGGGATGATATCATTCGTAACGATACACAAATCAGCTGCAAAAGGATCTGCCAGACCACCCTTCTGCCTGGATATAATGTTAAAACTGCTGATATCCGAATCCGGGTTATATCCCATTTCATAGTTGGCAGAACTACAGCCGGCCAGGCTCATAATGCAGATTATGGTACTGCAAAACAATGCAAATCTTTGCATGGAAAATCTTAGCAATGCAAATCTTTGCAGTGCAAATCTTTGCATTACAGATATTCTCTTTTTATTTGTACATCTCACGCCACTCTAAATCTCCTCTATCCAGGGACTTGATCAACAGTTCCGCACTGGCCAGATTGGTAGCCAGAGGAATATTGTGTACATCACATAGCTTCACAACATTATTCACATCCGGCTCATGGGATTTTGATGTCAGCGGATCTCTCAGGAAAATGACAAGATCCATCTGGTTATGTTCAATCTGTGCGCCAATCTGCTGCTCCCCGCCCAAATGGCCGGCAAGGAATTTATGGATGTTCAGATTAGTTACTTCTTCAATTAATCGACCGGTAGTCCCGGTTGCATACAAATCATTTTTGCTTAATATCCCCCGATATGCTATACAAAAATTCTGCATTAGTTTTTTCTTTGCATCATGTGCAATCAGTGCAATGTTCATACGATACCCTCTCTCTGTTTTAATCTTTATTGTCTTTTAGCCTGAAGTCTGATGTTTAATACAAAGCCCATACCTATATATAAACTCACTAATGAGGTAAGTCCTGAACTGACAAATGGTAAGGGTAATCCAGTGTTGGGGAGGATAAAGGTATTTACTCCAATATTAATAAAGCTCTGAATAGCAACCAATCCTCCCATCCCGGCAGCAATGACGGTACCTGCTAAATCCTTTGATTTTCTCGCCACGGAAATGCATTCCAAAGAGATTGCTATAAGCAGAACAATAACGGTAACCGCACCCTTGAAGCCGAATTCCTCGCCAATTATGGCAAAGATGAAATCTGTCTCAGGCTCTGATATGAAATTACCGTTTTTAACAGAAGTAATTTCGTTGTTCTTATATCCTTTTCCATCCAGTTGTCCTGATGCAATAGCTGTTCTCGCATTAAGCTGCTGATATGCTTCCGCCGTTGAATATTCCTCCGGATTCACAAATGCAAGGATCCTGTTCTTCTGATAGGTGTCCAGAATCTCATTGCCCGGCTGCAGCGCCAGCGATATTAATATGGCGACTGCCGGAATCGCAACAGCCAGTACACCGATTACCACTTTATACTTAAGCCCTCCGGCAAACATAACAACACAGAATATTGCAGCAACCACAATACTGGTAGATAAATCCGGCTGCTGATACATAAGTATAATGGGCAGGGCAACCAGAACAATACAACTGGATATAATCTTAAAGGTATTAAATTCTTCCTTATGTTTCATAATAAACTGTGCAAAGAATAAAATCAATATAATTTTTACAGTTTCTGAAGGTTGGAATCGAAAAGTACCAATTTGCAGCCAGCGTTGTGCGCCGCCGATACGTGTTCCCGCATAGGCCACCAGACTCAGTAGAACAAGATTGCCGATATACATAAGCCAGTAAAGCTTTAAGATAATTGAGTAATCAAAAAACGATATGACCAACATAAGGAACAAGCTGCCGATCACACCAGCCAGCTGCTTTGATTGCAGATCTTCCTTGGCACTCCCGACTGCCAGTACGCCAATAATTGACAAGGCAAGCATCATTAATATTAACTTAAAATCGTAATCTCTTACCCGATAACCTTTTAACATAATGCTCCAATCAATACTTTAGTATTTTATTGCTGCTTATGCAGATCCAGAATTGGAACATTGGCATACAGTGACGGATTTTTGATCCCCCGGGAGCCTTTGCTTCCCTTGGCATTAATCTGGATTTCCATATTTGCAGCATCTATTTTCATATATTTCGATATCACCTTGATGATATCTGTTTTAATCAGTTCCATCATCTCCGGCGAACAATTCACCCGGTCTGAAATCAACAATATTTTAAGCCGGTCTTTCGCAACTTCGCGGGAGCTCTTTCTACGAAAAAAACGTTTCATAACCATGCACCTCCTTATGCTTTGTGAAAAATACCGGTTACTTTTGTCCAGAAAGAAATTCCTTTATCCAGGTTCATATAAGGTACCTCCTTACCCAGCAATCTCAGCACAACATTCTGATATGCTTTGCCTGCCGGGCTGGCACTGCCCACTAAAGGTTCCCCCTGATTGGTTGCTATGACTACATTTTCATCATCCGGTATGATTCCGGTTAAAGGAATCGCCAGAATATCCACCACATCCGCGGCAGACATCATATCGCCCCTTTTCACCATATCCATCCGCAAACGGTTAATGATCAGATCGATCTGTTTAAATCCATTTGCTTCCAACAACCCGATGATCCGGTCAGCATCCCTGATGGCCGATACTTCAGGTGTAGTGACTACCAATGCCCGGTCAGCACCGGCAATAGCATTCTGGAAACCCTGCTCAATGCCTGCCGGACAATCCAGTATTACATAGTCAAACTGCTCCTTCAGATGTTCAATCACTTTGATCATTTGTCCGGGTGAGACGGCTGTCTTGTCCCTGGTCTGGGCAGAGGGCATCAGATAAAGACCGGGATTTCTTTTATCCCTGATCAGTGCCTGTTTTACACGGCAGCTGCCTTCTACCACATCAACCAGATTATAAACAATCCTGTTCTCCAGACCCATAACAACATCCAGATTCCGCAGTCCGATATCCGTATCAATCAAACATACTTTTTTACCCATTTTAGCAAGACCTGTTCCAACGTTTGCGGTGGTGGTGGTCTTACCCACTCCGCCTTTTCCTGATGTGACGACAATTACTTCACTCATAGATTCCTCCATTTCCGCCGAAAATATTCATCTCCGGTCTTTGTCCATGTAATTAATCGTCCCCTGTTTGCCTTTGGAACAAAACAGTAACCCTAAAAGACTCCCAGTAATTCTTTAGTAAGCAGTTCAAATACGATTCTTTCGTTTTTCACATATGCAATTTTCGGTTGTACTTTAGGGTGTATTCCCCATTTTGCTTTTTTTCCTGAATGTTTATATTTGAAATCGCCGATTTTAATTCTTTCCGGCGCCATTTCAAGCGCTACTATATAGTGTCCGTCCACACCATTGCCGCCCGCATAGGCTTCTCCATACAAACCGCCCAGAACAATGACATTCTTGGTGGAAATAATGGCACTCCCCGGATAGACATCACCCAATATAACGATGCTGGACTCCGTTTCCAGGATTTCATTATTCTTTAATGTCCCTTTGTAAAACTGTCCGTCCTCTGATCCGGTCAGACGGCGTTCCACATGTTGAAGGGCTTTGATAAAATGCTTGTTGGTCTCTTCATCTTTTCCCACGATGCAGATAATTACCACATCACTGCTGCTTTTTATCGTTTCTAGAATGCGGATCTCATCAACAGCAGATAGTTCTCTTCCCTCTAAGGACAAAGCCATCCTGGCTGATCCAAAGAAATTCCTGGACTCTGTAAACTTAAATTTAAGTTCCTCTATGATCTGTTCAAAAGGAAGCTCTTTATCCAAATAAATCGTAATGCCATTTTGATAGCTCTTTATCATGACAGCATCTTTCACTTCCTGCCACCTCTCTTCTGCCCTATAGTGAACTTTGTTCACTGCACACTATTACTGACGCCTTCATTATCAATACCTGCAGTTCCGGTGATAATTTCTTCATCTTCAGCCAGTTCGAAATAATACATCATAATATCCCTTGCAGTCTGCGCCGCATAATCAGATGAATATCCGAAGGGGATACGGGTAACGATAGCAATCTCCGGTTCCTCATATGGCGCATATCCCACAAACAGCGCATGGTTGGAACGGGACAGGGACTGTTGGGCCGTACCGGTCTTACCAGCCATTGTAACTTCCAGTGCGTTAAGATATACCTTGTTCTTAACCATATTTCTCATACCTGTCTGAATGGCATTCCAATAATCGTCCTTCATTTCTATGGTATTCCGGATTTCCGGTTCCATTTCCTCTAATGTATTGCCCTTAGAATCTGCCACCTTGTCAAGCAGCGTCAGGTTATAACAGGTACCTTCGTTGGCAACGGTTGCCACATATCTTGCCAGACCAGCTGTGGTATATGCATTGGTACCCTGTCCGATTGCTGACGCCACAGGATACTCATCCGATATATCCGGTTCATATTCTGTGATTTCCACACCGGATTTTTCGGACAGTCCATACATATCTGCGTATCTTGCCAGGATATCCAGACCTTCTTGCGCATTATAGGAACCGCCGACTGTTGCGAACCGATATCCCACCTCATAGAAATAGCAGTTGCAGGAATTCTGTACCGCCTGTAGTATATTCTGCATACCATGTCCTGACCGCAGCCAGCACCGGGGCGGAGGGGTAATCGTTGTGAAGGTTCCGGTACAGGTAATCCGTTCATTCAAGCTTACAGTCTCTTCACATAATGCTGCAGTTGCCACCACCATCTTATAGGTGGAACCCGGGGCTGCTTTATATTGTGTCGCATAATTCAGGCTGGGACTGGACTTGTCCGACATAAGCCGGGCATAGTATTCCGCTTCCACCGAATTTGCCATCTTGTTATTGTCATATCCCGGATATGATACCATTGCCAATACATCTCCTGTATTAACATCCACTATGACAGTGGAACCATTGCAGGGGTCCAGCGCCATCTGTGCCGGAGTGATGTCCAGGCTGGTAATACGGTTCATCATGAACTGATAAGCCGACAACTTACCTGCATATAATGCTTCTTCGTCTTCCGATGGGATTTCTATTGCTCTCTGCTCACACAGCATCATGCAGATATCTTTTCCGGAAATCACATCATTGTGAAGCATATATTTATAAAGCTTTTTCTGAAATTCCACATCACTGTCAATCATATTCAAAATGTATTCAATAATTTTGTTATATACTTCAGCGGAATCAGCATATTGTGTATCCAGATCAAGCTTTGTTACATCGATCCAGCTCTGGGAAATCACATAATTCAAATATTCATTCAGACTGATTACTTCATCCGCAGTCCATGCAATATAGACAGAGTCACTGGTGTCTACCTTCTCGGTTTCTATGACACCTTTTCTATTCAGCATGCTTACAATATTGCTCTGATACACCTGATATTCTCTGGAAAGCTTATTATAAGGAGTCCTTTTCTCATTCAACTCATTCAGCAGCTTTTCGTATGTTTCCTCCCGGTAAACCAGATATTTCTCGTATACCGAAGCTTCCGTTTCCCCGGCGTCATCTGCACCAAAATGATTCATATTCAGTACATTATTATTAATCACTGAAAAATACACGTCATAAATGGGAATCTTAATATCAGCACTGCTGGAGTTGCTGCCGGCTTTATATTCCTTGGCATTGATGATCTTATCTGCAACGATGCCCGCAATCTTCTGTTCCAATATATTATATACCGCAATCTGTAAATCATGGTCAATTGTCAGATATACATCGTTTCCTGCCGCAGCTTCCGTTCTGGAAATAATGCTGGTTACCTTCCCCATATTATCAACACTGACTACCTCACTGCCCTTTGTTCCCTGCAGTGTAGTCTCCATGTAGGCTTCAATTCCGCTTTTTCCTACCACATCAACAATGGTATAGCGTTCCGTGTCATCGCCTGTTTCCTCATCCGGAGCATTTAAGTTCTTCAGCTCTTCGGAAGATATTCTGCCCGTGTATCCCAATATGTGTGCAAAATATTCACTGTCCACATATCGCCGCACGGTATCTTCTTCAATACTGACGCCGCTTAATTCATCAGAGTGCTCCTTAATGACTGCTACAGTATTTTCACTGATATCAGTCGCCACGGTAGTTCCCATGTACTTACGGAAGGAAGTCAGAAACATGGAGTAACGGATGGTGACCATCTTCAGCCAATCCTCCTTACTGTATCCCCTTCCTTGTATAAAAGGTGATTTTGTATTGCCTTCCTCCTCATATTCTCCAATCGCGAATCTACCGGCACCGCTTAGATATGCAATTACCTCATCGGCAGTTGCAAATCGTTCCTCCTCTTCCAGTTTGTCCACAGTAAGCCGCCCATACACATCTGCCAGAAACCGCAGCAGGCTGGTCCCTTCCACGTCAAATTTAAAATCACCATTTTCATCAATCACGATATTAAAGTCGGTGACAACACTATCCCCATTTTTCTCAATATATTCGATCAGCTTGTATATGGTGGCATTCAATTGTTTATTTTTATTCTTACCGGATTCATAGACATCTTCAATCTTAACAGAATATGCAAGCTCATTGTAGGCAAGAACCACGCCGTCCCGGTCCAGAATCTGTCCCCTGGTGCTGGAAATATCACGTTTCTTCTCTGTCTCCAGTATAAACTGTTCCAGATATTCTTCTCCCTGCACAATCTGCAGATCAAAGCATCTGTATATCAATACTGCGCCAAAAATCAAAAAAGCCAATGTCAGTATGGTCATTCTGTTAAAAATGAAATTTTTCAACCGGTCTCTTAATTCATCAAACAAATTTTTTGGCTCTCCTTTTTTCTCTTGTCTCAAGCTTCGTGTTGATTTTCAATATAATTGGATAAAATAAAATGGTAACAACTATGGTATAAATCGCTTCCGGCAAAATAACATTGATAAAGTAATAAGAGAACTCAAACTTTCCCCGCAGCAGAAACAGCAGCACATAATATATGATTCCGTTGGACAGGTCACTTACTATGATCAGAGCAATGGGAAGCTTGATATCCTCCGGATAAAATATCCGGCAGAATTTACCGTTTATGTAACCGATATACATGAGAACCAACGCCTGAAATCCCAGCATGTCCCCATAAAATATATCCATAAGGAGCCCGCATAAAAAGCCGATTATTAATCCTTCCTTTTCTCCTCTCATAAACCCGAATGAGGATGTCAGGATTATTAATATATTAGGAGAAATTCCTGCAAAAGACAGGCTCTGAAAAACCGTTCCCTGCAAAATGAAACTGAAAAGTATCAATATTGCCACTATGATTTTTCTCAAAGTCATTCCCCTTTCATCCTTATAATGCTTCGTTATTGTCTGCAGCCTGTATCATTGCTGTATGTCTGCCTCGCTCTCATCTGCCTGCTGCTTCAGATCAAGAATCACCAGTACCACTTCCAGATGTTCAAAGTCTACAACCGGGGTAATATAACCGGATTTCGTCAGATTATTGGAATCCTGCGTGATGGTGTGGATGTAACCGATTGAAATATTGGGCAGATAGACATCACTGATATGTGAAGTCACCACCTTGTCACCTTCCGCTACATTCCCTGTACTGTCCAGCAGATAGCTGAAGCTGATTACCCCTTCGGCCATAAGCTTCAGGTCTCCTGCAACTACCATATTATCCCCTGTTGTTAATGTTTTGGCTGACACATGGGAATTATCCGATATAATGGAGGTTACCCTGGCCCAATTCATACCCACGGAAGTAATCTTGCCAACCAGTCCGCCGCCTGCTATCACATTCATATCCACACACAATCCATCCTCCGTTCCCTTATCAATGATAAAGGTGGAATACCAGTTCCCGGCGTCCCGGCTGATGACCCGTGCCCCCACTTTTTCATAATCCCCATATTCGTCACTTAATCGGATCAGTTCCCGAAGGGTGTTTAGTTCATATTTTTCCTGCTGGAGGATGGTATTTTCTTCAGTCAGTTGGGCTACCTGCTCTTTCAGCGAGGCATTTTCCTCCAATAACTGGCGGATCTGCACCAACTCATCTGTCCTGTTGGATAACCAGCTCCCCATCTTGCTGATTCCTTCCTGAAAAGGAACCACAACATATCCCACCACCGTATTTAACGGTTTATTGAAGATATCTGTACCAAAGGTCAGCAGCATCATGGTACAGCATACAAATGTTAAAATAAAAAGGAGATATTTACCTGGTAATGTAAACTTCTCTCCCTTTTTCCTTATGATTGGACTCATTTACCCATCCCCTCAATTGCATAGGCTACTGTCTTGTAGTTATCATCTTTGATGATTTTGGAGAGACCGACCGCCACACTGGTTATTGGATTGTCAGAAAGATTTACCCGAAGTCCCGTCCCCTGTGCCAGGCGTTCACCCAGATGATTGACCATGGAAGCTCCGCCGGTCAGATAAATACCGTTTCTGTAAATATCAGCCGCCAGTTCAGGAGGTGTTCTTTCCAGAATCACCTTCACATTATCTATAATTGTATTGAAATGTTCCTCCAGGGAATCATCCACAAGCTTTGTGGGAATCTCCCTTTCCACAGGAAGCCCGGTGACAATATCCCGTCCGTATACAACAGCACCCTTTCCTTCCGGCTCCAGCTCAGTCAGGGCAATCTTTACTGCTTCTGCAGTCTTGCCGCCGATAATAAGGCTGAATTCACGACGTATGGCTGCACGTATGGCTTCATCAAATTTCACACCGCCTACCTTGATCAGACGGCTTAAAACGATGCCGCCCAATGACAATATAGAAATCTCTGTAGTCTCATAACCTACATTCACAACCAGGACACCCTGGGAGTTCTTCACATCAATATCCATTCCAAGACCATCTGCAACAGCTTTTTCCACGACCATGATCTTACGGGCTTTCACATTGGCATTTTTGATCAGATCATAAAATGCTCTTTTCTCCACTTCCGTTACATCTGTGGGAACCGCAATCAGGTAATCAGCCGGCTTGATTGTCCCTTTCTGCAAATCAGTTATGAAATACCTGACAAGTGTCTCCATATTTTTAATATCTGCGATCACTCCGTAGGATAATGGATAAGAAATATGAATATTTCCCGGTGCTTTCTCATACATTTCAAAAGCAGAGTCTCCATATGCGAAAAGAGTATTTTTATTTTCGATTGCTATCATGTTCTTTTCAACCATGACACTGTCTTCATTCCTGCTATAAATTTTGATGTTGTTGGTACCAAGATCAATACCAAATGCGTTATTAGCCAAAGTGACGACCCCTTTCTGTTACTGTCCGCAATACATTCATGGCTCTATGATGCACAAAACAGTAACCCTTTCTCTCTCTATAGGTAAGATAATTCCTTAAAACTTGTATATTTATTATCACCAATGATAATATGATCCAACAGCGGAATATCCAGCTTTTCCCCCATCTCGCGTATAACCTGTGTGATGTGGATATCACTCTTGCTGGGCGTGGGATCACCACTGGGATGATTATGAACCAATAGTATGTTCACCGCTTTGTGATTTAATGCTTCCAGGAAAATTTCCCTGGCAGATATCAACGATGTTCTGACGCTTCCAAATGACATGGTTATTTCCTTCAGCATCTGTCCTTTGGTATCCAGGCAGACAAGAATCACACATTCTGTCTGTTTATGCCGAAGCTGTTCCATAAAATACGCAGCAACAGTTCCTGATTTTTGAAACGTAAGTCCCTGCCTGGCAGAAGCCTGGTTGATACGCATGGACAATTCTGCAAGACATTTTAACTTGACAGCCTTGACTTCGCCAATACCACGAATACTCTGGAGCTGCTCCAGAGATACATCATACAGCCCCAGCAGTCCTTCTCTGGGCGCTTTGGCAAGCTCCATCACCTGTTCGGCAACCTGCAGGGCATTTGCATCTTTGGTTCCTGTGCGCAGAATAATAGCCAGTAATTCGCTTTCCGTTAGTTGATCAGGACCGTGGGAAAGAAATTTTTCATATGGCATCTGTGCTTTCTGAACCTTGGATAAGCTTTTCATAATACTCCTATCTGCCTTCTCCAAAACCAGATAGATTTATGCAGGAATCCCTTATCTGATAAATTTATAGATTACCAAAGAGATCAGCATACCCAATACACTGGAAATTGTTATTTGAATTCTCAGACCAAAAGTAAGGACTATGAAGCCCATATTCAACTCTACCGGATTACTCATACCAAAGGATTGTCCATAATTCAAAAAACTTCCGCTGAAATAGCTTCCGATAAAACCACCGATCACAAAACCGATCAGTACAAGTATTACCAATGTCCAATTCACTTTCCTCAAGGTTATGCTTCCCTTTCTTTCGTATTACAGCTTATGGATAAGTCTGTCAGCCGTTGTACTGTTACTATTCACAGTCACGCTACTATATAGTACCACAATTCTCGAAATCTGTACACAAAATTCATGGATTTTATTTCGATGTTTTTCTTAATTTTTCTTTTGAAATTTCGACATCTTTCCCCGTAATGACACCCTTATTTAACAGCGTCTGCAGGGATCTGAGTACGCCAAAACGTGCATGAGGCCAGGTCAGTCCTCCCTGGAAGTATACTGTGAAGGGAGGTTTGATCGGTCCGTCAGCCGACAGTTCAATAGAGGAACCTGATACAAAAGCGCCGGCTGCCATGATCACCTGAGTATCGTATCCCGGCATATCCCAGGGTTCAGGCGTCACATAACTGTCAACCGGAGCTGCCTGCTGTATGCCCTCACAAAAAGCGATGACTGCCTGCGGTGTCTTAAGCGTCACTGCCTGAATAATATCATGCCGCGATTCGGTTTCGTCAGGGATTACGGGAAATCCAAGATTTCCGTAAATATTCGCTGCAAAAACAGCTCCCTTCAGGGCCGCTGCCGTCACTGTTGGTGCTAAAAACAGTCCCTGGTAATAAGAGCTTAAGATCCCCAGGGATGCTCCCACTTCCTTACCCAGGCCCGGCGAAGTCAGCCGGAAAGCTGCATTTTCCACACACTCTTTTGTACCGGCAATATACCCCCCTGTGGGAGCCAGACCGCCGCCCGGATTCTTAATCAGGGAACCAACCGCCATGTCTGCCCCAACGTCCGTAGGTTCTATGGTTTCCACAAATTCTCCATAGCAATTATCCACCATGCAGATTATATCCGGTTTTATGCTTTTTATATATCCAATCAACTCTCCTATTGCAGAAACAGAAAGAGTCGGTCGTGTCTGATACCCTTTGGAGCGCTGAATGGTCACCAGTCTTGTTCTCGGATTTATGGCCCTGCGGATGGCTTCGTAATCATAACCGCCGTCTGCAAGCAGGTCCACCTGCCGGTATGTGATTCCATACTCTGCAAGAGATCCCCGGGAAGGTCTGATGCCAATGACTTCTTCCAGCGTATCATAGGGCTTGCCCGCAGGAGACAGCAGTTCATCTCCCGGACGCAGGTTGCTGAGCAGTGCCAGAGCCAGTGCATGGGTACCGCAGGTTATCTGCGGCCTGACCAGGGCATCCTGGGAATGAAACAAGGCGGCATATACCTTTTCCAGTGTATCCCTGCCAAGGTCATTATATCCATATCCCGTCGTTCCATAGAGACATGCTTCACTGACCTTATTGTCCTGCATGGCTTTCAGGACCTTCATCTGGTTATAATCCGCCACATGGTCAATCCCGTCAAAACGCTCCCGTAATGATTGCGCGATTGTTTCACCATAATCATATACGGTGTCACTGATCCCCATCTCAGAATAAATATTTTTCAATCCATTATTCCCTTCTGCTGTAATTTCATTATCATAAAAGACAATATTTTACTATCATCGTATAAAAATTTGCTTTTGTCAATCCAAATTACATCTTTTTCCCTGCGAAACCAGGTGAGTTGTCTCTTGGCAAAATGTCTGGTATCTCTTTTAATCAGATAAACCGCTTCATCCAGGGTAATCTCCTGTTCCAGGTAACGCAGGATTTCTTTATAGCCCAGTCCCTGCATGGAAACCATTTTATCATGGCAACCCATTTCCCTTAATTTCTTCACTTCATCAATCAGACCGCCGGATATCATTTCGTCCACCCGCTTGTCAATTCTTGCATACAGGGCTTCTCTTTCATCATTCAGCACAAAATAGCAGGACTTATATGCCGCCTCCTTCTGACGTTCCTGTTCATTATGTTCCGATATTCTCATGCCGGTCAGATGATGGAACTCAAGGGCACGTATGATCCGTTTGTTGTTATTTATGTGTATGGACACAGCAGAAGCCGGGTCAACCTTCCGAAGCATATCATACAGCTGCTCCGGTGCCCTGGCTGCCAGGGTTTCCAGATATAACCGGTAATCCTGATCTTCCCTGGCTAAGGTAAAATCAATATCATTCCTGACTGCCTGAATATAGAAACCGGTTCCGCCTGTCAGGATGGGCAGTTTACCATGTTCATAAACAGTCTCAATGTGTTTCTGACACCTTAGTTGGAAGATAACCACATTAAATTCATCCCACGGTTCAAACTCATCAATCAGATAGTGGGGGATTCCATCCATTTCTTCCTTTTTGATCTTGGCCGAA
>Ga0153943_1000198_pt1 | contig 20075 bp, 35 predicted proteins | sample TSNJ027MetaG_FD_104721 | JGI IMG/M metagenome (GOLD analysis project Ga0153943, IMG submission 104721) | Attine ant fungus gardens microbial communities from New Jersey, USA - TSNJ027 MetaG | ecosystem: Host-associated > Fungi > Mycelium > Unclassified | place: USA: New Jersey, Brendan T. Byrne...
AATAAAGCGCCTGCTATATATGTTCACAAATCCGCGTAGGAGGTGAGCGTGTGAAACTCACAAAAAATGGAGTAACCTATGATGTGATGGACGAAATCCAGATCAGCGCATTCCGAAAAAGCGGATACAGGCCTGTGAGCGAGACAGAACCGGAGCAGGGGGAAACCCTTGCTCCTGCTGTTTCGGAAGAATCCACGGATTACAACGACATGCCCGATGAGCAACTTGCCGCCCTTGCCGCCGAAAGGCAAGTTGATGTTGATGGAAAGACGCGGCGGCAGGTTATTAATGCGCTTAAGAAAGCCGAGGTGTAGATTATGGCCTTATCTGAGCTTTCAAAGTTACAGGTTATTCAGAAACGTCAAGAACAGACGGCAAAGAAGCTAAATCCTGAGCCCGAAAATGTACCTATAAAAAAGAAAAAATCAATTTTTGCGCCGGACGATGCGGAGGCGGTGACGGATGAAAAATATATTCCATAAGCATAAAACCAAAGCCGAGTTAAAGCAAAAAATCTCACGGCTCGAAAATGAAAATGGCCGCCTAAAGCAAGAAATTGGAGTGTTAAATAAAAAACTGGACGGCGAAATAATCATGACCCATAGATGCGCCACTTGCGAAAATTGTGTTATACATCAGTGGCCTGGATGGAATTATGATGGCAGCATAACGCTAAATAGCCATACCAGTTGCAAACTTATTAATAAAAACGCTTGCAAGGATTATGTTTATAATTCAAGTCTCGACAAGGCGGGTGATTCAGGATGAACCTACTTGATACCGTCAAAACCCTGCTTGGCATTACGGACGATTTAAAGGATGCTATCTTGACATTATATATCGATATGACGGTGCAGCAAATCCTAAACTATACCAACCGCGCGGAATTACCCGATGGATTGATTTATGTCGCCGCGCAGACGGTAGTTGACATTTACGGCGAGGCCACAAACACAACCGGCACAACCGGCAAGGCTACAAGCATTTCCGAAGCAGGCCGGTCAGTATCGTTCGACACGTCGCTGGCACAAAAGGCGGCAGAAAATAAGCTTGAAGAACGCAAAACTCAACTGAACAGTTTTCGATTGCCGTTCAGACTGACGGGAAGGTGATTATATGGCAGGGTTCGATTTCGGGCAGATTGGTAGTATTATAGGGAATTACATGGATACTGATGAGATTGATATAGGCCGCAGCACGCTTATCACGCTTCCTGATGGCAGCCCAACCGTTACCGACCCCAAAATTCCAATCTACACAAATGTAAAGTGCCACTTGTCTTTCAATTCGACCGATAACCCCGATCCGGTAAGCGTAGGCAGTGTCCCCATAATCATGAGCATCACAATTAACTGCCCGATTGGTGTGGATTTGCAGAATGCGGATTATATCATGGCGCGTAAACTTGCAGCAGATGGAACGGTGCTGGAAGAATATCAAGGTACGATAGGAGCACCCGCAACCAGTCAGAGTAGGCAATCGGCGGTGATGGAAATGCGACAGGCGGTGTGATATGCAAATAACACTATCAATCACAAATGATATGCAAATGAGTGTATTCAGACGGCAGGCAGGACATGACGGCGATCATAATTTCGTTCGCTTCAATGTTCAGAGGCCATCAATACTCAATGGCTATGTTTGCAGAGCAGAATTTTCGGCCGGCGCAACCAATGGGCATGAGTTGGTTGACAACGACACGTTTTTACTGCATTCCAGTTTCACAAAAGCGGGGGCCCTGCATATCCAGCTTGTCTATACGGATGCCAGCAAAGAAATAATAGCCAAAACAAACACCCTGCGCCTGACCATAGGTGGCAGCATAAACGCCGTTAACGAAGTTGACCCTGAATTTAAGGATAGCATATCCCAGCTTGCAGCCGACAGTGTTTCTTCCGGCTCCTATGAAAATAACACTCTTACGCTGTACAACCGTTTAGGCGATACGCGATTTTCGGCTGAAATCGTAGGAGGCGGAGGGACCAGCAATGCTGTTTGGTTGCCTGCTGTTGACACGGCCGGATATATTTCCTGGGAGCGCAGCGAAACGGCTACTGCACCACAAATACGAAATATTATGGGGCCACTTGGTCTGACTGGTCCGCAGGGAAATAAAGGCGAAATCGGACCTGTTGGACCGCAAGGCGAAAAAGGGCCTCAAGGTGCTCAGGGCGAACAGGGACCCGTTGGACCTCAGGGTGCTGCCGGTCCGCAGGGTGAGCAAGGAGTACAGGGCGAACAGGGAGCGCAAGGACCTCAGGGACCTCAAGGACCGCAGGGTGAAAGCTTCGACCCTGCCGACATATTACGGATTGATGCCTTAGAAACATCATTAGCCGCCACTCAAGCCGAAGCAACGGCCAAATGGATAATATTAAACGAGGTTGATAATAGGAGCAGAAACAACACAACAGATATAACAATGTTGCAAAATACCATCGGTACGCTTAACGATGCATTGGCATCCAGATTGGCGGGTGAATCATAATGGACCCATTGTCAGAAAATATCACTCAGGCTATAGCGGATTTTGACAGCATACAGGATGCAATCATTGAAAAGGGCGTGAGCGTTCCGTACGGTACTCCTACAAGCGAATACGGGGATAAAATTAAAGCTATTGAAACAGGCGGGCGCGTTTCGCCCAAGGACGTGAATTTTTACGATTATGACGGAATGCTCCTGCATTCATGGTCACTTGCGGAGGCTCGGGCAGCAACCACGCTCCCTAACGGGTCGGTACATGACAGGCTTGTATTTCAGCAGTGGAATTGGTCGTTATCGGATATCAACGCTTTGATTATGCCAGCAGACGTAGGCGCAACATACACTACAGCAAGCGGAGCAAGTGAGTTTGATATTACGCTTACTATTGTTACGGGATCAGATGTTGCATTGCGGACGACAAATATCAGTGGCGCATTGACTGTCGATTGGGGTGACGGTGAGGTTACAACGTCAGATGCGGTTGGGCTTAATTCTTGGGCCCATAGTTACACTGAAACAGGTAACTACATCATCAGTGTTGACAGCACGGGAACATATTTTCTATCTGGTACCAGCTCATCGCCATACAATATATTTCAAGTCTCACCGTCTTATATTTGCACAGCAGCGCGATTGGGCGATAGGTGTACCACTGTTGCGAATTACATGTTTCGTACTTGCCGTGGTTTAAAAACTATTACTGTACCATCTAGCATAACAGACATCGGTTCCTATCCATTTTATGAATGTTATGGGTTAACGGGCGTTGTTCTGCCATCAAGCTTGAGAAGTCTTCTTAACGTTAACTATCTTTGCTACTCTCTCTATACAGCGAAAAAGATTGTCTTGCCAAATACCATAACAAGCATGCCGCTTGCTGCGCTTCGCTATGCATATAACTTAACAAGTATCACTGTGCCTTCCGGTATAACTAGCATTGCCACTTATGTATTTGCTGATTGCCATAATGTTGTTGAATATATGTTTCACGGAAGTACACCGCCCACACTTAGTAACATAAATGCGTTTAGTAATATTAATGCTTTATGCAAAATAAAAGTCCCGCGGGGCTCACTCGAAGCATACCAAGCAGCTACAAACTGGGCGACCTACGCAGATTATATGGTTGAATGGGGGTCAGGCACATGATTAAAACAGAAACAATCACTATCAACGGCACCAACTACCAACGCACATATTCAGACGCCAACCTTGTAATTGAGCGAGACGGTGCGCGATACGAGGAAGCTATCGATCCAATTGGCAGCGGGCGTGAATACACAGAAACGGGAGCGTTAATAGATGCGGAGGGATTAGATGCCTGACCCATACGAACTAATTGCTACGTCCGTGACATCGGCCCTCGGCATACGGTTGCGTGAGATATTTCCGGACATTACATGGTATAGGGAGACGATACCGGCACAGTTTCTTGTATACCCTCATTTTTTTGTAACGCAACTCAGCGTGAATGCTACCTATGAACGCAGGAATTATCGCATAATTGATTATCTTGCCACAATAAGATACCGTGAGGTCGCTGACCCATCATCAATAACGGGAAGCCTACAAGAACGACTTGACGATACTGGCATAAAATTATTGTCGGAATTGGAGTCTATAACGTGGGGAGATATGCCCGTAACTCTAAGAGACCGATACACAGAAAAGGTCGAGGGGGTACTGCATTTTTTTTGTAATGTATCTGTTATGGCCAAAAAACCAATAGAACTAGGTCCGCTACAAGAACAACTTTCAACGAGCATCAATCGGAGATAAAGCTTGTATCTATGCGGTTTTCATGCTATAATATTTATGTGGGATAGGGTCGCTCCCGACAAGGCGGTTATCCGTACCGCCTTCCCCTAGATTATAAAAACGGACGAATACTGACGGAGGTATTTTTGTTATGCGTAAAATTGATAGGACAGGCGAAATCGGGATAATGTTCAACGGATTACGAGCGACTATTATAGAATATCGCCATTGTGATGATATTGATGTACGGTTTGAGAATGGAGAGTACGTTTCAAACAGGAGATATCAAGAATTTAAGCGCGGCAGCATAAGATGCCCATTGATCGTTAAATCCATTGAAGATTATGCACAAGTGACGAACGTGAATATCAATCCTGCGGTTTCATTTTTAATGGATGCCGAAGACTTACCGTTATTGGGAAACAATTATTGGTGCAAGGAAGCTAGCGGATGTATTTCGCATGGGGCTCCATGCACAAAGCTGCATCGAATCATAATGCGAGCCAAGCCGGATGAGGTTGTAGATCATATCAATCATGACCCAACGGATAACCGAAAGCAGAATTTACGGTTATGCAAGCAAGCTAATAATACTTGCAATCAGCAAATACGTAGCGATAATACAAGCGGATATAAAGGAGTTGGTTGGCGTAAAGACATGCAGAAATGGGGCGCTCATATAGGCTTTGAAAGAAAGCCGATTCACTTAGGTTATTTTGATACACCAGAAGAAGCCGCTATCGCATACAACGCCGCTGCTATGAAGTATCATGGCGAATATGCACACTTGAACGAAATCTAAAACACAATTCAACAGTTAAGCATCTGTCGCATTTGACAGGTGCTTTTATTATGCAGAATCTTAAGGAGGAATGAGTTTGGCGACATTAACAGGGCATGTATCCATTACGGATACAGACTTATTTAGAGACATTATATCCTTGCTTAAGGATTTATCAGAACAAGATGAAACAATTTTGCGGCGATTGGACGAAATATTGTCTAAACACGGCAGAACAGATAAGGAGGAAGAATATGGCACAATGGACCAGTCAGAATAAAATCCGTCCCGGCACATATATCAATTTCACCGCTATAGCCCAGCCAGCAATGACCATAGGCGACCGCGGTATATCAACCATGGCCATACCGTTAAATTGGGGGCCTGAGGATGAATTGATAGATGTATATAGTACGGATATGACCGGCGGCAGCAGCCTTGCCAAAGTAGGCGTAACGGCAGCTGACGCAGATGCAAAATTGCTTACGCTTATGCTATCCGGTTGCTATTTAGCGAAAATTTACAGGTTGAATTCCGGAGGCTCAAAGGCCACGGCAACAAGCGGCGGCTTAACTATAACGGCAAAATACACGGGCACGAAAGGCAATTCGATTACCGTTTCTGTCGTGGAAAATAATCTACTATTTACGGTTGACACTTACGTCGATGGGACCAGAAAACACACTCAAACAGTTTCGGAAATATCCGAGCTTGAAAGCAACGCTTTTGTTGATTTTAGTGGAAGCGGAAGCTTGATCGCCAACGCTGGAATCACCCTGACCGGCGGCTCAAACGGCGCGGTTAACTTAGCAACGGCATACCCAGCATATTTAGCGTTGGCGCGCAAAGCCCACTGGCAGACAATGGCGCTTACCCAGGGCAATGACACCTTCGCCTCACAATTCGCTCAGTTTGCGGACGAGATGCGAAATAACGAGGGTAGATATGTACAAGTAGTAGTTGCCAATTATGACAGCGCAGACTCAATAAGCGTCATTAACAGCGATTGCGGCGTCGTATTATCCGATGGAGCCACAGTAACAGCCGAAGAAGCTACTGCTTGGGTCGCCGGGATTACGGCGGGAGCGGCTATAACTGAATCCAATGGATCAAAGGCATTTCCGAATGCGGTAAGGATACTTAGCGAGCGCACCGATACGGAAATTAAAGAAGCGCTTACTGCAGGGAAGTTTATTCTATCGACGAATATGCGCGGAACCATAAAGGTTGAGAATGATATAAATAGCCTGCATACCATCACATCAAACGAGAGCAGGAGTTGGCGACTTAATCAGGTCGTTCGCGTCATGGATGAAATCGGAACGTCCATAAGGGACACCTGGGAGCAATCCTATCAGCATAAGGTTCAGAATAATTCGCAGGGCCGATTAATGTATAGAGCGGCTATTATTGGTTATATGAACAGCTTGCAGAATCGTGAAGCGATCGACAACTTTTTGGGCGCAGAAGAAGTCAGCGTTGAAAAGGGTGAGGAAGCCGACGCTGTTGTCGCTGATTTGTATGCGCAGCCTATAGCCGCAATGAGCAAGTTATACATGACTGTCACCGTGACGGCGTAAGGAGGGATATAGATGCCATTACAACATGATACAAGGCCGGTTGAAGGCCGGCGCGGCATAATAACCGCTACAATTGGCACAAACATTGAAGAATTGGCCGAAGTTAAAAATCTCACAGCGACATTTACTAAAAATAAATCTTCATACCGCGTACTCGGCGATCCAGCGGATAGGCATAAATCCGCAGGTTGGACTGGTGCCGGTAGTTTTACATATCATTGGGTCACAAGTCGTTGGCAAAAAATGCTCATTGATTATGCGAAAACAGGCGTAGATATATATTTTACGATGGTTGTCACAAATGACGATCCCGGTAGCAGCGCCGGAAGAAATTCTGTTAAATTAGGGCAATGCAATATTGATGGGGGCGATATAGCCTTAATTGATATTGATACTGATATGCTTGAATCTTCGTGTGATTTTACGTTTAGCGAAGTGGATAGTCTGGAAGCTTTCAATGAATTATTTTAGGGGGAAAATATGAGCGATTTACAAGATTTTTTAGCATTACCGGATGTTTCGGATATCACGAAAGAAATTTACATTAATGAGCAATTTGGAACATTCAAAGTTAAGCCAGCGACCGAAGAGCAATGGTCGAATTATCGAAATCGTTGTAGGAGTAAAATAGGCAAAAAGGGCGTGGATTTCAATGTTAGCAAATTCAATCTATTAGTGGTTGCGGGCCATATTATAGAGCCTAATTTTTCAGATGCTGAGTTTCTATCTCAGGTTGGCTGTTCCACTGCTGGTGAATTTATTGCAAGAAAGTTTTTGCCTGGCATAATACAGGACATTGCTGACAAAATTGCCGCCATTAGTGGCTTTGATGCCGAAGATAACGATATTAACGAAAAAATTGAAGAAGCAAAGGACTGATTTCGGAAGATGGCGAAGCGGCGGCTTGTATGTATGCCGTGCTATGCCTTAATTACAAGCCATCTGAATTTGCTGATCTTCCTCAATCAGAGAAGGCATTCATAATGGCCTGCATCGAAAATAAGGTCGAAGCCGAAAAGAAGCGAAAGAGAGAGATGCAGGCCCATACGGCTAAAGCAAAAGGCAGAAGGAGGCATTAATATGGCAACCGTAAAAAGCTCACTTGGATTAACCGACAAAATGTCTCCTGTCTTGTCGGCCATTACAAAGAGCATGAACAGCACCCTGACAGCCATCCGGTCAATCAAAGGAGCCGAACTTGGCCCCGAATTTGCACAAGCCGCTGCCGATGTAAGGCTGGCACAGAACGCAATCGACGATCTTAATGATTCATTAAACCAAGCGGGATCGGCGGCGCAAAAATCAGGCGACGGCTTTACGGTGATGAAAGGCGTTGCCGTGCATGCACTTACAGCAATCGGCAGCGCCATCAAAAGCAATATAACTCAAGGCATAGATAAGGCTTTTGCTCGAATTGATACTATGGAGCAATTCAACCGAACCATGACGGCGTTAACAGGATCATCATCATTGGCCACTGCTTCGCTTGAAAGCGTGCGACAAAGCGTAACTGGTACGGCTTATGGTCTGGATGTGGCCGCAAGTGCCGTTCAAGGATTCGTTACCAGCGGCATGAGTATCGGTACTGCTACAAATCAAATAAGCGCGCTCGCTGACGCCACATCATTTTATGGTAAAGGCACTAACGCGGCACTGGAAAGCGTTTCGGAGGCATGGGCAAAAATAACCACATCCGGAAAAGTTTCGGCCATGGAAATAAGATCGCTTACTTTGGCAGGCATTCCCGTATATAAAATTTATGCGGATGCCGTAGGGAGAAGCGTTGGTGATATTCAGGAGGATTTAAGCGCTGGTACCATTAGCGCCGCGGAATTCCAGCGAACGTTAACCGATGCATTAATGAGTGGAACAGAGCATTTCGTCAGCATAGAAGGTGCCGCAAAAGAAGCCGGTGCCAGCTGGCAGGGTACGTTCGACAATATGGGCGCTGCCATTGCCAGAGGATGGACGAGTATTATCACGGAAATTGACGCCTCACTTTCAGCTGCCGGATTTCCGACCTTGCGTCAAATCATCAAAGAGGTCGGTGTCTCAATGGAGGGATTCCTTAATATGATTGCGGATAATATAGATGTCATTATAGGCTTTGGCGCGGGTATATTATCTGCAGCGGCGGCATGGGGCATCTATACTGCGGCCACATGGCTATCGGTAGCAGCCAACCAGGCGCTGATTGCGTCTCTATTGGCAAATCCCTTTGTGTGGATCGCCGTTGTTATAGGCGTCATTATTTCGCAAATATATAAATGGGTGCAAGCTGTAGGCGGCATAGAAATCGCAATGGCAATAGCAGGAGACAGGACGCGCACAACTCTCGAAAATATCAGCTTGTGGTTTAACACCATGGCTACAAATGTAAACAATCAATGGTCTAAGTTTACGCTGGGCTTCGAAAGAGCAAGCGTTGCCATACAAAATTATATGGGCGACATGAAAGTTAAGGTGCTCAATATTTTGCAGGATATGGTCAACGGTGCGATCGACATTATAAATGGCTTCATCGGCACACTGAACAATATACCTGGCGTCAGCCTTAGCGTGGTGGAGCAGGTTACTTTTGCCGCAACTGCCGCTGCCGAAAATGAAGCCGCAAAACAAACAAGGGCGGCAGGACTGGCAGCAGCCGAAGCAAGCACATCAGCAGCTATTGCAGCGCGAAATGCTGAGCTTGCGACAATGCAATCAGACATTGTGAGATATCAGGCCGCGAGAGAAAGACAGATAACCCGGATGCAGATGGAGGCCAGAGCGGGCGCCGCTACAGCTGTGGGAGGCGAACTTGATCTGTCCGATTACGCTACTGACACTCCCGAAGGTAAGGCCCTTAAAACAAAAACCACTGGCAAGGTAGACATCAACACGGAAGATATTCAAATGCTTCTCGACCTAGCTACCCGTGATTTCCAAGTCACCTATCAGACGCTAACGCCTCAAATAGCCGTAAACGTTGATACCGTGCGGGAAACTGCGGACATAGACCAAATCATAGATACAATAGCAGATTGGACGGCAGAGGCGGCAGAAGCAAGCTTGTATGTGGGGGTGCTGGCGTGATTAGCCTGATTTTCGAGCGAACAGAGGGCTTCATTTCGTTGCCCGTGAGCCCAGAAAGTATAGAGATTAAAATTCCGGGCAGCAACAAAAAAACAGACATAGTAAGCCTTGGCGAAATCGTTGTATTGCGAGAGCCGGGGCTTGCCTCCTTTAACGTATCCAGCTTCTTCCCTGCTGCCGAAAATCCGCAGGGGTACATAAGATTTATAACCAACTGGAGAAAAAGCAAGACTCATGCCCGCTTTATTATTGGTAGCTTGAACATAAATATGCTGGTAGCCATTGAGGATTTTTCTTATGAGCATCGGGCAGGCGAAGAACAAGACATCTATTACACATTGTCATTGACTGAGTATCGGCCTTATGGCGCAGAGATCATGAGCATCGACGTAGAAACAAATACGGCAGCGCCGGTCACTGAAACACGAGTTGATAACAGCGGTGCGGTAGAACAGACATATACGGTTGTCAGCGGCGATAATTTAGGCGCTATTGCCCGGCGGCTATCTGGTAGCTGGGATAATTGGCGAGAGCTGTACGAAGCAAATAAGGCCGTAATAGGGGATAATTATAGCTTGATATATCCAGGACAGATATTGGTGATTCCGCAAGGATGGGTGACGGCGACATGACGTACGAGTTATATTGCACGAATCAGGAGATAGATGACGAGATCAGTACAACAACGAGATTTGATGTTACAACCCTGGCCGGTACTATTACGCACCAAACAACGCTTAATGGTCAGCCTGGGAAGCTTACGGTAACATTGCAACAAGACCCAAATGAGAAGCTTAGAGTGGCCTGTGGGAATATGCTGGAATTTATCGTTGACGGCGCCGGCATCTTCAAGGGATATGTTTTTACCATGGACGGGGAGGAAACAGGAACGTATAAAATTCTCGCATATGACCAAATGCGATACTTAAGAAATAAAGAAATCTACATTACCAGTGAAATGACGGCCAGCAAAATATTTGAGCAAATCTGCGCTGATAATCTGCAAATATCTCAATGGGAGGTTGTGACGCCAACATCACATGTGGCACCGGCGTATTTTCACGAAAACAAGATGCTGTATGAAATCATTAAGTACGGGATTGATCAAGCCATTATTCACGAGAACGATTACTACTTTATTAAGGATGATTTCGGCACATTGCAATTTACGAGTCTATCAAAAGAACTGACGAATTTAATGATAGGCGATGGTTCGCTATTGACCGGCTACACCTATGAGATAAGCATCGATAAGGATACTTACAATGTTATTAAGGGATATGTGGCAGACGAGAAAAAGGGAAGCTTTTCAACATGGATCACGAAACCTGTTGCCAGCCAGGCTCTATGGGGAAAATTGCAGCTGCTTGATAAGGCTCCAGAAGGACTAAATGAGGCTCAGCTTGCAGATAGGGCCGAACAGCTCCTTAAATTGCATAACAGGGAAACCAAAACGCTAAAATTAAACATTGTAGGGCTTGCTGGCCGGGTAACTGATATTCCTAAACTGATAGCTGGGAGCGGTTTTAATTTTCAACTTGAAAGATTGGGAATCAATCAAAACATGTGGGTCACTTCGGCGGTGCACAATTACGAAAAAGACTATCATACTGCGAGCTTGGAGGTGTTCGTTTGACGAATGGAGTTAATAAGCTGCTTAATACAATGTCGAAAATGGGAACCGATACAGTGTCAGAATTATCATATGGCACAGTAACAAGCCTCAATCCGCTGGTAATAACACGGGAAACCGGAGAAAGTAGAACGCCTTTAACGGCGGAATTTTTGGTGTTGTCGAAAATGTGCAAGGAATTCAGAATTATTTCGGCTAAACATTACCACGTAGTGCCATCCGGTAGCACATCGGTTGCCGAGGGTCATCTGCATGGTATACCAACAAGAGATACTGCGAATGCACTAGAGGACTTGCTGATTTGGCCCGGCCTGCGTGTTGGTGAAAAAGTGATACTCTTATCGTTTAGCAGCAGCCAGAAGTTTTTTGTTGAGCGCATGGAAACGCTTGAAAACGAGGTGGGGGCATGATACCTCAGATCGGGTCAGAAACAGGCGTAACCCAAATCAAGGTTGTGCCATATCCGACTTTTACCTATCGGCATACTGATAATCAGATCGTGGGTAATGCAGACGGATTGGAGGCTATGCAGCAGGCGGTATATCATATCTTATCAACCGAGCGATATGCTTATGCGATTTACGACAATAATTATGGTGTGGAGCTGGAAAAATATCAAAAACGTGGTTTCGAGTATTTGGAAGCTACGATTCAGAGCACATTGCAGGATGCGCTTTTTCAGGATGACAGGATAACGGATGTTACAGTAACGAGCGTTGAAAAGACTGGAGCTGATAGTGCTTTGGTTAAATTTACGGTGGCTTGTAGCAAAGGTACATTCGGATCGGAGGTGGTAGTCAATGCCTAGTTTTCAAGCAATATTAACGCGTATGTTGGCGTTGGTTTCTGCCGCGCGAGATAAACGGCAAGGCTCAATCATATACGACACGCTTTCTCCCACTGCCATGGAACTGGCTCAAATGAATATCAATATAGAAATATTTAAGGAACAGACATACCTCTTGACAGCCACCGGCATAAATTTGGAAAATCGTGCTGCTGATCATGGAATCACCCGAAAACAGGCCACCTACGCCGTACGGATTGCAGAAATGATTAATACAGACGGTAACCCTCTTGATTTGCCCGTAGGCAGCCGTTTCAGTGCACCAAATACGGTGGGCTTGAATTTTGTGCTTACGGCCAATACCGAAATGCCAGGCGAGTGTCTTTTGACCTGCGAGACGGCAGGGACAACGGGGAATGCTTATTTGGGCCCGCTATTGCCATTGTTTGTGATTAACAATCTGCGAAGTGCCACTATGACTGGTACATACATACCGGCTGAGGACACCGAAACGGATGCCAATTTGCGCAAGCGTGTACTGGAGCGAATCAATAAAAAGGCTTACGGCGGAAATGTGGCGCAATACAGAGAATGGACGATAGCGATTGAAGGCGTGGGAGAGGTTAAAGTATTTCCGATTTGGGACGGTGGCGGTACCGTCATGCTGTCAATTGTAGATGATGAATATCTGCCTGTTTCGTCGGAGTTTATCGGTGTCGTGCAAACCGAAATGGACCCTATACCAAACAGCGGTGAGGGCTTGGGCACGGCTCCAATCGGCCATAGGGTGACAGTAGTAACGCCGACAAAGGTCAGCATATATATCGTGGCGACCGTGGCATTGAGAGCAGGGTATACGATTGCGCAGTTGCAAAACAACATCAATAGTGCTATAGAGGCGTACTTGCTTGAACTGCGGCAGGAGTGGGGAGAAGCCGGATCGCTATCAGTTTTCTTAGCCCGTATAAACGCGGCCATCATAAGCGTAGAGGGCGTCAATAATGTGACGAATACAACGATCAATGGTTCAGCAGCGGACCTTAATTTGATTCAGACTTCGGCAGTGCAGCAAATACCTGTGTTTGGGAGTGTGACATTGTATGGCGGTTAAGGATTTTTTCAACCTCATCTACAAGGGTAACTTGGACACAGACGCAATTATAGGAGCCGTTCAGCCGGAACTCGATGCGCAATCAAAGGCGATATTGGATAATTTTTATGACACTTTTCCGATTACGGCGACAGAAACCGGCTTGTTGAAGTGGGAAAATATATTAGGCATTGTATCCGACACTATGACGGAATCGCTGGAATTTAGGCGAGGACGTATCATTAACAGGTTGTCAAGCAATATCCCTTACACTGAGCGAACGCTGCAAATCATCATGGATACCATAATGGGCGAGGGCAACTGGTCCTATAATTTGGACTACCGGAATTATAAGCTGGATATTCTCAGCTTGAGGCCGGGCAGAAATTGGTATACCGAAATGTTCGAAACCCTTAAAAAAATAGTGCCCGCAAATATACTATGGACGCTGTATACATATTACGTAATTTGGCGGGTAGTATATGAAACTTATGATACGTGGGGGGATGTGGCAGGCGTGGCGACTCAGAGTCACGACGATTTGTCCGTATACACTCATGCCGAATTAGCGCAGAAAACGCATGCCGAATTGAGAACCAGCACTATTATCACAAAGACGTGGCAAGAGGTTATGGAGGGGATGTAAGATGGCAACTACAACAACTAATTTGGGGTTAACGAAACCGGATGCGGCTGAGAATTATGATGTTGGCGTATTTAATGGCAATGCCGATACTTTGGATGCTGTATATGGGGAGGTTGGCGTGGCCTTAGACGACAGGGTGAAACGAGCAGATTTTGACGAGAGGGCAGCGGTAGTTGATGCGTCCTTGAATTCTATTACGCAAGAAGTGATTAAGCTAACGCCAGAATCAGGTACATGGACGGTGGAACTAAAAGCAACAAGCGGAGCAGTCGGAGGATACAATACAACCAATACCGCAGGTACTTACTTCAAAGTGGGAAAAAAAATATCACTATGGGGGAGGATAGGACTAACCAGTGTTGGGACTTTGGTAGGAGGATTGTACATACCTTTGCCGAGCAGCTTATACTTTAGAGGTGGAAATCCTGTTCCAATTGCGGACATAAGGATTGTCGGCATTACACTTCCAACAGGAATGACTGACTTCTATGTTGTTGTTGTAACTACTGACCAAATAAGAATTGACGCAAAAGGCGGTGGGTCATCCGCACAACTACAAGCCTCATACCTTACGAATACAAGCGACCTTATCTTTTCGATAGATTACTTGGGAGATTAGGAGGAAATTAAATGGAAGCAAAAACAAAAGTTAAGCTAGATAGTATTATGGATGATGGCTGCTTATCTGTCGTCACCATAACATATATTAATTACAATGGCATCGAAATTGAGGTCGGAAGACATCTTGATGGCCTTACACCGCTAGACCTAGAAAAAGCCGAAAAGATTTTACCATCTGAACTTTTGACGGTCGTAAAAGCATTGTGGACAGATGATTTAAAAACAGCCTATCAAAATAAGCTTGCCGATTGGCTTTTGGCAAGCGAATAATCTTTCGCATTATTGCCCTATTACGAACTAACCAACAGGCAGTTTAACGGCTGTTATTTTTATGCAAAACGCACAAAGGGGATGATAATTTGAAACAGCAATGGCTCATGATCAGGAGGCACGCAAATGGCAAAGTTTAATTTTATTGACATCTCGCTATCCACCAGGGCCGACATTACGGACGTTAGGGATAATTTCGACAAGGTTGAAGCCTTGGGACTTACGGTGGCGTCATTGACCGAGCACATAACTGACGCAATGCCGCATATTGCGACGGATGCAAGCGGCATAAGGTATAGATATGGTTTTAAACCGGCTACGGTCAACGGCGGTCTGACGGTGGCATTTATTTATGAGGCGGTGTGATTATGGCAAGTCAGATTAATTTAGCGGACAAGGAAACGCTGGATACGGTTAATGCCAATGTATCGACGGTTAAAACTGATGTTGGCACGGTCAATACAAACATCGGAGCAAAAGCGGATACCGCAGCGACAGCGGTCAATACAACGAATTCTGTATTTTCCAATATAAAAGGAATCTTGACAAAAGCGTTGCTGGTTGGTGCCAATACGGACGCGGCGGGGACCACTACGATTTTTGCAAGGTTGAATCAAATATATACTTACTTAACAACGTATTTATCTTCAACAATTTCTGGATACATTAATACCATCAACAATAATATCGGCTCATCTGTAGACGCTGCCAATAGCAGCGGTACAACGTTATTCGCGCTGATTAAATATGTGGTTAACATGGCAGGGCTTGGGGCCAGAGTGGCTATATATTCTACTTCTGGTACCTTCACTTGGACAAAACCCAATGCCACAGTCACCGCAGTCGAAGTAATTGTAATAGGCGGTGGTGGTGGTGGTGCGGCGGCTTTTACTGGTGGTTATGGCGGCCTTGCGGGTACTGCGGGAATCATTAGAACCGCAATAATAGACGTTTCGAGCTTGAGCTCTGTAATAGTGACCGTGGGAACTCCGGGGACTGGAGGAGTAGGCATGGGCGCGGTTGGTACAAACGGAACAGCCTCGTCTTTTGGCAGCTACCTCAAAAGCGTAGGCGGTGCAGGAGCAACAAGTAATAGTGGCACAACGTACGGCCAAAATGGCGGAGACGGTTATAGCTCTATTAAGTTAGCTGGCGATGGTCACAGCAGTAGTAGTTACAGTGGTGGTACGGGCGGAGAGGGTTATGGAGCGGGAGGCGGTGGGAGCGCCTACAATAGTAGCGGATCATATGGTGGCAATGGAGCGCGCGGACTCGTTATTGTCAAATATTAAGAAAAAGAAAGCGCCTAACCGGCGTTATTTTTACGCAAAGGGAGTGAGCAAAACGAAAATCTTCATTGATGCCGGCCACAATGACAGCGGATGGAATACCGGAGCTGTGGGCAACGGCCTGAAAGAGCAAGATATCACGTTTGCGGTAGCCAAAAAATTAAACGATCTGTTAACAGCGCGGGGCCTGGCAACCAAACTGTCGCGGCCTACAAAAGAAACCAATCTAGGTACGGATAACAATTCCGCAATCAACGCCCGTTATACCATGGCAAACGAATGGGGTGCGGATTATTTTATCAGCATCCATTGCAATGCCGGAGGTGGCACCGGAACAGAAGCACTATACTATAAATCTGATTCGCTTAATTACGCTACTACAATACAGGATGCGTTTATTAAGGCCATGAAGCTGCGAGATAGAGGTATCAAGTACAGGAACAACATAGGGGTTATCATGCATACCAAAATGCCAGCTATCTTGATAGAGTTGGCATTTATTGATACTGGAGCAGACGCGTTAGTATTGGTCAATAAACAGGACGATATGGCGGCGGCTTTGGCAGCTGGATTTTACGAATTATTAGGAATGGAGGCCGAGGAAGTGACCCAGGAACAGTTTGAAAGTATGTACGCGAAAATGATAGCTAAGGGAAAAGGCGACAATCCGAGCACATGGGCGAAAAAGATATGCGAAGCTGCTAAGGACGCAGGAATATTTGAAGGCGATGGCAGTGGGAATTACAACTGGCAGGACCCGATAACGCGTGAGGCGTTGGCGTCGGTCCTGAAGAATGCAAAACTATTTTAGATGTTAACGCGTAGGCGTAGCATAAATATTATTTTTAAAGGAGAAATGGAAAATGGCTTATTTTTATCTTGACAAGTACCAAATCTTACACGGTTCCAAGAACGTAGACACAGCAATCAAGTTTTCAGGCAACAACAAAGCAATCGACAAAGACATCCCTGTTCGTGGTGGATATCCTTTCCTTGATGGCGTTGAGCTTGTCATGGAATCCGCTGACAAAATCTATGTTGAGGGCAACAGCAAGATCGACAAAGATGGCAAGGTACAAGGCAAGGCAGTAGACAGCGCTCAGTATCCTGCACTGAAAAGCCTATACGAGGAATTGCTTAAGGGTTAATCTGTCAAAGGGCCGGCTTATTCCGGCCCTATTTCCCAAAATTAAAGGAGAAAATATATGACAAATTTTAAGGAATGGTTCAAGGCTGCCGGCATGAGAGCGATCAAGACGGTTGCGCAAACCGCAATCGCTACAGTAGGGACCTCCGCTCTCATTGCAGACGTAAACTGGACGATGGTAATATCGGCATCTGTTTTGGCGGGGGCGTTGTCTCTCTTGACGTCGATTGCAGGGTTGCCGGAGCTGGGATAAGTGAAAATATAATTTGAGTAGGCGATTAAATGACAATCGAATTAGCATTGATTTTTGCCGCTGCATCCTGTATGATTGGCGTGGCGGGATTTATAGGGGGGAAGCAATCAGTTGCCAAAACTGATGGCGTATGGAAAGGGCAGTTAGACACAAACGTAGAACATATCAAGGATGACCTCAAGGAAATCAAGGCAACTATGTCGGTAACACAAACCGCCACTGACAATGCAATGGAAAAAATGCGCAAGGATTACAAAGAGAGCGTATCTAATGTGCATGATCGTCTTGATAGCCATTTGCGAGAAGACCATGGTATGGTTGTTCCGCAGCGCCGAAAATTAACATAAGGAGGTAAATATGGAAGATATTACCCAGAAAATTGAGGAAGTTGAGAAAGACGTTCAATATTTTGACAAATTAATAGACGGAGCAGAGAGGCTGGTTAAACCCTGGAGGCTCTCCTTAATTGTCACTAATTTGTTTTGGGCTATCGTTTTTGCAATCTTTATCACACTTGCATATTTATCGCCATCTGAAATAGACGTACAACAAAATCAAGGTGCTACAGAACAAAAACAGGAGCAGTCCGTGAAGGGGGCTAATTGATGGCGCAGTCCCAAAGGGTTAGAATAAAAACCGGCGCCAAGACTCCGAAAAAACCTAAAGCGCCAAAAGTCTCTAGAAAATCAAAGAAAAAGTAAGGCGGGTGACGCCTTGAAGTTGGAGCATCGAATAATTCGTGAAATGATTGGCAAAATGCCAGTTCCGGCGGCGAAGGAAATATTGAGAGCAAATTTACCGGAACGAGAATACGAATCAATCTATTTAAGCGATGTAGAACAGTGGGACTTGTTTCAAATAGCAGATAAATTACATTGTACTGATAGTAACGTAAAAAAGATAAGGCGGTCAGGTTATGAAAAACTGGCCGCTATTTATTTTCCAAAAAAGAATATGTTTATACTTTAAAGGCGCTTTCGCTGGACTTCTTTTGTCCAACGGGAGCGCCTTTTTTGTTTACAATTAAATCAATAAAGATACGAACGAATTGGGGGCTGGATATGCTCGATAAAATGGATAATGCCCTTATGGATTTAACGAAAATGGCCATAGAAATGGTGGACGACGCCAAGAAAAAAGACACGTTTAACAAGGATTTCGCTGAAGCTGTTTGCATTATTTTTTCAATGGCCTACGGGAGGTTTGGAAATGATAAGTAGCTTAATTGTACCTCCGAAATCAAAGAGTTCCGAGTCCGTGACCTCAGTACCCTCTACAGCTGTTCAGAATTGCGCCAGGCTGTTTATCGGCAGCATGGGCGATAATCAACGCGAACGGTTCAAAAAGATGCTACAGAGCGGCGTACAGTGTGGAGAGAGCATAGCGAAATCATATGGTGTCCCGCTTAACGAATTTATTGCGGAAGTGGAAAAAATCATATAGTTTGCTCCCGGCTTTGTCGGTTGCGATATAGGGCTATGGGTGTATTGACACACCTCAATATACCTGTGGCCCAAAATAATTTATAAGGGTGTGATTATAGATGGCCGATTATTTTAGCCCGGATAGCAATCCCTATCCATATGGATATCAAAAGCAATACCCCGCAAGGGTTATCAGCGGAGATCGGATTTTAGAGCTTAATGGAGAGCGGCAGCAAACGCTTATAGGGCATACGTTGCCATATTGTAATGAACTCGAATCCGCGCTGAATGAGGCGGTCTCAAAGGCCGAGAAGTTTTATGACCGGCTTGTTGAATTGGGCGACATCGTACCTCCCAAATCTGCGGAGGAATTGCTACAAGAGCAGGCAGCGCAACAGCAGGAAATAAACGCAACTCTGTTATCAACCATACAAAAATTATCCGACAAAATAGATCGGATGGAAAGGGAGGATAGTGATGCCGGACTTAACACAAGTAGCACTGACAGCGGCAAGAGCATTCAATCCGGAGCTGGCAGACCGAGCCGAAAAGGAACTAAAGAAATATCCGAAAACTAAAGAGGGGCTACAGCAAGTAATCGCCGAATATGGAGGAATGGCATTCGTGGACAGCGCGGTTGATTTTGCCACGAAAGCTCCAAAGGTAAAGGCTCTATTCGATAAATTCAAGGTAAATCCGAAAACCCTAAAAGACAATGTCATGAAGGAGTTGCAGACTGGCAATCAGCCAGCCGATACCAAGCAAAAAAACGAGAATTCCGCGTCGTCTTCCCTGGAAAGATTGAAAAAACTTAGATAGAACCGCCATAGCGGCGTGACTATATATAATATTTCACGAAAGGAGAAAATTATGGCTTCATATGACGTTAATAACGACATCGTAGGTGGCGGCGGTTTCGGTGGTTTTGGCGGATTTGGCGGCGGTTGTGGACTGCTTGTAGTCCTGTTGATTCTGTTCGCGGTATTTAGCGGCGGCGGTTTGTTTGGACGCGGTGAGTGTGGACACGGCAGAGATCACGACAGAGATTTCGATGAATTGCGTAGCCGGTTCACCAATCCCTGCAACTGCGTAAGCAACTGCCAAATTGATAAAGACGTTGTTACCTCCCGCGACGCCGGTATTTTGGAGCAGCACAAGATTCTTGAACAGAACCTTGAGCGCAAACTGATTGAGCGCGACATGATTATTCAAGAGCAAAAGAACCAGTTGTTTG
>Ga0153943_1000202_pt1 | contig 19920 bp, 20 predicted proteins | sample TSNJ027MetaG_FD_104721 | JGI IMG/M metagenome (GOLD analysis project Ga0153943, IMG submission 104721) | Attine ant fungus gardens microbial communities from New Jersey, USA - TSNJ027 MetaG | ecosystem: Host-associated > Fungi > Mycelium > Unclassified | place: USA: New Jersey, Brendan T. Byrne...
AGTCACCGTGTCCGGCCTTGACGGTCTCTCTCGTCATGCCGCCCACGAACTGTGAATTGTGGCGAAAATGCGACTCCAGGCCAGGCTTGGCATAGGTCGCGCCGGTTAGGGGAAGCATCTGACAGATTTCCACATCCCGGTATGCGGTGCGGTTTTCAACCAGCGCCTCGATAATGTGCTTGGCTTCCCCCGCTGCATGGGGTGTTGATATGCGATCGCCGGATTTGATTTGCTTCACGGCTTGCTTGGCGGTTGCCAATCGTTCTTTATAAAGATTTTTCCAATTCATATTAAATACTCCTCGCTTGCTCTAGCTATTGCCCATTGATTCGACAATACTGTCTGCCAGTGTCTCCATATCGGCCGCATTAAGCTCACTTAATGCCGAGTTTACAGATACCATGTCATCTAATACATTGATCATTTTCATTTCGTCATCTAGGAATTCAGTCATCAGCGTGCCGGATTTGGGCGCCCAGGAGCCATTTTCAATAATGGCGAAGGTGCGGTTCTGCATATTCAGCGCCTTTAGGTGCATCAGATAATCATGCATTGGCGGGTAAATGCCAAGGTTATACGTGACCGAAGCCACCACCACATGGCTGAGCCGGAAGGTTTCGGAAACGAGGTAAGACACGTCGGTGTTGGAAACATCGTAGACCCACACATTGCCCATGCCCTTGCTGCATAAGCTGGAGGCCAGCGCTTGCGCCGCATATTCGGTATTGCCATACATCGAGGCATAGACAATCAGAACGCCATCTTCCTCGGGCTCGTATCGGCTCCACTTGTCATATTTGTCCAGAATGTATCCGAAATCCGACCGCCATACAGGCCCGTGCAGGGGGCAGATGGTTTTAATATCAACCGTGGCGGCCTTCTTTAACAAGGCCTGGACAAAAGGCCCATATTTGCCAACAATATTGGTGTAATAGCGCCTGGCATCATCAATCCAGTCTCGGTCAAAATTCACTTCATCGTTAAATAGTTTGCCATCCAAGGCGCCGAAAGAGCCAAACGCGTCGGCGGCGAAGAGCACGCCGTTGGTGAGGTCGAAGGTTACCATCGCTTCCGGCCAATGGACCATCTGGGCTGTCACGAATGTCACTTGATGCTTGCCAAAGGAGCGCACGTCGCCTTCTTTGACCTCATCCTCCCGGCCATCAATGTCAAAGCCAAACTGCCGCATCATCAGGAAAGCTTTTTCCGTGCTGATGATCGTGACATCAGGGTAGCGCAGGATGATCTCTTCAATAGAGGCGCCGTGGTCGGGCTCCATGTGGTTGATCACGAGGTAATCCAAGGGCCTTCCGTTTAAAAGGCCCTTAACGTTCCCCATCATCTCGCGGCATACGGACCAATCCACCGTATCGAACAGTACTGTCTGTTCGTCCAGCAGCAGATAAGCATTATAAGAAACACCGCGAGGGATAGGATGCACATTTTCGAACAAAGCCAGGCGGTGGTCGTTGCCGCCTGCCCAATAAAGGTCTTCTGTTACGCTTCTAACTGTATACATACCGATTGTCCTCCTTTATAAGTTAAAGCATATATTATATTTCAATGAACAGTTCTTTTTCCTCGCCGCATTCGGGGCAGGTCCATTCCTCGGGCAGCTTGTCAAACAGCGTGCCGGGGGCGACTTCGCCTTCGGGGTCGCCCATAGGCGGGTCATACTCGTAGCCACAGCCGCCACATGCATGCAGCTTGTATGAAGGGGCCACCTTCTTTGGCTTCGCCCGTCTCATCTTCTTCATCGGCGGCGCTTCCCTCTTAGGGTCGCCATTATCCAGGGAGGCGGTGAGCAGCGGCAGAATCTCCTCCACAGTGCCGACGATTCCGTAATCAGCGTTTTTAAATATCTTCGCATTAGGGTTGCTGTTGATGGCCACAATAGTGGCGGCATCCTTGATGCCCTTTAAATGCTGGCCGGCGCCGGAGATGCCGCAGGCGATGTACAGGTTCCCCTTGAATTTTTGACCGGACATGCCAACGTAGCGGCTGAGCGGCACATATTTCAGCGTTTCCGCCACAGGGCGGGAAGAGCCGATGGCGGCGCCTGCCTGTGCTGCCAGGTCTTCGACCATCTTCATGTTGGCTTTGCCGCCAATGCCCTTGCCGGCGCTGACCACACGCTCCGCTTGCGTGATGGGGGTGTCCATGGGGATGCCGACGGTAAAGTCATAGCCGTCTTTCTCCAACGCCTCCACCAATGCGGCGACATTCTCGACGGCAGGGCCGTCCTTCCAGATCATTTTCTTGCGGGCGCCGGTGGCGGGGCCCTTTTTGCCCGCCCGTGGCTGCGTCTTGGGCTCCCTGCCGATGATGCTTGCGGCGATCACCATGCGCTGAATCTCGTTGGTGCCCTCGTAGATGGTGCAGATCTTGGCGTCGCGGTAGAAGCGCTCCACATCGATGCCCTTGATATAGCCCGAACCGCCGTAGATCTGCAGGGCGTCGTTGACGATCTCAAGACATCTGTCGGAAGTGTATTGCTTTGCCATCGCCGCCTCCATGCCGTAAGGCTCGTGGTTTTCCTTCAACTCTGCCGCACTGTAGACTAAAAACCTGCATGCGCGCAGCTTGGTGGCCATGTCGGCCAGCTTGAAGGAGACCACCTGCTGGTAAGCGATAGCCTTGCCGAATTGCTCTCTGTCCTTAGCATATTCCAGCGCGCTCTCATAAGCCCCCTGGGCAATGCCGAGCGCCTGGGCGGCGATGCCGATTCGGCCGCCATCCAGCGTCTCCATCGCAATGCGGAAGCCCTGTCCCTCTTTGCCTAACAGATTCTCCTTGGGGACCTTCACATTGCTGAAAATCAACTCGGCGGTGGAAGAGGAGCGGATCCCCAGCTTATCGTAATGCTCGCCGAACGTGAAGCCCTCCCAGCCCTTCTCCACAATGAAGGCGCTTATGCCACGCGTCCCAATATCAGGCGTGGTGACGGCGAAGACGATATAAGTATCTGCCTTGGGGGCATTGGTGATGAAGATCTTCTCACCGTTTAGGATGTAGTGGTCGCCGTCCAGCTCTGCGGTTGTTTCCGTGCCGCCCGCATCACTGCCGGCTTCTGTTTCTGTCAGGCCGAAAGCGCCTATTTTTTGGCCCATGCCCAAAGGGGCCAAGTATTTCTTTTTCTGCTCCTCGGTGCCAAATGCCATAATGGGATAGCTGCCCAGGGAAACGTGTGCCGATAAGATAACACCGACGCCGCCATCCACCCGGGACAATTCCTCAACAGCCATTGCATAGCTGATCATGTCAAGACCGGCGCCACCGTACTCTTTTGGAAAGGGGATTCCCATCACACCCATCTGCCCCATGTGCTGGACGATCTCATCCGGAAATCGGTTTTCCTGATCCAGTGTAGATGCTATTGGCTTGATTTCTGCTTCTGCGAACTCACGAATCTTGGCGCGCAATTCCTCGTGCCGTTCGGATGTTTTGAAATACATACAACTGCCTCCTTTTTATTGGATATTTTATTATCTATGGCATGCTCCGGCTTTACGGGGCTGCGCATACTTGATTAAAATAGTACAGTATCATTGCGGGCAGATCCCTCTTTGGGGATGTCAAAAAAAATCTGCTGGCCTTACCCTTTAAGGATGTCTGCCAGGCTTCGCTCACGCAAGCTCTGGATAAAATCATTCTGCATTCGGCAGAGCTCCTTGTGTATGGTGCAATGCCTCCCGCCCTCGTTGTGGAGACAAGCATAGTCCTTTTGCATGCATTCGTTGATGTACAGGCCGCCCTCGATTGCCGTATAGACCTCATATAAGGTGATGGCATGGGGCTGCGGGATTAATTGATACCCACCCAGCGCCCCCCTATGGATCCTTACAATAAAGGCTTTCTCCAGTTTCTTCAATATCTTATAAGAGAAAGCCTGCGGTATATGTTCAATGAGACAAATCTCCTTAACAGTAAGCTGCTCTTTTTTGGTCAATGCCCGAAGCGTACGCAAGGCATAATCATATTCACGTGATATAAACACATAATCGCCCTATCCAAATTGTATTTTGTTATAATAAGCATACCTTAAGTAGACTTGATTTGTCAAGATTGTTTGGGGTGAAAAAATGTCACAAAGATTTGCTTCGTAATATGACATATTCGTTAAGTCGTAATGACATTCTTATATAGGCAGGCAGAAATCAAAAGTAAATCTTGATATATTAAGTTTAATTATATACAATTAAACCATACAGTTGAAAATAGCCGCCTATTGGGAAGGTGGAGAGGAGAAACTATCATATATGAGAAAAATAATTTTTTTGGATGTTGACGGAACTTTAGTGGATTATGAAAATAATTTGCCGGATTCCGCAGTCAATGCAATAAGACTCGCAAGAAAGAATGGGCATAGAGTGTATATTAGTACCGGCAGGAGTAAGGCAGAAATTTATCACGAGATTTGGGATATCGGATTAGATGGAATGATCGGTGGGAATGGAAGCTATGTAGAGGATCACGACCATGTTGTGATGCATCAATTAATAACAGGCGAGCAATGCAAAAAAGTTGTGGACTGGTTACTAATGAAGGGGTTTGAGTTCTATTTGGAGAGCAATAATGGTTTGTTTGCGAGTCAGCATTTTGAAGAACAAGGGGAGCTTGTTATACAGGAGTATTCAAAAAGAAAAGGAAAAGAGAATGCTGATCAGGTGACAGTGCGAACAGTCTTTCGTGGGATGGTATTTGGAGGGGAATTATATCGGTCGGACCTAAATAAAATAAGTTTTATTTTACCAAAAGATCATGCGTATCAAGCATATCTGGAAGCTAAAGAGACATTTCCTGATCTCTCGGTCGGTACCTGGGGCGGGGTAGGTGAAAAGGCGCTTTTTGGGGATTTTGGCGTTAAGGATATTAACAAGGCAAATGCAATCGAACATTTGCTAACTTATTTGAACGCTGATGTGGTAGATACAATTGCATTTGGTGATGCGAAAGTCGATATTCCGATGCTTGCGTTCTGCGCATATGGAGTTGCGATGGGTAGTGGGGGAGCGGAAATTAAGGGGATGGCGGATTATGTGACAGCGGATGTGGACGATGATGGGATATGGGAGGCCTTTAAGTATCTTGGGCTGATATAGTATAAAAAGAGAACTGTTCAAGAGGTCTTCTGCCCCATAAATTTTAAAAAAGAGAAAAAGATGGCTAACGACAACCATCTTTCCTCAGTTGCATGTTATAATGTAACTATCATGAATCCATATTATTATAACGAATTTTTCGAAAAAGGACAACAAAAAATTTATTTCGATCTGTATCAAATAGGTTTACCGTCAGATGATCCTGTCCATACCCTTAAAACAGTTTTGGAGGATTTAAATTATTCGAGTCTTGTGGCTCAGTATTCGACCAAGGGTAGAAAAGGCTATAATCCTATTATGATGTTCGCTGTACTCATTTATGCCAACATGCGCGGGGTAAGGGCGATTGATCGAATTGTTGAATTATGTGAAAGAGATATTGCATTCATCTGGCTTACAAAGGGACAAAAACCTAAGCGGGATAAGTTTTATGACTTCATTAAATACAAACTAACCGATCCTATCTTGGAGGATTTGCATTGCCAGTTTCTTCGTCAGTTACACAAAGAAGGTCTCATTACGTTGGAATCATTATTTATTGATGGTACCAAAATCGAAGCCAATGCCAACCGCTATACCTTTGCTTGGAGGGGAAGCATCAATTATCATCTGGCTGGCTGGATCCGGATGAACAAGTACGCAGTGCCATCTCTGCTGTTTTCCATGCGTTCCGCAAATCCGGCACTGCTTATGGGGTTGTCCGGCATTTCGCCCTCAACTCCCTGCTCATTCCTAAACGTGCCTATGGCGGTGCCTGGGATGGTCAGCTGACTTGGGCTACCCTTGGCGGTAAATACCCGTGACTGGACTTGCACCAGTTAGATTAGTGCCATGCTTGGCACACCAGCAAAGAACACCTCCGTTGGAAAATCCCGCATTTATAAAACTGAATTACGCCCCAGAGTAAAACCGTAAAGGAAACGCAGTGCGCTGTTACGAACATTTATACTGGCAGGTAAAAGTTTTTTGACTTCCAAAAGATAAATGAGATAATTGCGAATCTCTTGTTCCGTCATGTTGAAGATAGGTTGATTGTCATAGAACTTGATAAAAGTGTTGGTTGCCAGCAGGTATTCCTCCTCTGTAGCTGATGTTAAACCACGTAAACGAATATCCTGTCGTAACTTACATAAGATTTCTTCATTTGCCATAATGCATGACCTCCTTAAAATAAATAGTATGAACCTATATCTTAAAGGTTTACCAAAAGGATTTGAAGTGTTAAAATGAAGAAAAGAGTAAAAAGAAAGCACTGAACTACCGGCTTTTGAACCACTGCGCCAGCAGTTTAGTGCAATTTATATTAGTAGAAGGTGGAGAATATATGAAAAAATATAGTATGTTATGTTTAATGATTGTTTTGCTTTGCATATGTTTATCAGGATGTGTTCCTGGAGATGGAACAAACTCAGCGACACACACCGCAGGACTGTTCTCAGGGATTTGGCATGGATGGCTAGCTCCTTTTTCGCTTATTTACTCATTATTTAATAAAAATACAGGAATTTATGAAACATATAATAACGGTTTTCTCTATAATTTAGGCTATTATGCGGCAATTATAAGTGGCTTTGGAGGGCTTACACTTTCTAGAAAAAAGCGTAACAAATAAGTCTGACACACAATAAAGCGATAAGGCGTGTAAATAAATTTATCAATTATATAGGGAGAAAAGAGAATGAGTGCGAAATAAAAAACATTTAAATTCCACTCAAAGGTGGATGTTACTTTGCAAATTAAGTAGTTTTTTCAGTTCTCTCCATTTTTCACTAAACTAGTTTCCATAATTGAAATGACTTGCCGACTAATTTCACTACACATAATATCAGACTTGTATTTTTGATCAAGAATTAACGATGAAATATGCTCAATCTCGTATTCAAACCCCCCACCTCTTTCAAGAGTGGTGATTTGCTGGTGCTTACCTTGAAATGAGATGTCAATGTTTTTGGGATTCCACCACTTATCGTGAATAACTATTTCGACATCAGGGCCCTTAATGATGGCTTCACGTTTTAGATTGCGGGTGATAGAGGCACTCATTTTCCCTTTGATTTCTCCGTCAAAAATGAACTCAACATTTTCATCTACTTCAGATTCGTCATTGTCTTTACTGATTTTTACAGAGGGTTTTACTACTGTGGCATTAGTGAGTCGACATAAATCAACATACAACCATAAAGCATACACGCCAACGTCTAAGGTTGCTCCGCCACATAAATTGGGGTTAAATATGTTCTGTTTGTTATCAAATTCAATTCGATTACCAAAGGCTGCTTCAACAAAATCGATTTTCACATTGTTGTTTTTAATAAATTTTCGCAATGCTTGATAAGCCGGAAAAGCTACAAATTTCATTGCTTCTACTAGAAGCAAATCATTTTTTTCAGCCAGCAAGGACATTTTATTCCAGTCTCCCATGTTGGTAAAAGCTGGTTTTTCAACTAAGACATGTTTTCTATGTTTTAAAAACAGCTCAACCATGCTTTTATGAAAAGGGTGGATTGTGGCAACGTATACGACATCAATGTTAGGATTTTTTGCTAATTCCTGATATGAACCATAAGCTATTTTACAACCATATTTATCGGCAAACATATCAGCTTGATGTTTGTCTCTTGCTGCAACAGCATATAGTTCTCCATTCTCAATATGCTGCGTCAAATCCGCTGCAAAACGATGAGCGACTTTACCTAACCCCGCAATGCCCCATCGAACTTTATGAGTAATCATATGCAAATCCTCCTAGATTTTTTAAATAGTATATCACTTATTTTATATTATTTCAATGTTAAACCATTCTTGAGTTTTCGTAGATTATCCACAAGTGGATAATCTACGGGGTTTTAAATCCACAACGTTATAAAAATCTCAATAGAATCAACCGGTCAGCCTGTTTTCCCATATGCATTCCTCCGTTGAAAAAGGTTACAAATCAACAAATGCAGTCACCTATGCAGGATTAGATCGTATAATCAGTGTACTGGAGAAACGGGCGACCTTTGTTTTTGACAGAGGCTACGATATGAACGACCTTTTTAAATATATGTACAAGAAAGAACAGGATTTTGTCATCCGGATAAAAGAGAATCGGAAGCCTTGGTATAAGGGGAAATGGTATAAATCAACGACCCTGCGGGATTCCAGAAAAGGAAAAATCAAGACCACAGTACTCTTTGAAGGGGAACAGAAGGAGTGTTATATTTCACATATAAATACCAAGATAACCGCAACAAAAAAGCCGATGCAGCTGGTGTTGGTTTATGGTTTAGGAGAAGTACCCATGATGCTTGCAACGAATAAAGAAATCAAGGGAAAAGAGGATGTGATTGGGATTCTAAGGCTCTATATGTCACGCTGGAGAGTAGAAGAATATTCTCGATTCAAAAAGCAGGAATTCGACTTTGAGAATTATCGTGTACGTGGTTTAAGGGCAATGAATAATTTAAACACGCTTCAGTAAAAATAGTTACCAAAGAAAGCTGTTTGTATGGTATGATAAAAAAGATTAATAATGACTTCATAGGAAATAATCAAAGCGATATTAAAGTGAAAATAGTTAAGATTGATCACGCTTGATTTGGATGGTCGACACCGACAAAGGTGCTAATAGTAGATGTGTATGCGGGGACACATAAATTACTCCGTAAATCTTATTATACGAGGTAAAATCATATGGATAGTTTAGAAAGAACCGTAGGCGGCATCGTCATATGCGATTACAAAGTCCTGCTTGTCCGCCATACTTATGGCGCATACCGAGACAAGCTACTAATTCCCGGCGGATATATAAAACAGGGAGAAATGCCAGAGGATGCCGCTGCGCGTGAGATTTTCGAGGAAACAGGCATTGTTGCCGAGGCAGAGTCAATTCTGTGCACACGATTCTTACCGGATGCGTGGTACATCGCATTTATGATGCGATATGTCTCCGGCGATCCGATCAGCGATGGCTTTGAAAACAGTGAAGCCGCATTTTTTGACTTGAGCACAGTGGCGCAACGTGATGATTTAACGTTGTTTAGCCGGAGAATGTTGGAATCGTTGAAGTCGGCTCCACTGATGAAGATGAGCGATTATCACGGACCGGACGTGGAGAGAGACACATACCACGTATACGGCATGGGAGCGGAGTAAATAATCTAGTTGACAAATCCAAAAAAAAATAGTAGAATAAAGTCAAATTAAAGCGCTTTAAATTCAGTCATATTTTTTTACCACCTGTTTAAACCGCTTTAAAAGTGGAAACACCATAACCAAAACCGAAACCATATATTTTTTACTCTAAACTTAAAGCGCTTTAAATAGGTGATGCACATGCAGGGATTTTTAGGAATTGACATCGGAACAACAAACAGCAAAGCCCTCCTTTTGTCTGAGGCAGGAACCGTGATACACATTTGGAATGCAAAAACACCTCATGTAAGAATATCCGGGTTAGAATTTTTTGATCTGAACAAAATCGAAAAGGTTATTGAGAGCTTTATTTTAGCAGCAAAAGAGAAGTGCCAATTAACGAGTGTCAGTGTCTCAAGTGTTGGCGAATCAGTGGTTCCGGTAAAGAATGGAAAGGCCATTGGGCTGCCATTACTCTGGTATGAAGACAATTTTAAGCTTGACGAAGAAACGCTAGCTTTCATTGAGCAGCGAACCGGCTTTGCGAATACCGGTGTAGGTAGATCAAAAACATATTCAGTCTATAAAATAATATGGATGCAGAAGCATTTGCTTAAGGAGCTTCCGGAATTTTGGTTGCCGATCAGCAGTTACTTGATCTACCGCAAAACAGGCAGAGCAATTTGGGATACCTCTCAGGCGGGCCGGTCATATGCCTATCACATTCATCATAGGGAGTGGATAGAGGATATTGTTGATCAATTGTCACCGGCTTCGCTCGGGGAAATCGGGAAAATCGGAGCTTACTGTGGGCATTGTGATGGAATCGCATATGGCTTAAGCGGTCATGATCATTATGTTGGGCTTTATGGAATATATGAGCTTTATCAAGGTGCGGAATTTTTCTATGATTCGATGGGTTCGTCTTCTGTTTTGGCGATGGTTAAAGATGATTTTGATAACAAATTGGGCGGGCGAAATACGTATAATCCCAAAGGGGGTTGCCTTGTGACTGGCTTTGAGGAAGGTGAATATATCGTTAATCGCTCTATTGATTACTATGGTCGGATCATTGCCTGCCTAATGAATATAAGAGGTGAATGCGGCGATCATGCCTATTTTGAACATTTGAATGCTAAAATCATGAACCATATTCAAACCATGAGACCGTGTCTGATCAGCTGTGAAAATGGGCAAATCAACTTTTTAGCCCTTGAGGAGAAAACATCATTTGAGGAGATGGTTCTGGGCGGATACTATTATCTGGCATTGGGCACCTTATATATGTTTAATGATTTAATAAAGCTCTGTCATGGTGAGGAGGGAGTCATGCCTTATTTTGTCGGAGGGCAGATCACGAATAATGATTTATTGATGAAGCTAAAAGCAACTGTCTTAGGCAGAGAATTAATAACATTAAAAACAACAGAGATCAGTGCTTTGGGAGCAGCCATTTCTGCGCTAAAGGCCGTTGGGAGAGAGGATGTTTTGCCTTATGCAAAAGACCGGCTGCTATATGCAAAGACAATTTGCCCAGATACACAATATGAACCGTTTGTGAAGGAGATGAAGGCGCAATATGAAGAACGCAACCAATCATAAGCCATTATTAATTGTTGTGGCGGGCTCTCCAGGAAGCGGGAAATCTACCTGTGGGGAATTTTTAGCGAAAAAATATGCGTTGCCATATATTGACTATGATACTGTGGTTCAGAATTTTATGGAACCACTATTTGAAAAGCATTACAAAGAGAGCTCTTATCAACAATTCTGCAAAGAATGGAGAAGCAGCTGCTATTGCTCAATATGGGATATCGTTATGCAAAATATAAAACTAAACAATTCTATCATAGTTTCAGCGCCTTTGACTAAAGAAAGAGGGCAGCCAGATTTTTTTAAACAGCTCAAAACGTCTTATCAAACGGACTTTGATGTGATGGCGATAGTATTTTATGTGGCGAAGGATGTTTTAAAGCAACGCCTTATTAAGCGCAACGAAAAACGAGATAAAGAAAAGCTAGAGGATTGGGACAGATATTATGAAGGTCAGAATTCAAATATTTTCTGGGATGCAGATTTAAGTATTTTATTGACACCTGAAGAAGGATACGTGAATCATAAAATCCACCAGTTTGTGATGAAACATTTATGACAGGTATATAGGTTTTCATAAAAACCCCATTTTATCGAAGACTTTATATAAAAAAACATTATTTGTGAAGGAGGAATAAAACATGAGAAGGGCTGTAGCATTAATTTTAGTGATATTGATGGGCGGCATATTAATTGTTGGTTGCGGTAGTTCTGGGGGACAGACCGCTAATGAGACGGATGCTGCCGGTACTTCCACAAATCCCGAAACGAAAGCTGTGGCATCTGAAGATGCGGCAACGACGGATGCAGTAACGGTGACTTTTTGGGCGGGACTTACCGGTGATGATCAACAAGCAATGAAGAACCTGGTTGAAAGATTCAACGAGGAACAAAGTGACATCCAAGTGGAATTTTACTCTGTGACATGGAGTGAGATTTTTACCAAATTTGCAGCGGCCGGCAATACGGCTTCAGGTCCGGATGCTATGTTGATGCATCCTACGGATCTTTCGACTTATGCTGGGAAGGGAATGATCACTGCTCTTGATGACTTGATTGGGGATATGGGTGTCAGTGCAAGCGATTATTCAACAAGTATCTGGGAAGGAAATCAGGTTGATGGGGCACAATATGGGATTCCCATAGATTTCCATCCAATGGCGATGTTTATCAACTTGGATATGTTTGAAGCGGCAGGGCTTACAGCGGAGGATGCAAAGGTTTCTAGCGTAGAAGAATTTAATGCTCTTTGTGAAAAGCTTACAACCGATGAGCAATACGCTATCGGCCTTGGCAGTAATTATGCGCACACATATCGCTATTGGTATGGCTTTTTACATCAAGCCGGAGGCAGTTTTTTGACGGAAGATATGTCAGCTGCGGCATTTAACACAGAAGAGGGGGCAAAAGCCCTTGATTTTATGGCATCTTGGGTGACTAATGGGTTTGCTCCTGAGGCGCAGGCAGACATTGACGCTGATTGGTTGGGTGGAAATACGGCTATGGTCATTGAAGGTCCCTGGTTTATCCCAACGGCGATGAATTCTGCGATGAATTTTACCACCGTTGAATTTCCTCAGGTATTCGAGGAAAATGCCGTTTGGGGAAGCTCACATACAATTACCGTGCCAGTGTATGACGATCGGGACAAAGAGGTTGTCGCGGCAACGAATACTTTTATCGGCTGGCTAGTTGAAAATTCATTTGAGTGGGCAGCATCCAGTGGTCAGATTCCTGCTAATATGACGGTGCAGTCATCTGAAGAATACAAGGCACTTGAGCTGTATCAATATGCCGAGGCATTTATTAATGTCGCAGACTATGTCGTGTATGAGCCGCTTTGCCCTGGAACAAGTGAATTTGGGGCAGATAATGAATTGTCACCGGTTGCAAATGCGGTTTATAGTGTCATCAGTGGAGAGGCAACATCAGCTGAAGCCTTAGATACTGCGGCACAAAGTGTTGATTTGATCTTAGAATGAGAAATGAAATGTGCGGATTAGCGTGTAATTGCGCTAATTCGCAGTATTTGGTGCACAAGGCACGAATGATTGAAGAGGTAATCGAAGGGACAAGGAGGAATTGCCTTGGCTAGGAATAGTATTTGGAATAAAAGACGCAAAAAGGAATTGAGATTTTTAGTGCTAAGCCTGACACCGTTTTTTGCCATGTTGTTTATCTTTAAAATATTCCCGATTTTTGCTAATTTTTATTATAGCTTAAGAGATATCGAGGTGCAGACCCAAGGTGTATTTGTAGGCTTAAAGAATTATCAAACGTTAGTCAGAGACCCACTATTCTATAAAGTTCTAAGAAACACATTTACGTATTTACTATATGTGGGACCGATCAATATCATATTTGGATTTTTATTAGCGTTGCTTTTGAATCAAAAATTGAAGGGAACGACATTCTCCAGAGCGGTGATTTTTGTGCCTTATATTCTGATGACAACTCTGGTTGGTATTGCGTTTCGATGGATTTTAGATGGAAATAGTGGGCTATTAAATCATTATTTGTCATATTTGGGGATTGAGCCGATTTATTGGCTGACTAAGTCATCTACAGCGATGCTTGGAATTGCAATAGCTTCTATCTGGTGGACAATTGGCTATAATACCGTCATTTATCTTGCTGCGCTGCAGGGTGTGCCAAGAGAATATCTCGAGGCAGCATCAATTGATGGTGCGGGCAGAATTAAAAGATTGACAAAAATTACCATACCATGTGTAAAGAATACGACGTTTTTTGTTGTATTAACAACTGTTATTTATTCTATGCAGGTGTTTGGCCAGGTGTATGTCATGACGTCGGGCGGACCTAATTATAGCACCTTGACCTTTGTTCAGTACTTGTATATTAAAGCATTTCGGGAATTCAAGTTAGGATATGCGGCGACTATAGGCGTGGTATTGTTTTTGATTATCCTAGCGATGTCAATTGTCATTTTCTGGATGTTTGGAGATCATGATAGCTTAAAAGCCAAATGGCTAGGTAAAAGGAGGGCTAAATTTGAAAAAAAATAATAATAGCAAGAAAATCTACAGAGCTCTGTTATACGTGCTGTTGATTATGGTCGTCATCATTTTTTTAGCGCCTCTGCTATGGATTCTATCGACCTCCTTTAAAACGACGCAGGAAATTTTTAATGGCTTATATAATTGGATCCCACAAACGTTTACGCTGGATAATTACCGAGAAGCAATAACAGAGTACCCGTTAGGTGAATGGATGCGAAATAGTCTGATCGTTGTTGGTCTGGTCATTCTATTATCCAGCGTATTTTATATCCTGCCGGCATATGCTCTGGCTTGCATTAATTTTAAAGGCACTGGCTTTTTAGTTCTTCTGATGGTAGCTACGATTATGATTCCTAAGGAATTATCTTCTATTATGTCCTATAAGATTGTGGCGAGCCTGGAATTATTAGATACTTATGCCGCAGTAGTTATTCCTCAGATTTGTGATGCGATAGGTGTATTTTTACTTTATCAATTTTTCCGCACAATTCCGAGAGAGTACAGTGAGGTATGCCAATTAGATGGCGGGGGGCATTTTACTATTTTAAGAAAAATCTATCTGCCGCTGTCCGGACCGGCTATTTCGGTGATGGTCATTTTAACATTTGTAACCTCATGGAATAATTTCTTCTGGCCGTTATTGGTAACCTTCACCAATAAATCAATGACTTTACCTGTCGGTCTGGCAACGATTATGACAAGCTACAGTGAGTCCTCGGCATCCCGGCAGTATGGGCTATTAATGGCGATTTCCCTGTTGACGTCAATACCGGCATTGACTCTTTTTGTATTGATGCAGAGAAGATTTATAGAAGCGATCACAATATCAGGGATCAAAGGTTAAAAGAAATAAATTTTGAAAGGAACATGATGAAGAATATGAATCAGGTAGTACAAAAATTTATTGAGTCTTCAGACGGCATTTTAAGACTTAGGCCAGCCTGGGTGGCTCACGATTTCCTAAAAGCAGGCAGGCGCCTGGGCTTGAAGGAGGAAGAATATGATGCCGGAGAGCGGGGAGAGGTGATGGAAAGGTGGCTTTGCTCCGAGACGCATGCAGATAATCGAATCGATATTGCTGATGAAGGTTTTTCTTATTTGGATATTCCGGGAGAAAATATCACGGTTATTGATGCATTGAAAATATGCAAAGAAGAGATACTTGGAAAAGGATATTCAGAAAATCACGATAGCTTAGGTCGATTAATTAAAATCTTTGACTTCGGAACAAGATTATTTTTCCATATTCATCAAAGAGAAGAAGATGTCAAGAAATTAAGTAAAAATTCTAAGGACGAGGCGTACTATTTTCTGGATGCGCCATTAGGAAATCATCCGGAAAGCTTCTTTGGCGTACATCAATACATAGTTGAGCAGAATCTCCAATATGAAATCTTTTTACCGATTATGGAGAAATGGGATGCAGATGATACAGAAGTTTTAAAACATTCCCGGGCGTTTTTAAATGTCCCTGGCGAAGGTTTCTTTTTGGATTCTGGGATTCTTCATGCGCCGGGGACGGCGCTTACAATGGAGATTCAAGAATCGTCAGATGTTTGTGCGGTTTTTCAGCCAAATGTTGAGGGCTTTAGGATTTCTAAAAATATGCTTTATAAAGATGTGGCTGTTGAAGACATAGAAAAATATCAGGAAATGGCAGCGCTTAAGCAGATTGACTGGGAAGCCAGTAGCGATCCATCTTTCTATGAAAAAAGACATCTGTTTCCCAAGAAGGTTGAAGAAACGGTTCAGGGAGATATTTTTGAAGAATGGATCTATTATGGGACCTCCAAATTTAGCGGAAAGCGTCTGAACCTGAGACCGGGAGAACAATTTTTCAGTAAAGAAAAGGGTGTCCATAATCTTTTTGCCTGGAAAGGAAAAGGCAGTGTCAATGGCATAATGATGAATGCCGGTGAGTTTGATTTAGACTCTTGTAAGGATGAGCTATTAATTACTTGCCGTAAGGCACAGGAAGGATATATAATTAGAAATGAGGGCGATTCGGATTTAGTATTGTTTAAATATTTTGGACCGGATATTAACGTAGAAAATTTGCCTGTTATAGGGCATCATTGAAGAGGAAGATGATTTATGAAGAATGTTACATTAAAAGACATTGCCAAAAAGGTAGGCGTATCAGAAGCTACAATATCATTAGTTTTAAATAATAAAGATGTTGTTAATGCTAAGACTAGAGAAAAGGTATTGCGTTGCATTAAAGAAATGAATTATATTCCCAATCCCTTAGCCAGAGGATTAGCCCTTCATAAATCAATGACGGTAGGTCTCGTATGCCCGGATTCGGAGAATCCATATTATGGGAAGCTGATGAAGCTGCTTAGCCACTATTGTAACGAATATGGTTACTCTTTAGTTCTAGCCGTATCTAATAATGATTTTAATGTGGAAGCGGCTATTGTCCGAAACTTTGTCGATAAAAAGTTTGATGGTATCATTGTTTTGCCATTAAATATCAAGGAAAATGCGCATCCGGTTTTTAAGGAGCTTATGGAACGGAAAATCCCTACTGTATTTTGTACATCTTATTATGAGAGCTTTAAGGAAGATTGCGTCTTGACAGATTATGCACAAGGAAGCTATTTATTGACGAAGCATTTACTAGAGCTTGGGCATAGAGAATTATGGTTTTTTGTTACAAAGGATCAAAGCATTCCTGTGACCAAATATCGTTTAGATGGTATGAAGAAGGCTTATTCTGAAATGAATTTAGAATTAAAGGATGAGTGGATTGTTGGCTGCGATACGATCGATGTAGAATACGGTTATGAGAAAGCTAAGGCGCTTTTAGAAAGTGAAAAACAGCCGGATGGCATATTGGCATTAAATGATTATATGGCCTATGGAATCAAAAGAGCAATCGTTGAGTGCGGGTATAGGATCCCCGAAGACATCTCTTTAGTTGGATATGATGATGTTTTTTACCATTTAATTTCGGAGCAGCCCTTAACTACAGTTCATCAACACCTTGACAGTCTAGCCAGAAACACCGTAGAGCTGTTGATGCAAAAGATGAATGATGATTATGAGGTTAAGAATCCCATCCAAAAGGTCATTCAACCTTCTTTAGTTATAAGAAAAACAACAAGTCGGAGGTAAAGGTTGGAATATTCCATTTTAAATTTAAATCCCGGTTATGATCAATGGCACATCATCCAAGAAAAGCCGGCTTTTAAAAATGTTTATCGTGCAGATAAGGTTTTGAAAGTAGCATCAGGTAAAGGATTAAATTTATCCCGTCTGTTCCATCATTTGAATTTTGAAGGGTATGAATGCATGAATGTGTCAGGCGGGATGATCGGAAGCATGATTGAGCATTATAGCAAGGAAGAGGGGCTGAATTGTCTCTATCACCCTATTGCTGAGGAATCCAGAATTAACTTTTGTATCATTGATGAAGTCAGTGGCAAGGTTGAATCCTATAATGACCCTGGTCCAATGCTGTCTGGCGCTGAGGTTAACGATTTATTAAATTATCTTAAAAGGTATATTGATAAGCGCCGAAATACAGCAATTGTTATAAGTGGGGCACCATGCCGTGGTTTTGATATTGAAAGCTTTAAGACATTACTAAAGCATGCTTTTGATTGTGGCAGCAAGATCATTGTCGATGTGGCGGGATGTTGGCTGGAGGCAGCCACTACGTATCCTATTTATATACTTAAAGTGAATAGAGAGGAATTCTATGAAGCGTTTAAGTTGGATGCCTTTATTTTTACCGAAAAATTAAAGCGCTTTAAAGAAACGAAAAGGATTGATACTCTAATTGTAACAGATGGAGCCAACGGATGTGTGGCATATGATGCTTTTGGAAATGGGTACTATGGTAGTATGAAGGGCATTAATGGAGGTATAGATGCAGTAGGATCAGGAGATAGCTTTCTGGGCGGATATTTGCTAATGCATGCATATGGCCATTCGATGGAAGAATGCATTACTTTTGCAAATGCCTGTGGTATTGCTAATACATTTGTATATGGACCAGCCATGATTCATTTTGCTGAAATTGCTGAATTTGAAAAATATTCTAAGATTATTGAATTGAGGATAGGAGAGGATTAAATGTCATTGGTTACATTAAAGGAAATACTAAAATATACCAGAGAAGACCATTATGCTGTGCCGGCGTTCAATTTTAATGGTTATGAGGATGCGCAGGGGATGGTAAACTGTGCGGATCAGATGCGATCCCCCATTATTTTAATGGCCTCCATGGGAGCAACTAAATATATCGGATTGAAACAAATTGTCGGAATGATTAAGGGAATGGCAGAATCTGTTGATATTCCTGTTTGCCTGCATTTGGATCATGCAACAGATATTGAATTAATTAAAGCTGCTGTTGCCGCCGGTTTTACCTCTGTCATGATTGATGCATCCAAGAAGCCTTATGAAGAAAATATTTGCATGACAAAAACCGTCGTTCATTATGCGAAGCAGTATGGGTGCTCTGTCGAAGCCGAGCTTGGTAGGATAGGCGGGAGAGAAGAGCATATCCTAGTTGACGATATGTCTGCGGCATTGACGGATCCCGATGCAGTTCCTAGGTTTGTCAGAGAAACACAAGTCGATGCATTGGCCGTTGCCATTGGCACCACCCATGGCTTTTATAAAAATGAACCGCAGTTAGATTTTGAACGCTTAAGAGAAATTGTCGCTTTAACTAAGTGCCCGCTGGTGCTTCATGGTGGAACTGGGGTTTCGGAGAAGGATTTTAAAAAATGTGTAGAAATTGGAATCAGCAAAATCAACGTTGGAACTGAATTTAAAGCGGCCTTCTCGCATACAATTAGAAGTGCGGTAAATGATATTTCTGAATCAGAAATTGATCCAAGGTATTATATGAAATCGGTAAAAACTGTTTGTGCCGATGTGACGAGGACCAAAATAGAGATATTCGGCTCCTCAAATCGAGCATAAAAAGTGTAACTGGAACTTATTAGAACTTGTTATCAAAACCTTGCAAAATGCATAGTGCTATTATATAATGGGGATTAGCTTAGGAGGTAGATTCTATGCATGATTATTTAAGGGCAATAGGTTTTAGTAAAATAAAAACAAAAAAAGTTTTGAATGAAATACTAGATATGGTTATGATTGAACCTTCGCAGGAATTCATCACAGATAACGGTGTTGAAGCGGCTATCGGGGAAAAGTCCAGGGAGTTCGGTAAGCGGCTGGGGCTCACTGTCCGTGGAGAGTTTGATGATAATGGAGAATTTGAATGCGATTACTATTTTCCATATTTCCAAGGAGAGCATGTCACGACCAGAGAAGATATTACTATTGAAAAGCATGCTGACAGGGTAGATTATGTTGGGGTATGTGATGAAGTGAATGTCGGTGTCTCACTGATTTTCCATTTATTAAACATGGTGAATTATATTGACTGCATTCATTACGAGAAGGAATATCTAAAGGAAAAGCCGATCATAATATCAGGATTATCAATCTTAGGAAAGGTAATTTTAGCTACAAGTAAAAATGAGGAGCAGGTTAAAAAGCGAAATGCACTGAATTCCACTAGAAATAATATGATAGCGGCAGCCAGACAGGGTGACCAGGAGGCTATTGACAACTTGACCTTAGAGGATATAGACTTATATACCTCCATTTCAAGAAGAGCTAAGACGGAGGATGTCTTGTCAATTGTAGAGTCATATTTCATACCTTATGGCATATCCTGCGATGAGTATTCTATTATGGGCACCATTATTAATTGCGAGGAAGTACTTAATCAACATACAGGCGAAGAATTATACTTATTGACCATTGATTGTAATGACTTGGTTTTTGATACTTGCATTAATAAAGTGGATTTATTTGGAGAGCCTCTGCCCGGACGGCGTTTTAAGGGCAATGTATGGCTTCAGGGCCATATTGAATTTCAAGCAGAAGAATAAGAGATTAAGGAATCGAGGCTAATATAAAGGGGCTAATGGTGTTATGATCTGCCCCCTGTCAAGTAGACAGGTAAAATAAATTAAAATGTCAAGATGATGCGACCTCAATGGGGTCGCATTTCTTATGCTGTTTTTTGCTGCTTTTCAGCAAGCATTGCTTTGTAC
>Ga0153943_1000203_pt1 | contig 19920 bp, 19 predicted proteins | sample TSNJ027MetaG_FD_104721 | JGI IMG/M metagenome (GOLD analysis project Ga0153943, IMG submission 104721) | Attine ant fungus gardens microbial communities from New Jersey, USA - TSNJ027 MetaG | ecosystem: Host-associated > Fungi > Mycelium > Unclassified | place: USA: New Jersey, Brendan T. Byrne...
AAAAAAACAACTCGGGCGGAAGTCGCTACAGTGAAGAAGACGAAGAAAGAACCCGCTGTCACACCGTCATCTTCTAAACCCGTTCAACAGAATCAAACAAAATTGAGCCTGAATCCCTCCCATGCTGTCGGGAACACCGTTTCGTCGCCGCTCGTCAAACCCACTCCACCAGTGTCCATTCGCTCAAGTCGCAACAGACATGCAGCGAAAGCTTCCAAAGAAGCAGTCCAACAAGGGGTATTACCCACAACAACTGCTGCTCCTTCTGCTCTACCTGCACCCGGAGAAGCCACATCCAATGCTGCTGTACCCACGAAACGTGGAAGACTCGGATTAGGTTTGAGGCATTTTGAGGCCGCCCTAAGTGGTGTCGGCGTTACCACAGGCGAACAGAAGCGCGTAGAAAAGAGTAAAGATGCTTTGACTCCAATGGCATCGTCGACTGCCGCAGGTCCCGATGCAAACAGCGCTGGCGTGCTTGCTGCACCTGTGGCACCGCATGGTGAGGGGGGTCGTGGTGGGAGGCGTGGAGGAGGAGGTAGAGGCAAAGGGAGAGGAGGACAGGGGCCCTCCCGTATTGGATAGTCTATCTTCATTCAAGGTGAGACGACATTCTTAAAAATAGTGCCTTTTTGTTCGATGAAATATGTATGTTTTGTGCGTTGAAAAGTGTGCCAGAGAGATTCGATGGAAAGACCTCGTATGCGAGAGGAAAGCAGGGAGAAAACAGGTCAGTGGGGAGAGTGAAGGGAGGTGGATAAGGATACCGAGAGGTTCTGTAAGAGAATGCTTGAGGTGTGAGCTGGATGCAAGTGATGAGGGCGGTATTGTACCTCGTATGATAATCGGCAATGGCTCATAGTGCACTGGGGCTGAGGACGAGGTCTGGCTCGAATGTGGGATTGAAAAAAATAGCGAGGACTAGCCTTTCAAGCAGAACGAAACCAGCGTGTACTGTAAATGTGAAATACATCGATGGAGGGACTGTGGCTGAGGGGCAGCATGTTTTCATCGGCAATCAAACAATGTTTTTTCTCTCGTATGTTTCCAATTGGGCTCTTCATCACTATTCAATGTCTACATGAATCCAATCAAACCTGCAACCCCAAGCAACAGACGCGGTAACATTCATTTCTCTCACTTCCAGCCACTCCCCAAGTCGATCAGCTGTCCCTCCCAATAGAGGCAATGTGAACATGAACTCAGACGCCCTCGAAATCCCTCCTTCCACTGCTCCGAATCTCTCAGCTCTCTGATGGACTACATGAAATCAGAGCAATTTGACCACTAGTGCCAACACCATGAAATTTTCTCAAAGGTTTCAAACCAAAATACTGCCTCGTTTATAATCGTTCTTTGGGTCTTCTTACATCCCCACAATCATCGTCCGACGCAGACCAAGACAATCTATGGTGGCGAATGCGGTGATACGAATCTCAATTTCGACTGTCGGAACTTGCAAGCTTATCTCCCTATGAAAAACTTTTATGGCCAGTTAACGAAATACCCTCAAGAGGATGAACCAAGTCTTCAAGAATTTGATGTTGGAGATTGCCGATCTCGATCAGCAAGAAGCAAGGAAAGGAATGCAAGGCGCCGAGGGTGATGATCCAACTTTCATGACCCAGGGAACATCTGGCTATTCCGTTCGTCCAGCCTCCCTAAGTGCGTCCTTGCTGAAGGTCGTTGCAATGGTGTCAGGTTGACTTCCCAGTAATCTTCGACTCCGGCTCACTCGGTCTATAACACGCATAATCCTCATTTTCATAGAGTAAAAAATACCGAGGTCTGTATTGATCTTCTTAGCATCTAATACTGGAGCCATATTCATATTATCCACCGTCAAATGCGTTATGCCACTGTGTTCATGATAAGAAATGCCGAGATCGGGGCTTATGACAGTACAAAGTCATAGTAATTACCACATGGTTGAGCAAGTAAATCTGATCATTGAGTCGGGTTCCAGGATGGATTCGATTTCTTGACCAGCAAAGAAGTCAAAGAAGCTGTCACCAGCACCCCCCAAGATTGTAAGTTATCTTCACCTCTCAGGTTTTTGGCTCATTATATTAGTTGGAAATGAAATGAGAGGCCTGATCCTTGAATATACAAACGACGTTAGCAAAGATGAGCAATGGGCTGGGAATATATACCTTGCAATGTTTGTCAGGTGGGGTACAACATTCTGATGGACAATCACCGGCATCTCTTGCATGTCTTCTCTAACATCTAAAACTGTTCAAAAGCTAGCAGTGATGGATAATTGCGTTTGATTGCCTAGTGCTGATGGTGTAAGGCATGAATTACAAAGAGCATGACATTGTCAAAGTCGCCTGGATATTCCAATAAACCACTAGAGAGTCTGACGAAGATACATCCTCCTCCTTCCTTTTCTGATTCATGCGGGTGAAGAAACTGGATCCGTGTGGCTCTTTACAGAATCGAGACACTAGTCTGGAACTACGTCGAGGATATGGTCCTTTCTGGATTTTCAAATCAAAATAAATATCCTGAAGACATCACACTGGGCTCACCGTTTGGCACAAGATATCGAGGAGATGCCGACCTTTTTTGGAGGCACTGACTGTTCAAGAATGGATTTTATGAAATTCACCAACGGTGTAATCTAGACTCATGAAATGAGGACTGAATTCTGACCCGATGAGCAAATGCTTCAAAGGAGTTCCCAGTCCTGGTTAGGTCATTACTTTCCTATATGTGCCATTTTTACATGACGGATTCGCACCCCATTCCAAACTACACCCACAAATTAGATCATTCGTTTCACGATCCAAGCCTGTTTTATTTCAATTGGCCAAGATAATCCAATCCAAGTTTCACCGAGCTTATGTTTGCTGTTCCTATTCTAAACTGCCAAGATTCTCGCATTCATACTTCTTTTTCTCCCCGTTTTGCGTACACTATGATTACCAGCGGTTCCTGTCAAAGTGCATTTCTCAAGTCCCATAGCAGGGCTGTGAAAAGTATACATCGCTTCTGAGCTCCGCATAGGACCTGGTGAACGTATTGTTTGGTCACTTAGTCTCTCGACAAGCCAAGGATGGGAAGATAAGACAAGACTCGGGGAGTAGGTCATACATGGTTGCTGTTGCCATCGCTACCGAACTTCTCGGTTCCATGGAGAAATGTGTGCTACAATTCTGACAGTTTGACTAACCAAAAAAAGGTCTCCAAACCTTAGTTGTTCAAGGCGCGGGGGAGAGAGTTGAGTTGACAGGCTTCTTTGATTGACTAGCCAGCTGGTTTCCTTTGTGAGGCATTGGTGATCTTCTCATTTGAATATTCAGATATTTGCGAAATATGGTGGCGTGCGTCACTACGTATTGTCTGAGAGGGAGCTGTTCTGACCAAGTATTGAGTATCGTCAACAGGAGTAACCATTTTGAAAAGGCTTAGAGTCGTTCCGAAATTATTTCCGGCCTTTTTCCTTTTACCGCATTCACCCCAGGTTTACCTCACCCCTTTCCTCCGAGTTTTCTACGTGAAAAGTGGGATCTTTAGAAAACTAGGTGCTTTTTGATGCCAAGAGTCGCACATGTTCTCAGATAGCTCTCCACCAGTACTTCTGGTGGTCCAGGTCACTCCGAGAGCATTCCGAGGTTGAAGCGTTGTTTCTGGGGATAAATACCATTCATGCAACGAATGGTTCAATAATGAAATCTTATCTTTTGTCGCTATCTCTTGCCTGGCTACTCAGTGCGGTAGCTGCTCACAGCATCTTTCAAGAGTTGTATGTGAACGGGGTTTCGCAAGGGCACTTGGTGGGAATCCGGGTCCCTGACTATGATGGGGTATGTTGATGTTTAAAGTACATTTCTACTGGATGGTGAAGGTCGGTTTTTTAGCCTATAATGGACGTCACTTCGAACGATATCATTTGCAACGGTGGAATTAACCCCTACCATCAACCCATTTCGCAGACGATTATTCCCGTTGCAGCTGGTACTCAGGTCACTGCTGAGTGGCACCATACTCTGAATGGTGCTGACCCTAGCGATCCGGCTGATCCAATTGATCCATCTCACCATGGCCCAGTATTAGCTTACTTGTGAGAGATTTTACCTTGGCTCAGAGTTCCCATTTTGAGAACACCCTGAAAATACAGAGCCCGAGTTGATAGTGCGACTCAGATGAATGTTACTGGATTGAACTGGTTCAAGATCTACCATGATGGCTATGTGGATGGAGTTTGGGCCGTCGACACGCTTATTCAAAACAAGGGGAAAGTCAGCTTTGCAATCCCAAGTTGTATCCCTGCGGGTCAGTATCTGTTGCGTGTTGAGATCATTGGTAAGTACAACGGTTCATATGTGCTCACACCTCATCTGATCCTCGTATTGCAGCCTTGCATGCTGCCTCGAGCTACCCTGGTGCTCAGTTCTATGTATGTTGGTGTAATGATATCTGAAGTGATGTTAATAAATCCACCAGATGGAGTGTGCTCAGCTCCAAATCACCGGAGGTGGAAGCACATCGCCTGCTACCGTCAGCTTCCCGGGTGCATACCATGGTAAGCCGAAAAGCTACTTGGGAATGGTGGACAACAGGCACTGACTGGGAATTTCGTTAGGATCTGACCCGGGAATCACCATAAATATCTACACCAACATCTCGGGTTACTCTATACCAGGTCCTCCCGTGTTTAGCTGCAGTGGGGGAGGAGGAAGCTCGACAGCTGTCCCTCCCTCGAGTACTAGCACTATTGTCGCGCCCCCGACTACTACGCCGGCTACTGGGGCCGGTACTGTTGCTCAATACGGACAATGTGGTGGCATTGGGTGAGTGGCTACAGAAAAAAAAGGTTCTTTTTAATGTTGGCATTAGTTGGACTGGAGGTACTGTCTGCGTGGCGCCTTACACTTGCACGGAATTGAACGACTATGTAAGAATGATTCCAATGCTTGTGAGTGATGCTGACAAGTTTTTCAACAGTACAGTCAGTGTCTGTAAGATAGCAAGTTGATAGCAAGTTGTACAATTGTTTGATGCCAAGTGCAGCGTACAACCTATAAATAGACATTTACGTGAGCGGCGTACGATTAGATATTCGCCGGATTTTACTGCTCGACGACCATGTTTAGCAGCAGCCCCAAAGGGATGCATGCCCTGCCAGTCGAACTGCTGACTAGAGTGTTTGTGCTCGGTGCAGAAGTCGACGAAGAGACGCCGTTCCTGCTGAGGCCGGACGAGAAGTACTATGCCATGCCGTCGACGGTCTTCCAGCTGACGGTGTCGCACGTCTGCCATCACTGGCGCCACGTTGCACTGCAGACAGCGAGGCTCTGGACGACACTGTGCTTCCGAGAGCCGTCACATCTGCCTCGAGCTGCAGCATATCTGGAACGGTGCCGACGGAGCCCAAGTCGGCGGTTGGACATCGTGGTGGAGACTGTGGCGGGCAAGGAGCATGTGCAGGGAGTGACACTGTGCATGGCCGAGCTGTGTGCAGTCTTCGAGCTGATCTGTCCACATGTGCCGTTCTGGCGAGCCTTTCGTCTTAAAATCCGAGACGACACGTGCAAGCAAGTCGCCCGCAAGTATCTCGGAAATGCCCCTCCCGCCCCAAACCTCCAGACCCTCCAGCTGTATCATTTCGAGGACTTTCGTGTCGCACAGGACCTCTACATTGCCACCTACAGGCGTCCAGTTAGCATTTTCAGTAACTCCCTTCCAGCCCTCAGAAACGTTTCTTTGATTGGCGTCAACCTGCCCTGGGATGCAAGTCCATACTTGCAGAACTTGCATACTCTGGAACTTGCCCTCCATTCAGACCACACACGTCCGCCCTACGTCTACTGGGACAGAATGCTCCGCCTTAGTCCCCGCCTCCAACGCTTATTCCTCCACTATTCTGGCCCGAGGGCGGAGAACGGCACCGAAGACCTTGCCTGGACAACGCATGACTACTCCAGTTCTATTTCCACACACGCGGAAGACACGGTGGGCAAGTACAATGGCAAGGGAAGAGCCAAACAGGCCTGCTTCGACAACCAAGACAAGGGCCGCGTCCTGCTCGACTCCTTGTGGGAGCTGAGCTTGACCGACCTGGATCCAGATTATCTTTGTCGTGTCCTGCAACGCCTCCTGATGCCTAGCCTGAATAAGCTTAGTCTTTACCTGCCGGACCAGGATTTCACCCCCTTTGTCCGGCTTATCGCGCCACCGCCGCCGTTGCTGCATTTCAACGAGCAACAATTTACTGCTGCCACTCCTGTTCAGAACCCTGTGTCTGCCCAATTGCCTCCATCAGGCCTAGATCTTGCTTATTCTGGCTCTAGCCCTTCATCTACAGAACAAAGCTCAAATGTTTGGGCATCTTCCGCACAAACACCTCCAGAGACACCGTCATTTTCTGTTCATACTTCTCCAGCATCATCATCTAGTTCTTCGTCTGCTTCTTTGACGTCTCTCATCAAACCCACATTGTCCTCCAAGTCCCCGTTGACCACCACAGCAGCAACCCCAGTTTCAGCATCAGGATCCTCTTCGATAACGTCCACCTCGCGGAACACGGACATCGGTTCTATTTCTATCAATTCATTTGGATCGACATCGATTGCTGGTTCATCGCGACTACAAACTCATTCCGGATACTCACTCCTTCATTCCGCTCACTCAACAAGTCCACCTTCAGCTTCTTCTTCGTCCACAAACACCCCATGTGACTGGCCCTTGCCGAGATTATCTGCGACCTTGCATACGCTCATTATCACAGCCCTGGATTGTGATTTTAGCGCGTGGAGAATATTTATAGCTACACTGGAGGGTGTGAGGAACCTGGAAGTCTTTTTCCACAAAATTCGTTTTACAGGAATGCAGAGCAGGAAATGTGGTGGAGGACACGGGGATTTGGCGTACGCGGTTTTGTTGGATCGTGTTAATGTGAGTTGTATGGTTGAACATACGGTGAGGACGAGAATTGTGTTGCCGTTGTTAGAGAGGTGTAAAATTGCAGGTTTGAATGGGGTTTGTGTGAAGCAGTTGGTTACTGGGCGGGAAAGGGGGAATATATCACAACAGGTGGAATGGCTGGTTGCAGAGCATAAGGATAACCCGAGGGACGAAGAGCTGGTTGATGTCTTTGAGAATGGAGTTTACATCGTGGAGGAGGGTAAGCGGGTGAAGGTTCAGAGAGCCATGGAGGACGAGGATGAAGATGATGAAGGTGAAAGTGAAGTTGAAGATGTGAATGAGGTCACTCAGGATTACGATGCCAGTGAAGAAACGGCAGAAGAAGATGCTGATTTCGATGCTGAAACATCGGCTCTTATCATCCCCGCAGCGGGTGGGGAAGAAATCGAGCAATCTTGGTCTTTGGCGGAACAAGACACCAATCGTCTCGATGTGCAATTCAGCGCCACCAACGACAACGTTCATACAACTGGGACCAAGTATCGTGCGTCGAGTGTGGGCGGTAGTAGCACATCTTCAGGTTTAGCATCCGGAAACTCGGACGAGAGCTTTTCGTCGTCTTCTTCGAGTTCGACAAGTTCTAATAGTGCACGCAAGGGTAGAACGAGGATAAGTGATGATCACCACGGCTAATTCGCGAGCAATCAGGCTGATGGTTTGATGATGGCTTTGACGAGTGTATCAATGGGCATGAGCATACGTATGGGTAACGAACCTTTCCTTTCTGACTTCTTGGTCTCGTGCTCTCGCCTTTCGGTTCAGATGGATCCCTGTCTAAAAATCGTGCTGTAAGAGTTTGAATATTTTCTTCGGACTATTTTCAAGGGTTGGCTGGACGATCTGCGGTTTTGGATTGCGTGCTCGTGTACTATCTCGGTATTCAGATCATCTATATATACCCCGTTTATAAGAACTCGGCGAGACTGGGCCCAAGGATGCAGAGCTGAAGGGTTTGATAATGTAATAGTAAGCCTTTCACTCTGGCGAAATTTCTGGATAACACGAAATCAGTCAGTGAGATGTCCTTCAGATACTTGCGTAGTCCTCTTGCTTCAAGACATTTGTATGATCAACTCAGAACGCTCAATTGTTGACGTACTTGGGGAAAGTGATATATGACAATGATTTCTTCTATGGATCTGCATTATTCGTAAATCGACAGAAGCCTGTCTCCGTTCGTAGAGAGAGAAATTGACCAAAATCTCTGTCTTGGCAAGGCAGGCGCTATGCACCTGAATTAGCATATAAGATTGAACAGAACATTACAACTGTAGTCTACCTACGTGAAGAGATGTGATGGTGAGTAGTCCCAAAGCAATATTTAAGATTCCTAGTCGGAAAATCACCCAGAATTTCATGCTGTCGCCTCTCCCTCTTCAAACGATCTGAATTTATCTCTCTCGCTCTCCGAGGCCAATCTCTTGTGTACTTTCTCAGCTTGATGGTCCCAGTCAGCCCTAAGAGCCAACCAAGTGCCAAGCACCGCGCAATACACCAGAGACACAGTCAACCCTGCCCAGACGCCAAGCAAACCCATACCAGATTTGAACGCAAGAAGCATGCCCAAGGGTATACCAATGACATAGTAAGCACTAGAGTTGAGGACTGCACCGGTAAGCTGTTTGCCTTGTGCACGGAGAATTCCACCGGTAACGGCAGCCATGCCGTCAAATACTTGGAAAAGGGCACAAAGTGGAAGAATTAAGGCGACCATTGAAACTACCTCTGAAAGATCATTCATTAAGGAGAAAAACACAGGTCATGTCAAGTTCCAAGGAAAAGCATATTTCATCGTACCAAAGTCATCGTTGAAGATATGCGCCCACGATCTGCGGAACACAATAAACACAGTGCTATTTGGTAGACCAGAAAAGTCAGCCATGTGGATTATTCAATCAGATAAGCACAGAAATCACACCTGGTGAAAACAGCGATAACGAGAGCACAGATCAACGAAGAAACTGCGGTTGCACCAGCTCTTCGCGCTTTCCGTTCTCCAAGCAGGTTTCCGATTCTATCAAGAGTATTAGAACTGGAATATAGACAAGGAGAAACACTCAACCGGACACAAGTAGCCACAGAGAGGGAAAAGGGGACTTGGAAGGTTGTCGAGGTGGAAACAATGAGAATGCTCTGAGTAGCGAGGGCAACGGGGCCAAGAAGACTAGCTCCAAGGGCAACTAGCTCCCATGCCCACCATTCGCTTGCAATTTGACCAACACCACTGATACTGAGTCGGACAAGCGGTCCCAAACCAGTAAATATTTTTCTGGAAAACGGGTGCCATGCTGTCTTTGGAACGAAGAAAATACCATAGATAATAGATAGGAGAGAGACAAGGTTGAAAGAAATAGCCGTCGCCAGGGGAGCACCGATGAAACCCAGTCTGATGGGTTCTGGACCCCAGACGAGAATGTAATTAAGGAAGGCATTTATAGGGGTAACGACCAGGAGAATACGGGTAGGAATCGAGAACAATTTTTGGGATTGGAAATACCGGCGACTGATACAATTGAAGGCGTAAGCAGGCAGACCGAGGGACACCCATCGCAGATAAACAGAAGCGAGATGTGCAACCTCTGGTTCTTGCCTGAGTGCGAGCAGGATAGACTCTGCATTGAACCAGATCACTAGTGTGGGCTTCAATGTAGCTCTTCAGACCTTCAAGGAAATCGGGACAAAGTAATTTACTCACGATCAAGCAAGCAGCTATCACAACACCTAGATGGTTCAAATATAGATTGAGTTAGAGATCGCGGGGTTAAGCTTTGTACGTACACATTCGTTGTGACCAAAGGCCCACAAGTCGGGGTTGAGCAGAAGTCCAGGCACTAGGAAGCAAAGTGTCGAGAGCGGATGCGAAGCCCTGGATAATGCTGAAGCCAGAGACAGAGGCTGTCATAGACCCAAGGGAGATCGCGGCAAGAGCATTGGTCGAGAGGTGTCCGATGGATACAACAGGAGCAACAACTAATGTATATTCAAGTATGTGAGTGCTAGAGAAGTATCAGTATAAATGGCACGGTAAAATTGAAATTGCTTGCCCAAAAACAGGAAAAGCATATCGAGAGAGAATTGGTAGTTCCTCCTTTATCATTCGAATGTAGCTTTCCTCACTAAAAGCGCCATGGTCGATAGCAGGCTCCGCAACCTGAGGCACAGATGTGAGAAGTGGAGTAGTCTCAGAAACCAGAGTTTTTTGCAGAAAAAAACCATTATTATTGATGGGGGAACTGGGCCCAACATAGTCATTGTATGAGGACTCTGAGGATTTTAGGTTGTTGTTATTGTCTTCAGTTACAGGTATGTCGCTATGCTGGGTATACTGAGAAACAAAGGCATAGTCCGAGGGCAAAGAGCTTGATCCTTTGAAGTGTCGGCCAGAGGTCGAGTCCATGGAAGTAAAGGTAGTTGTCGGAGTTGAATGTATGGGTTTATTTGTAACACACCGATGTCACGATCTGATATAGATGTCTCAAAAAAAATGGATGACATTCCCGGCAGTCTAACCTGTGTACGATTCTCCCAGAATGCTCCGTGCCGAGATGCCGGACCCGATTTTAGGGGCTCTCCCTAGCTTTCAGACTTTCCTAGATGTTCTCTGGGGATATACTATATCCGGAAGTTTTCTTGAATGGAGGCGAAGAAAGATTTACAGTTTATTTTGCTGACCCTCTATCATGAAGAACTGAAATATTCCCAACGATAATGCAAGTCAAAGACAGTGTGAGGAAGCTGAAATTATTGTCTTTCAATAACTCCCATCAAATGAGAGAAGTTAAGTTGTTAATGAAGTACAGGACATATCGACAAGTAGTGAATTTGTTTCAATAAGTCACGTTACGTTGCAGCGCGAAACGCGCACGAGATATGTGCGTATGACATAGTAATGTCACATCTAGAGATTATTGCTACGGGAATCACATCAGTCCCAGATTTCCTCAAACTCTATAATAAGGTTTGCACTACACTCCATTCTCCCAGATTCTTTTGGGAAGTTATCCACTTGTGAGGTTTCATAATTACAGCATAGCAATCTTGAATTCTCAGACTAGGAAAGCAGATAAATCTGGTAGCTTAATTGCTATCTCGGTTATTGGGAGCACAAGCTGTTGGAATATCGAGCGCTACACTAAAAAGAAGTGTTTCATATCTATCCCCCAATCGTATTTCAACATAGGCTCAGCCTCACGAAGAGATAGCGTGAACCACTGAGGTACAACCATTGATCGAAGGGTCCTTTGAGGTGGAATTTGAATACTAGCATGACGTGATACTCAGCTGGCAAAATGCAATGGGATCATGCCTTTGTGGGCTGTGTTGGTGAAAAAGGTAGAAATGAACATTGGGAAATCGATTAGCTTGTAGTTTTACTCAATCATGAATTAGGATGCACAGGCCCATAGTTCAGCCTCAAAATGGTCTAAATTTCTGGAAAAACTGTTAAAGATGTCCCAGCTCAAACCATAAAGCATAAAGCATTAACCAGATAACACATAAAATAGCATTCATCCAACATGAAAAAAAGAGCTGGAATCACATGACATACTCGAGAAGAATTCGTTACAGTTCATTGAGCTTGCATTGATGAATATACTTGTACATGTAAGGTGAGATGTCTATCCCTGCTTCTTAGTTCTTTTCCAAAAGCTGGGCCAGTCTCTGATAATCTCTATGAATGAAAATGACCATCTATTTTAAAGCGAGCACCTACAAATAGTAATTTATAGATCGCATCGTGACAGGGTTGCGTCACAAAATTGTGATTCATTTTTGCATCGCTGTTATTGTGCATACGAAACCCACAAGTATCCTTAGGTCAATAAGATCACTCATTCTAGCTTTATTGTTTGTGCTGATGGTTTATCTTCAAGAGGATTAGACGGGAGTTCAAAATCCCATTATGAGCCAAATGCTTTCGACTAAATCAGTGTGCTTTTCGAACCCACCTCAATCGGACCCACTCTTATCTGAATCAACAGCAGCCACAGCTGCGCTCTTTACTTCCCCCAATACTACTGTTGCCTTTGAAATCAGAAGTTTCTGCGACCCGCTGAAATTTAATCTCAGAAAGCAAGTCCGGGGTCTAATCAAATTTGTGTCTTCTCGCTTGGATTTTGTTGACGAACAGTTAGTTGGCGCGATCAACGTGCTGAGCTGTTTAAATAATAGTGCAGTCCTCACTTCATCTGTTGGGGAGGTGTTGGAGGCACTATCGCGATGCCTAAGCACCCCGCATCTAGTGAGAAGCATCGTCAAGTTTTTCAGGCCTTTGCTAGTCGATTTATGTGCCCGATGGCTAGAATACGAAGAAGTGGAGGATGAGGCAAAGGAGCTGAAGTTGGCTGTGTTAGCATATCTTGTCCAAGGTTTGGAGGAGATTTATCCGTAGGTTGCTGCTTTTCTTCACTGGCCTGAGGCCTGATACACTGTTATCATTGTTTGTAGGATATTGCACGAATATCTGACCAGATTCTTTCCCCGCGGGCCTCTGCATTACATTGGTGCACCGGCTTCGCCGTCTCCGCATGAAATTGAGAGGCTTCATCGTCTTCTGCTCACCTACTTCCGCATCCAAAACACTAACAGAGAGCTTCCGGTTCAATTCTCATGGCCTTTGTCACATCTATATGAGCTTATCTGGTCAACGAACCGCGATCTCTACGACAATGGGTCAAAATTACTGGCGATACGCTGTTACGCGTATCAAACTGGGATGGGAGAAGCCGAGAGGGAAAAGTTGGAGAAAGATGTGTTATCTATGAAGGAGGAAGATATCTGTTCTGTTGATTGCTGGATCTCAGATGGAGGATTCGGGTCCACCGACAAAATTGAAGCTGGAGAGATCGAAAGATCTGGTAGGACGTTGGATGGATGGGTACTACCACTTTTGGAGGTACAAAGAGTGCGTAATATGAGGGAGATTATGTGTCAGGAAGAGAGCGGGTTTGATGGGTTTTATATTATGGAAGAAGGAGATGATGTTTTAGAGATCAAAGAGGAAGACTTAAGGTATAGCTGGCTCCTTTCAATTGTTTCATTTGTCTTAATTGCATTTGATAGTCGTCGAGTGGTCAATATACATGGTGTACTGCTTCTACGAGATATGACGGCTCGCCCACCACCTTCTTTACTCATACCAATACCGACTTCGGTCATGTCTCTCCGTGCACTTGCCCTTCATGTGTCTATGCGTGTTCCCACTCTTCTGACGTCAGCGCCGTCTGCTGGAAAAGCTCTACTTCTTGATCATCTTGCTGCACTCCTCTATCCCTCGATCAAAAACCAGGTGGTCAGCATTCACTTGGCAGACACATCTCTTGACCCTCGTTCCCTGCTTGGTTCCTATATTTCTTCATCTATGAATCCAGGTAGTTTTGAATGGAGAGAAGGGACTCTTGTGCGTGCGATGCGTGAAGGTCGTTGGGTCGTGTTTGAAGATATCGACCGAGGAAGTACTGAAGTGCTCGGGGTACTCAAACCGCTCGTCGAGTCCTTGTGCCTTGGCAATTGGGTAGGTGCACGTGCAAAATTAGATGTCCCATCCCGCGGAATCGTTATTGCGCATCAAAATTTCTTGGTATTCGCTACTCGATCGACGCAGCCATCCAGAAATGGGAAATTTGCACCTCCGATATTTTTTGGTGCCCATAAGTTTTGTGAAATTATCCTGAGAACGCCAGAAGGAGTCGAAGTAAGAGAGATTGTGGATAAAAGATTTGAGAAGTTGGCAGGAAGTGCTGCTAGAGCTTCTATCAATCTCTGGGAGGCTGTGAGAAATCTAGGGGAAGCTACGAACGTCAGAAGCGTTGGATTGAGAGAGTTGGGCAAATGGTGTGCAAGGGTGGAGAGGTTGTTATCCGTGTCACATCCCACAGACGTTGAGGTATCAGTGAATCAGGTCCAGCTTTGGCAAGTGTTCACAAACCCGACATTGAGAGAGGAAATCTATCTGGAAGCAAGAGATGTCTTTTTCGGTGCAGGTGCTACGACTACAAATGCAAAAGCACATCTTGATCGAATTGCTTCCATCGTCGGTGAAGAACTTAGGATAGATGAGGAGAGGAGGATGTGGCTAGTCAATGAAAGGACACCAACCTGGGAAGTGGAGAAAGATGCAAATGGGAATGTAGTTGGTGTTTCCGTGGGCAGGACAAGGTTGACTGCGATTCAGAAGACAAATACAACAGACTCGCCTCCCTTGAGGCCATTCGCAATGCACAAGCCCGCTATACGCTTGTTGTCAAGTATCGCTACAAGCGTTACTTTTTCGGAGCCAATTTTGCTTATTGGTGAGACTGGCACCGGCAAGACGAGTGTCATTACGTATCTAGCGTCCTTACTTGGTCGCTCATTGATTTCGCTCAATTTATCGCATCAGACCGAATCTTCAGATCTTATCGGTGGTCTGAAGCCTATTGATACCAGAGTCCCTGCTGCAGCATTACAAGAAAGATTTCTAGACTTGTTTGGAATGACATTTAGTCGGAAAAAGAATGAGAGATTCGAGACTGAAGTCAGGAAGGCAATAAATGGAGCCAAATGGAAAAGAGCTGTAGGTCTTTGGAGGGAGTGTGGAAGGTTATTCCAAGAACGTCTGGTTGCAAGGAAGATTGAGGAAGCAAGGTTTGCTCTGATTTCCTGCACTCGATAGTAGCTTATCGGCTTCACAGTCAACATCCCGATGAATTTGTTGTACCCCGCAAAAAACGCAAGGTCAATTGCGTGGATCCCAGCCCTTCGTGGGCGGCTTTTCTGCGAGATGTCGACGAGTTTGAAATGCAACATGTACAAGGCAAAGGCAAATTTGCATTTGGATTCGTTGAAGGACCCCTAGTCAAGGCATTGCATTCAGGGAGTTGGTGAGTTCAAGGATATGCTCATGAGTGCATGCATTAACCGAAATTTTATGCGAAGGATCTTGCTAGATGAAATTAACCTTGCAAGTCCTGAAACGCTAGAGTGCATCTCCGGGTTGCTCCACAGTCCAACAGCCTCAATCACACTGACTGAACAAGGTTCCCTCGAACCAGTATTCCGGCATCCTGACTTCCGATTGTTTGCCTGCATGAATCCAGCAACTGACGTAGGCAAGAAAGACCTTCCTCCAAATATCCGATCCAAGTTTACCGAGATTGATGTCCCCCCGCCTGATGCTGACAAGGACACACTTCTGAGCATTATAAATCAATACATCGGAGCGTATGCCGATGGAGATAAGGGGATCGTTATGAACATGGCAGAATTCTACATTGCGGTCAAGGGATTATCAGAGAAGGGGCAATTAGCAGATGGTGCCAATCATCGACCACACTTCAGTATGCGGACGTTGGCCCGTGCGCTCACATTTGCTGCCGATATGGCGAGCATGTATGGTCTACGGCGGTCTGTCTGGGAGGGTTGTTTGATGGCTTTTACAATGGTGCTCGACCTGCCAAGTGCGGAGATAGTGAAGAATCTGATGCATAGACATCTCCTTGTAGGGGTACGAAATCCGAATTCGATGTTATGTTTCGAACCTTCTGTACCTAACGGACGTCTGGCGGAGTTCCTTAAGTTTGGGCCATTCTTCCTAGAGAGAGGGGCATATCCTGAAGATCCAATGAAGGATTACATCATGACGCCTTCCGTGGAGACAAAGCTCATCGATCTAGCGCGTATCATCACGACAAGGAGGTTCCCTATCCTCATCGAAGGCCCTACGTCAAGTGGAAAGACGAGCTCAGTGGAGTACTTGGCCTGTAGGACGGGGCACCGATTCATTCGTATCAACAACCACGAACATACCGACATCCAAGAGTATCTCGGTTCGTATGTCTCAGATCCCTTGACAGGCAAACTTATTTTCAAGGATGGCCTTCTGGTACATGCCCTTCGAAAAGGAGACTGGATTGTATTGGACGAGCTGAATCTAGCTCCAACAGAAGTTTTGGAAGCGCTCAATCGCCTCCTCGATGATAATCGCGAGCTCGTCATTCCGGAGACTCAAGAGATAGTGCGACCTCATCCTCATTTCATGTTGTTCGCGACACAGAACCCTCCTGGTCTGTATGCTGGTCGCAAAGTTTTATCGCGTGCCTTCCGCAATCGGTTCCTCGAGGTGCATTTTCAGGATGTTCCCCAAGCTGAACTAGAGTCAATCTTGTGTCAACGGTGTCGAATTGCCCCTTCGTACGGTAAACGGATTGTCTCGGTATTCCAGGAGTTGCGGAAGCGACGGCAAACTAGTCGTGTATTCGAGAGCAAGCAGAGTTTTGCTACTCTCCGAGATTTGTTTCGGTGGGCAAACAGGGATGCTGTGGGTTATCAGGAACTGGCTGACAATGGCTACATGTTATTGGCTGAGCGCGCACGCCGAGTTGATGACAGGGCTGTAGTGAGGGAGGTTATCCAGTCGATCATGGGTGTGCAGATTGATGAAAATGCGCTTTATGACTTGTATCGGACCGGGATAGACATGGCCGATTTCCTGGATTCTCCCCGTCCGGCAAGTTCAAGCATAGTCTGGACAAAAGCTATGCAACGCTTGTATATTCTAGTCTGCCGGGCTCTCAAATTCAATGAGCCTGTGTTATTAGTTGGCGAAACTGGCTCTGGCAAAACGTCTGTTTGTCAAGTGTTTGCAGATGTCACTGGCCGCAGATTGTATGGACTCAATTGCCATCAGAACACGGAAACGGCGGACATGATTGGTGCTTTGCGACCTGTCCGTAATCGTACTATCCTTGAGGCAGAAGCTGTGCAGCAGACCTTGTCAGCCCTAGCTGCTAAAGGCATCACACCCGTTGATACTTCTTTGAAGGGTCTCTCTGCTTGTTTAAACGATGCCTTGAAACTTTCTCCCTCATCGGACCGCAATGGCCCATTGATTGACGCTCAGCATCGGCTCCTAAAACTTCAGTCAATCTTCGACTGGCATGATGGTCCCCTGATTCAAGCTATGCTTGGTGGTGATCTTTTTCTCCTTGATGAAATCTCCCTTGCAGATGATTCAGTGCTGGAGCGTCTGAACAGTGTCCTTGAACCTGGTCGTACAATTGTTCTCGCAGAGAAAGGAGGGAGTGATTTCACCCATCCTACTGTCAAGGCTGCCGATTCCTTCAAATTGATAGCGACTATGAATCCTGGTGGGGACTATGGCAAGAAAGAACTGTCCCCAGCTTTGCGCAATCGCTTCACTGAGATATGGGTTCCACGCGTAGATGATCGCATCGATTTAGCAATGATTATTGACAACTTATGGAAGCATGAAGAGCTCAAAAGATATACTCTCAAACTACTTGATTACATTGATTGGTTGTCTACACGAATTGATGACAAGTCCACGACAAGTCTGCGCGACATTATTGTGGGTACATTGATTACCACGCATGGGCACACTGTTTACCTTTGCTATCACAGGCCTGGGTAATATTTTCTAACACGATCTATACGCCCCAAAATGCCGAAACCATACCAGCTGTGGAAGTATTCGTGAGTTGATCAGCCTTTCACATGACATGCCGCCCATAAATTTTAGGTTCATGCCGCCCGGATGACATATCTCGATGGTCTGAGCTCTCTACCTCAGCTATCAGGTTATTCTCAAGCTGCTCTACTTCATCTGAAAGCTGAAGCAACGGCGAAGCTGTATGAGATAGTCTCCTACAATGGAATTGACATGCATATCCCTGCCTTCAACCTGACTCAGTACATTCAGCTAGGCCCGTTCGCCATAAGGAAAGGTCCTCTTGAACCACAACGTCAATCTTTTAACCTCACTGTTCCTACCTCTTGCGATAACGCAATACGCATTCTGCGTGCTTGTCAATTAATGAAACCTATCTTGCTCGAGGGAAGTCCAGGTGTTGGAAAGACCAGTCTTATCATGGCGCTTGCAAACATATCGGGTCATCATCTTTGTCGTATCAATCTATCCGACCAGACAGATCTCATTGATCTCTTTGGTTCTGATCTTCCTGTCGAAGGCGGTGCCCCGGGAGAGTTCGCTTGGCGAGATGCAGAATTCCTGAAAGCTCTTCAAGAAGGGCACTGGGTGCTCCTGGACGAGATGAATCTTGCGCCTCAAGCAGTTCTCGAAGGTCTTAATGCCGTGCTTGATCATCGTGGAACTGTCTATATTCCTGAACTTGGCAGATCTTTTGTCCGTCATCCGTCCTTTCGCATATTTGCGGCCCAAAATCCCCTCAACCAAGGTGGTGGTCGTAAAGGGTTGCCCAAGTCCTTTGTCAACCGGTTTACTAAAGTGTATGTTGAGGAATTAACACCAGCCGACCTGCTTCTTGTCTGTCAGGATTTATTCCCACAGTTGGAAGTAGACCTATTGCAGGCGATGGTATCATTTAACACTTGCCTGAGTGAAGAAGTCACCGTTAAGAAGTTATTCGGCCGTGATGGGGCTCCTTGGGAGTTTAATTTACGTGATGTCATTCGATGGGGCTGTTTATTGTCTTCTCACCAATTCCAAGAGCCACCTATGGCATATCTTCAAAGCATTTACCTGCAGAGATTCCGCACCGAAAGAGATCGCCAGAGGGCTCAAGAAATATTTCATAAAATCTTTGCAACGTCATCTGTGCCTTGCCAATTAGCTCCTCTTCCATTTATTAGCTCCTCTCGAGTACGAATTGGGCATTTCTCTACCTCACGCAACAACCAATCCTCTATCTCTCGACCAAAATATTTCCTCAAGTCTCACCTTGTATCTTCAGAGACTCTTGGGGATTGTCTTTCGCAAAATTGGCTTGCCATTCTTACTGGATCCCACGCCAGTGGTAAGTCGTCTCTGGTTCAAGCTTTGGCCAATGCCATAGGCAATCCGCTCCGAGAGATTTCAATCAACAGCGCTACGGATACCATGGATTTAATTGGTAGCTTCGAACAGGTTGATACACAATCACAGCTAATGAGCATCATGGACAATATCCTATGTTCGTTTGATCATGTCTTTAAATACTCAGATCCTGTTCAAGAGTGGCGTGATCTACTTCATGCACGCGACCAACTACGTATCTTTATTTCGTCCCCGATGACTCAGGATACTATCCCATTGCTGCTCAGCCGAATGTCTCAACTTATCTCAAAGTCGTCAACTTATATCCATTTTCCTCAAGATGTCCTGGGACGTTTTGAGTCACTGACTCAGTCGGCATCTTCAGCTAGTCGCTTCGAGTGGACAGATGGGCCCTTAGTTCAAGCCATGCGTCGCGGAGAATGGCTGCTCCTTGATGGTGCTAATCTTTGCAATCCATCGGTGCTAGATCGTCTTAACTCACTCTGCGAATCAAATGGTCAACTTACATTAAACGAACGGGGACTTATCCATGGTGCAGTGGAGATTATTAAACCGCACTCAAATTTCCGGCTTTTCATGACAGTCGACCCGCAGTTCGGAGAACTGTCAAGAGCAATGCGAAATAGAGGAGTCGAAATATGTCTTTTCCCGGAATATCTTTCAGATGACTACTTGGTTATGCTAGACAGCCTCCGCCTCCCTCCTCTTTCAGTTTCCCTGGAACATGCCAATATCCTATCCCTGAAGCTCCAATCACACAGAAGAGGTTTGTTGCGATTCAGACCAAGACTACGAGACGCTGTTGCTCTTTCTGGGCGACTTTTCGACCAGTTCTCGGCGTTGTCAAGTATTGGAGACCGCTTTCCCTTGTATCTGGCATCCAAGACAGGTGTAGAACGCGATGCAGTGACCTTCTTTCTTTCCCGCACTATCCATCATGCATACCTCCCATATTTCCATCGAATATTGGAAACATGCCACACTGTCAGTCGAGACTTAAAAGAATATCTTCATTTTGCCGTAAATTTCTTGTCAAGCCCACGGTCGTTGGCTATCGTCAACCGTATCAGAGAAGGGTTATTACAAAATACACCTGAGAACCTGTCCGCACTGGTTGAGTATTCTATGTACTGATTGATATGAACATGTCTTACCACTTCTACTAGGCAATGGATGACCTCATTAATGGGCTG
>Ga0153943_1000205_pt1 | contig 19717 bp, 27 predicted proteins | sample TSNJ027MetaG_FD_104721 | JGI IMG/M metagenome (GOLD analysis project Ga0153943, IMG submission 104721) | Attine ant fungus gardens microbial communities from New Jersey, USA - TSNJ027 MetaG | ecosystem: Host-associated > Fungi > Mycelium > Unclassified | place: USA: New Jersey, Brendan T. Byrne...
AGCGATAGACTGATTTATCTTCTTGGGAAGTCTGCGGATGTGGTAGAATTAGCATCCCAGCGTATAACAAAACTTGATTATTGCATGTATCCTGATTCCGTCTGGAGGCTTCCAGTTGCAAAAAGTGGGAATGTATACCCCCGATTTCGATACTGGTTGTCAAGACCGATTGCAAATTGCATTGGTGATGATAAAATCACAAAGTCGGCGCTTGAAAGATCGGGTCTATTCAATCATATTAAAAAAAGATCAAGAGAAATGAGGTATGATCTGCTGCATGATATGATAAGTCGTCCAAGGAATGGGAAAAAATACAACGCGCTTTTAGAAGAGTATGGATATCATCTGAATTTTGCGGCATTCAAAAATCAATATAAAGATTGGGTTAAATACGTCTAAGGATCTTAGTATTTAGTGGGAATCCGTGACTTTCGTCATGGGTTGCCAAATAATAGGGGTTTTACATCCTAAAATTATTTTAAAGAAAAATAAAAAGAACAAAAGTTCTAAAAATGGTTGACACGAACGAGTGTTTGTGATATCATCAGTTTAACACGAACTGGAGGGAAAAGTAAATGGAAGATTTGGCCACTGTTAAGGATTTGATAAATAAGCACAGCGTATTAAATAATTCTGCATCGATAATAGATCTTGATCAGCAGGGGAATAATATAAAAGCACTTTCTTTAAAAAAATTAAAACGTCTATTCAAAACACTGTATGAATACAAAGTTTTATTTTATCCACAAAGAGTATTCACAAGAATAGACATTCACTACGAAATGTTCCAGCAAAATATAACCACAGGAAAGGTGGTGATAATATACATAGGCAAACAAAAGGATACAGCCTCAAACGGTGTTGGCGCACCTCGGCTGTATCCCTTCTCAAAACACTGACTAACACCCACAAGGGGAAGTTAGATGCGTAGAGAATTCTACGCTTCTATATTATATCAATTCTATTGAGTTCAGTCAAGTAAACAACTCCCAAGCATTGACATACCCCAAAGTATTTGTAGCAAAAAACAACAAAATATTGGTTTTTTCGAGTGTTGCCAAATGGCAGGACATTAGATTTTGATTCCTAAAATGTGTTGGTTCAAGTTAAATCACGCCAGCAAGGAACTGTAGTTCAGTCGGTCAGAGCGCTCGCCTCATAAGCGAGAAGTCGTGGGTTCGAATCCCACCAGTTCCAGTTTTCACAATGAAAAAATAATAATTTAAGGAGTAAAAAAGATGAGCAAGGACAACGGTATTTACGTTTTGAAAACGAGGGATGGGCAGTACAGAGTGGCATTATTAAGCGCCATTGAGAATGCCTACTGGTCTTATCTTGGTGGGTCTCAAGACCTGCTGGTTCCATCAAGAGTTTTGGAAATGTGGGGAGACAAGAAGTTCACAAAAAGCCATTCAAAGGCCATGGAAATTGCCACTAAATGGTGGGAGCATGAAGCCTGTGAATATGGGATCATAACCATACAATCAGATCAAACATGGAAAGAAATTGTTGAAGAAGGAACGGAGTTGAGTATTAGGGAACTGTGTGAACTCCAGAAAGATGAAAAGCATGTCTGGATCACTGAAGACTTAATTAAAGCTGCAAGCGGGATTTATTTAAAAGAGTGGAATACATACGAGCGGCATTTAGCGGAGAACAAATCATGTATAGACTTCCTACATAAAAAAATGAGAAGAAGAGATTTCTTCCTTGAAGTGGATGATATTACGCTTTTGGGTATCACGGATGGGTTCTATACTTACTCCCAAATAAAAGAGAATGGTGATGGATTCGCTATGCATTATCATTCACTATTTAAAGATCTTAAAGAGGAATTGATACATATTAAGGGCGAAGCGTGGTATGACTTCACAGTCCGTGAATTGTATGATAGGTGGTGAAGAAAATAAATATAATAAATAATTTACAGGTTCCAACTGGAAATATTCTTATTGTAAATGGGGAGAACGGAAAGCTAGAATGTTTGTCATTGGGTGATTATGGGAAGGATGTGAATCTAAAAGCAGAATTTATGGGGTTGAATAGGGATATAGATTCAGTTAAACACCAGGCATTAATGCCGCTAGAAGAAAAGTGGGTTATAACAATCAGTACCCAATATGGATGCTCCATGGGTTGTATATTTTGCGACGTCCCTAAAGTTGGACGAGGTATAAATGCTACATACGATGATTTAAAGAATCAAATTTTATGTGCAATTAGTCTTCACCCAGAGGTCAGTAGCACAAAACGGCTTAATATACATTATGCCAGAATGGGGGAGCCCACATGGAATAACAATGTAATTGATTTCACTCGAAATATGAGGAAAGAATTATACCCACACATTGGAAGAAGTTTAATTCATCCCGTTATTTCAACAATGCTGCCAAAGCAAAACAAAGAACTTGAAGTATTTTTAAATGATTGGATGGAAATAAAAAATTATGATTTTCGTGGGGATGCCGGGCTACAACTATCTATAAATTCGACCTCTAATTCTGAGCGGGATGAAATGTTTAATCATAGTTCCGTATCTATTGAAAAAACCTCTGAAATTGGAAAAATGCTAGATACCCCAAAAGGAAGAAAAATAACCCTTAATTTTGCAGTAGCCGAATACGAAATAGACGCCGAAAAATTGTCGGATTTATTTCATCCTGATAAGTTCATTGTAAAATTAACGCCCATGCATAAAACAAAAAGTGCAATCGAGAACAGCATAAATACTCTGGGCGATTATACCACGACCTATCCATATAGGAAACATGAAGAAGAATTAAAAAAGGCCGGATTCGATGTGCTTGTATTCGTCGCAAGTGAGTATGAAGACCTTGGGAGAATTACTTGTGGCAATGCTATTCTCAGTGGGTCAACGCCGGAATGTCAATATAGTGAGGTTGGATGAAACTAACATTTAATGGAGAAAGGAATGTGGATGATGAATTATGTAAATGAAGACAAAACAGTAATTACTCTACCTGTCCCGCTGGGGACGGAAGTATATGTTGCATCTACAGGTTACGGTGATTTTTGTTTATTTCAACAAGAAAAATTTTGCAATGAAGCCGAAAAATTTCCAACGGCTACAGATGGGTCGCATTGCAGTTATTATGCGCCCTGTCATACGACGAAACCACATGTAATTACTACTAAAATCGTATTTGAAAATTTGGATTTTATACTGAAAGAGTGGGGAAAGCGGATATTTGATAATGAAGATGAAGCTATGGAGGTGGCTGAAAAGAGCGTCCTTGAAAATCGGAAACAGATGAAATCACTTGGCTTTTTCGTGGATTCTATAGGATATGGTAAAACAGGATCTTGATTAAACTGAAATTAAGATTTTACAGAAAGAGGTGATAATTATAGAAATCAATAAAATTTATAATGGTGATGCACTTAGTATATTAAAGAATTTCCCTGATAAAAGTATAAACTGTTGTATAACTTCGCCGCCATATTATGGACTTCGTTCATATTTGCCAGAAGATCATCCTGATAAGCATTTGGAAATAGGTATGGACGAAACACCGGAACAGTATATAAAAAGACTGGTTGATGTTTTTAGAGAAGTTCGTCGAGTTCTTACCGACGATGGTACCCTCTGGCTGAATATAGCTGATAGCTACGCAGGGAGCAACCAAGGTGCTGGGGCTAAAACCCTGACAGGCAAACAAGCTAGTAATCGTGGGACAAATTTTATGAATACAGAGGGATATAAAAGTAAACTCAGTAAAGTCACCGGATATAAACCAAAGGAACTTATGATGATTCCTGCAAAGCTTGCTATAGCGTTGAGCGAAGATGGTTGGTACTTGCGGCAAGATATTGTGTGGGAAAAGGGAAACTGTATGCCTGAAAGCGTTAAAGATAGATGTACTAAATCTCATGAATACATATACTTGCTTGCGAAGTCCAGAAAATATTACTTCGATAATGACGCCATAAAAGAGCCTTGTGTTAACGGAGACCCAACTTCACCGCGAGGAAGCCTTGGGACTGCAACACCTAATCGTGGACGCAGGGGTAGTGGGAATAAAGAACGCAAACAAAGGACTTCACAAGATGTCTTAAAAGGGGGAGAACAAGCAGGAAATATCCCATGGGAATATAAAGAATTCAGGAACAAAAGAAGCGTCTGGCGAGTAAATACCAAACCACTTAGAGAAGCGCACTTTGCTACATTCCCGCCTGAGTTAATTGAACCCTGTATTCTTGCTGGTTGTCCAAAGGGGGGTATTGCTCTTGATCCGTTCTCCGGCAGCGGAACAGTTGGAATGGTTGCCAAACAGTACAACAGGAATTACATAGGTATTGATTTGAACGGGGAGTATTGTAAGTTAGCAGATAAGAGAATCGGATGAAATATCTACATAGAATCGTGTTTTCATTTGGAAAATTAAGTAGAGAGGATCGGTGATATTGATTAATAAAAAGTTAGGTAGTTTATTTGACGGCTCAGGAACATGCCCATTGGCTGCAACCATATGTGGGGTTGAACCAGTCTGGGCTTCAGAAATAGAAAGGTTCCCTATTGAAGTTACTTCAAAGCGGTTCCCGAAAATGAAACACTTAGGGGATATAACAAAAATAAATGGCGCAGAAATTGAACCCGTTGATATTATAACTTTTGGCAGTCCATGCACTAATCTATCAGTCGCGGGAAAGCAAAATGGATTTAATATTACATTTGAGTGTTTTGGGGAGGACAATAAACTGGATGAATCCCATTTTACAGAAACAATCAGAGCAATGGATAAGACAAAGTATTTATATGAAATGGAGTGCCCTATATGCGGGAAGCATCTAACGCGAACAAATGAATCGGCATTGTTCTTTAATGCAATAAGAATAATTGAAGAAATGAGGAAAGCAACTAACAATGAATATCCAAGATATATTATGTGGGAAAATGTACCAGGGACCTTTAGTTCAAATAAAGGGATTGACTTTAAACAAGTGCTCGAAGAAATCACAGAAACCGAAATTCCAATGCCTGAAGGTGGAAAATGGGCAACAGCCGGAATGGTTGAACTGCCTGACCGTCAGCTTGCTTGGCGAGTCCTCGACGCTCAATATTGGGGAGTCCCCCAGCGTCGTAAGAGAATCTTCCTTGTCGCAGATTTTAGAGGAAGAAGTGCCGGAGAAGTACTATTTAAGCCAGAAAGCTTGCTTGGGAATATTGCGGAGGGCAGAGAAAAGAGGGAAAGAATTGCCACCGATTCTGAAGGATTCGCTGGAAAGTCAAGCGAAGATTATCTCTCTGGACGGTGAAATCAAAAAAAAGAGAGTTCCACAACAAACATTATCTAAAAGTGATGGAGGGGGCAGTAGGGCAGAAGCAGAGCAAGGAGAGCAAAAGCAGCCGTGTACCGCAATAGATTTTTACAATCAAACTATTACAGGAAATGTCACTAAAACATTAGATGCATCAAGTACGGATTATGATCATATTCCATGTGTTCTGCATGCGAAATCTGCAAATAGCGGCGGTCAAAGCAGAGATAGTGTTATTTGCCTCCATCCAAAAGTGACAGGAACTATATGTGCCAGTGGTGCCGGAACTAATCGCCCAGCAGGTCAGGGCAACGAATCTGACTTGTGTATTGTTCAAGCGAAATCTGCTGGGTTTATGGCGGGGCAGGGTGCAAAAGCGGGAGACATAGGATATAAAGAAGAATTGTCTCCTACATTAAAGTCAGTAAATAGCGGCGGGAATACGGTTCCTTCAGTACTTACATATGGTTTCTGCCCCGATAATTCAATAACTGCGGGGGGTGTTGCTTGGGAGAAAGAAAAGATATCCACTTTATCAACAACAAAAAGAATGGGAGTGCACCACGTTTTAAATGACCAAGTCCGACGTCTAATTCCAATGGAGTGTGGGAGACTTCAAGGATTCCCTGACTGGTGGTGTAGTGATGTTCCTCATAGTGATACTGCAGAGTATAAGATGTGGGGTAATGGAATGGCGTTACCATGCGTCTTATATATAATGAGCAACATGGTGGATACATATTAAAATTGAGACTTAGAGGTAAAAATTAAGGAGCGAATAGTAGAAAATGAGATGTGAAAATGTAGAAGTCAAATTTAAAATCCACGTAAATTTTGATAAGCCCGATTTAAATTGCTATAGATATAGCAAAGATGCAATAGTCAATGCGTGTGATAATACCGAAGTAGTACCAATTATAATTTATAATAGTGATGGAGAACCGCAAGTTGTCGGAGAAACAAATAAAATTGAACTTATCAAAGAAGATGATGCTTATTACATAGTGTCTGAAGGGATTCTGTGGCATGGAGGAACATCTGAAATAGTTAAAAAGAATAGTCAGGAAGTTATTTCGAGTATGACTTTTGAAAATTTGGGTATTCCATTTGAATAAATTATCGGGAGGAGAACTAAAGAAAAGGAGTTCATTTGATGAAATGAAAATAGACATATTTAATACAGATAAGAAATACAGCATAGTCTATGCAGATCCTCCGTGGAGAAATCCAAAGAGTGGAACAAAGGCGCGGAATAATGAAAAGCATTACCCCTCTATGAGTACATCGGAAATATGCGACCTGCCAGTGTATAGAGTCAGCGAAAATAATGCCATTTTATTTCTCTGGGCGTGTTTCCCTTGTTTGCCGGACGCGTTAGAGGTGATTAAGGGTTGGGGTTTTGAGTATTATGGGCTTGGATTTGATTGGTGTAAGACGAAGAAAAACGGGGAGCCAAAAATCGGTTGCGGGTATTATACACGGCAAAACAACGAAATTTGTCTAATTGGTGTAAAAAAGGGACTGCTAAACAGGATAAAGCCATTAGTCCGTAATATCGGTTGTAGTGTGCTGGAACCACCAAGAGAGCATAGTAGAAAGCCCGAAATAGTTCGAAATAATATAGTCGATATATGCGGGGACATGCCAAGGATCGAACTGTTCGCTAGACATCAGACAGATGGATGGGACTGCTGGGGAAATGAGGTTTAAGGAAGGAGCAAAGGGAATGGACTTAGATGAGTTAAATAAGTTGGATGTAGTGGATTGGGATTGTAATAACGGCGAATTGGTATATGTCCACATTGAAGACACACCCCAAAATAGATCGATTCTTTTGGAATTGGGGGCAACTACAGAGGAAATAAAGGAAATGGTGGATGAACAGGATTGCGAATTAGACATCACGACATTTGCAATTGGAAAACTGGAAGCCGACTGGTACATACATGGAAAAGGATTTGGAAAAGGTGATATCCATATTGCAAAGGGAAGTTCAAGTTTTAAGGCTACGCTGCCGCCTGAAAATACTTTTGCATGTGGTATTGTAGCCGATGCGCTTGAGGATTTTTTGAAGGAATGGACGTTTGAAGATAGGAGTGTAGGGATTTTTGGTTGCTCTGATGCCGAAAAGTCGATTATGGAATTTTTGATAACATATTTGCGGGCTTTTACCGCGTGAACTTTAGAAGGAGGAGAAAAGTGAATCAAGGATCAATAATCCCAAAGATCAGACAAGAAACAAGAACGGTTAGAATGACGTTCGAGTTAAAAAAAGATTTGGGGGAAAACGAAGAAATTTGTGAGCACTGTCACGGAACTGGGTTAGAAATTGCTGATAATGTATATGGAATACGGGGGGACATAACACACATCGGAACAAGATTTCCGTACAAACATCAATCACTGGGTTATTGCAAGTATTGCTATAACGGAGTACTTCGGAAGTGTCCAGAATGTGGGGCGCTGTGGAATAAGCAAACATATGAGTGCACCTGCGGATATCATGAAAGAAAACGAAACCGTGAACGGGAGGAGGAAGATCTTAAAACGTGGGAGAAGTCCGTAAAAATAACCCTCGAAGATGCATTTAAAAAATTCGATTGCCTTTATATAGACAACTTAGACAAGTACGTTTTTGACGAAGACGAAATTGAATCAGCCATCGAAGAATATCTGTATGAAGAATATGAAATAGATATATCCTCACTAAGGATATACGGCACTGGAGAAATGAGAATGTCCATAGACGCAAGGGATGTTGCCACTAATGCCTGTGATGACTTACACGAGGACGCATATGACAACTGTGATACAAAAGGGTTGCAGAAGATTTTAGATGAGTGGTGTGAAAAACAAAGTGGAACGGCTACTTATTATCCAGAATATAAAGTAGGTGTAATATTGGAGGGGAACTAAAAATGGATCAAAAAAGACTTGAAGAAATTAGGAAGAATGTTGATTTCGCAAGGAAAATAGGGTTTACAGGCTTGAATATGGAGTCCGCTGTATATGAAGCATATTGCGAAATAGTCCCGGAACTGCTTGATTATATAAAGCAGATTTTAGCGGAGGAGAAGAAGCTGGAGGAGCGATATCAAAATAGGATGAAAAAGGAAATAACAGAAAAGGAAGCAATAAGACTTTTACATCCGGATACACAGAAAGAAGCCATATTAGAATACCACTACTTTGGAGGATCATTAAAAGGAAACCGTGTTGCAATAGTTGCAATGGAAGCCGCACATTTGCTAGCCTGTGATGCACTAGAAAAGCAAATCTCAAGGAGCATGGAATATGATGGTTGGAATCCGCAGGGTAGTGTTTTCAGATGCCCAGAGTGTCTAAAAATTTTACGGAACAACGTTAATTATTGCCCAAATTGTGGACAGAGAATTGAAGAATAATTTAGCGATAGAATCTAAGTTTCATTAGGTAGGGCAAATGATCAAGTTTTACGGAGAAAGGGGTAAATAAAGTGGAAATTTTAGATAAGTATTTAGAGTTACAGCAAGATATCTTTAATTATTTTGGGTTTGTCGAAGATTGGGTTGTGCCACCTATTGACGATAGGCGAGAATATTTTTGGCAAATAGTCGGAACAGAGACAGATGGTAATGTTCAGTATGCTGAAGATAAAACCGGTATTGAAGAAGATGCAGGGGAATATTTTGAGGATCGTATTTATACATGCCGATTTTATAAAAAATGGGTTTATCGCGGTGAAGGATATACGATGATCATGGTGGACACTCATACAGATGGAAGCATATTTCTTGCTATATTCAGCAATGAAAAAGAGCTTTAAAATAGTATTGAATTGATTATTTCATAAGAAAAAGGAGAATGAATTGAATACAATAGTTAAGACAACCACAGAGTTATATAGAGTTTTTGACATGTTAAATGCTAGGTACTATGACGGGCAGCTCCCGCACCCAATGATAACAATTCAGAAATCAAGAGCGAACAGTTTGGGGCATTTTACGCTATACAAAGCGTGGAAGAAGACTGAAGGAAAAGATGAGGAAGAAAACTCCCTTTACGAAATCAACATCAATCCAGTAAATCTAAACAGACCGACCTCCGGTATCGTTTCTACATTACATCACGAAATGGTTCACTATTTGAATAAACTCAATGACGTAAAAGACTGTAATAGTCAAAAGCATAATAAGAAATTCAAAGCACTTGCCGAAAGTGTGGGACTCATTTGTGAGAAGAGTGATAAATATGGATGGGGCTTTACTGCACCAGATGACGAACTATTATCATATATAGAGGACGTCATTAAGCCTGATCCTGAAGCATTTGAATATTTTCGCGTTGGTGGTGTTAAAAAGGAAGCAAAACCACGGGAGAAAAGAACATTTGAGTACAGGTGTCCAAACTGCGGACTCGCAGTAAAAGCAAAAATTAACAAGGCGATTAAGTGCGGTAGTTGTAATGTTGATCTTATAATGGAAAAATAATGCGGATTTGGCGGTCTGCATCACAGAACACAATTGACTAATTACCACAATACCCCATTAGAACAAACGATTTTTATGGTATCTAATCGATACCTCAATTTTGTAAACTTAAATTTAGGAGGATAAAGATATTTTAACTGATAATCAAAGCAAACTGGTGGAAGATTCCCACTATCTCATTGCAAGGTCTCTTAAGCATATGAAAATTCCATACCGAAACCATGACGATTATTATGGTGCGGCAGCTGAAGGATTATGCAAGGCTGCAATGAATTATAATGAAGAGTTAGGAGGATTTGAGGAACGCGCCTGCAAATATATTCATGACTCTATTGTCGATGAAATAAGGAAAGAGAAAAGTCTTAAAAGGAAAATGAATAGTGCTGTTTTATCATTATCTACAGAGCGGTTTTTAGAGGGCAGGAAGGTTCCTCTAATTGATTTAATCCCTGATGAAAATTATTTTGAAAAAAATGTCATTTCCCACTATTCGATTTTAGATTTTTTACGCATATTAAGAAATAGAGAGGTAAAAGTGCTACTGATGAAAATGAATGGGTTTTCTAATGGTGATGTTGCTATAGTAGAAGGATTATCTAAATCCCGCGTTCAGCAGATTATGAAAAAGGTTCGGAATAAATACATAGAGTTCAGTCAGGAATAGTGCAACCAGGGGACTATGAATTGCCAGTTTCATTCAAATTGGAGCATAGAAGGAGAGTGTATGACGAAAAAATATAAAGTTGAAGTAGAGAATGATTATTGTGGATACAAGTATGTGATTGTGCTAACAAGGATGGGACATAGATGCGGCTATGTTGGGGTAGATAAAAATCATCCTCTGTATGGGCATGAATACGACGAAAAAATAGAATGCTTAAGAAGAAAAGATATAGAAAATAATGAAATCGGTAAACGCGGAGTCTTCGACTTATTTCTTGCTGATTGGTCAACAGATGAAGTTACCCCCTCCCTTTACTTTGATGTACATGGGGGAATTACATATGCTGGTGGAGGGAATAATTACCCGATTGAATCTGATTTATGGTGGTATGGATTTGATTGCGCTCACTGTGGTGATGCGGGAGATTTAGATTTGGCTTATGAATATGGGTTAGTAACAGAAGCTTATAAGAACTCAATTCAGAGTACTGATGCCATATATCCAACGGGTGGAGTGGTCAGAAGTTTGGGATATGTTGCACGAGAATGTAAGAGCTTTATTGATCAAATTTTAAAATTAGGGGGTGGGCTATGAGTGCATTTGTTAGTGTATATAAAGATGAATATGATAATCAAATAATTGAATGTAGCGGATATATTCATCAAATAGAAATTGATACTCCAAGTCGTGTAGAAAATATTTATATTATAAGTGGAAATTGTAAACCCCCAACTAAAGGTGAAATAGAAAAATATTTCGATGAAGTATGGATTAAATCTTCATATTGTGAAGGTTTTACGGCACAATATAACGGATGTGAAGAAGATATATTGAGACATAGCACAGAATGGATTCCTGTTGGTTTTTTATTTTCGCTATATGGAAGTAACAGGGCTCTATATAGCATTCAGATTAAAGACTTGAATTTAAAGGAGATGGGTTATTTAGATGTTGATTTTTCTTTTGGTTATGGAACTGAGCTTACTGGTTATATGTGGCTAAATGATTCACTAATATTTGGGGGGCACGATGTCATGAGGCTTATTACAAATAAAAGCGAAGCCTCTGTCAAAATAGTAATTCATTCTGAAAAAGATATCCGTGCAAAATTTGATAGCGGAAAAAAATTACGTAAGCATTTGGTAAGTTGTTATGGATTATCCTTTATGACAGAACTCACATTAGAATATTATAATTTTATTAAAACTTAATTCGGGGGGGTGGATTATGAACAAGGAAACAACAATAATTAAATTTGAAAAAGAAACCGATTGGGGTAAATTATTCATAAGCGCTAAAGGGGAAAGAGTTTATATAAAACAATATCAAGAAGGGAATCTTGTGCTTGATACATCGATTGACACTATTAATCACGTTTCCCAATTTGTAGAGGGATGTTTCGCTAAAGGATCAAATGTAAGCAGAGAACTTTCGGCGGCATATTCTACAGATAGTGAACTCAAACAAATTAGTTTTAAATTTAACGGCGTTGAAATTACGGCGATAGCCACGACCACTGCCGATAATATTGTAAAACAATTATATGATGGATATGAAGCGGATGCAGCTAAGCGAAAGGCAGAATATGAAGAATATAAGAAAACTCTGCAGTATGCAATTGATATGAAAGAAAATGCTCGTAAAGAAACTATCCGCAAGACTATCGAAGCTGAAGTGATCCATATAGACAATACCACCGAAATGGAATTCAAGGATGACGAGGCAAAAGAAAAGTGGGATGAGTTTGTTGAAATAAATTCTAAAGACGGATACAGTGCGGGGGTTGTTAAGTATGCCCGGAGGTGGGCAAAGTATATGCAAGCTAAAATTGCAAAAGGGGAAGGACTTGCAGACATAGCAGACTCTACTCATTTCGATGCGGATATTGAAGGCATCACAGGGTTTATGTATGGGGGTGCCGTTAACGCCTTATCCCAATTTTGGAAGCATGGCGAGGAACTTCGCAAGTGGCACAATAAAGGCTACGGTTATGAAGGAGACGGTTGTGTTAATCCGGCAGTGTTAACTATAGGGTAAGATTTGTACAAAATGATAGTTCTAATAAAGGAAGAGGGGGATAAAAATATGAGCAATACTATCTGTCAAAGATTCATTGACCAAAAACAAGTGAGTACAGATAAGCTCTTATATTCAGCCGGGCGTGTAGAATGTGGTTATAGAAGAGATTATTTTACGGTCGCAGATGAGCAGATTGGAGCGAAAGAAACATTCTCCGTTGGACAGCCCGTTTACGATGTTGACAATAATCTTATGGGATATTTAAAGATTGGTCTTTATGAGAATTTAGACTACTCTAATTCCTATAATGGCGAAGAGATACCAGTAGAATCATGGGAAATAGGGAATCCAACTAAGCACTGTATTAGCGGCAAGCAAATAATTACATTTTGGCAACGTTGGGATAAAGAGATCCCGAAAGCAACAAGGGTTATATCTGGATTCCCCGGAGTCGGCAAGACAGTGTTTTGTAGCCGCTCTAAATATGAAGCTAAAGTATTGGACAGTGATAGTAACAGATTTAACTGGATATGTGAAGGGGTTAGGAATCCTGAATTCCCACAGAATTATATTGGCTATATAAAAGAAAATATAGGTGTAGTAGATGTAATATTAGTTTCTTCACATGCCGTTGTTAGGAAGGCTCTAGAAGAAAACGGCATTAAATATGAACTTGTATATCCAAATATCAAACTTAAAGAGGGCTATCTTGAACGATATAGGCAACGAGGGAATGAACAAACCTTCATCGACATGATGAATACTAATTGGGGCAAGTTCATTAAGGAGATTAAAAAGGAAACGTTCCCCACATTGGTTGAACTTCAGGGTGGTCAATATTTAGACAGTATATTTTGAATAGATTGGACAATTCATTTGTTGCAAAAGGAGGAAAAATGGAATTAAAACCATTTGATAGAAACAAGGTTTTTAAACTCATAGAAAATGAAAATATAACTAAACTAAGGGAATATGACTTGCAATATGCTGACCTTCACAATATTGACCTTCGGGGCGCTGACCTTCATAATATCGACCTTCGGGTTTCCGACCTTCATAATGCCGACCTTCGGGGTGCCGACCTTCGCACTGCTGACCTTCGGGAAGCAGAACTATGGAGAGCAGATCTTCGGGATGCAGATCTTGGTGGCGCGGACATTGATTTTTCCTGTCTTCCTCTATGGTGTGGGGGTCTACATATAAAAATTGATGTACGTATTGCCAGACAGATTGCATATCACTTATGCTCCATGCAATGTGATGATCCAGAGTTTCTTGCAGTACGTAATGCTATGCTGCCTTTTGCAAACAAATTTCACAGGGTAGGGGAATGTGGGAGGTTGGTGGAGGTTGAATAAAAAACTAGAAAAAATTGCTGTTTTCGTAGTTAAGTTATTCATTTTCATATTAATGCTATGTCTAACCGTGTCTTTAATCTGGATAATTTTCTGCGGACTCGTAAAAGTAGTAACAATAATTTTAGGAATCAGTTTTAGCTGGAGTATTGCTACCTGTATATGGTTGGCGTTTTTACTCATCGGCGGCTTGACTGGGAAAGGAGAAACAGGGTGGTAACAAAAAAAACTTGGAATGAACTTAGAGAATCAGGGTTATTATGGTGGCTTAACATGATATTACATACTTTTGGCTGGGCTATCGTCCTTGAAATTGAAGACGATGCTGTGATAGAGGCATACCCCGCCAGAGTAAAATTTAGAGGGTTTTCTGGAGATATAAACTCAGGGGGATACGAAAAAGTAACGAAATACTTAAAGGATAATATTGAGATATTAGACCAAGAAACTTAAAATTCGCATTCTATAGAGCAATCACCAAACGGTGTTTACATAGATAATTTAAAAATAATGGAGGAAAAAATTTGGGAACTGTTAATACTGAAGAATTAGGTAAAAGTATTTTTAATGCCCTGTATGAAATTGATACAAGAGAAAGAAGTGTTGAAAAAGATACTGGTAGGACAAAGTTAAACTATCTGCCGTGGGCCACTACGTATTCAGAAGTTTGTAAATGTTTCGATGATATGCAATATAAATTTAAGACGAATACGGAGACAATGACTACCAAAATTATTAAGACAATTGATGATTGTACTACTGTTGAAACAACAAAAATTATTACCCAAGAAATACCATATACACTAACAGATACGGGGCTCGAAGTGAGAACAGAAGTAACCATTAAGGGTGATACAAAAGAAATGTGTCTGCCGGTATATGACAGTAATTTTAAAGCTATGAAACTTGAGCCATATACATACGAAACAAGCAAAGGCTCTAAACAAGTAAAGGCGGCTACATTTGATGATGTTTATAAATCAATAATGAGGTGTTTCGCCAAAAACTTAAGCATGTTTGGAATTGGATTGAATTATTGGACTAAAGAAGATGCTCCAGAATCTATATTGCAAATGAATAAAATACAAGCGGAATGTATGCAACTTATTAACAAGAAAAGTGAACTTTCATCTGAAGCAAAGTCAAAGGTAAGAGACGTGTGTATCGAACTTCTGCCGGACGTGAACGGAGACCCCCGTTTATGTGAGGATCTATCAATCTTAACCACCCTTAAAAAGCGCCTACTGGCAATTAGAAAGTAAAAATAACAACAATATGAGATTTAGAAATAGAAAAATAAATACAGATTAAGGAGGAAGTATTTTATGAATTGTGTGATTTTAATGGGGAGATTAACCAGAGACCCCGAAGTGAGATATTCGAATGGGGAAACCCCAATAGCAATTGCCAAATACAGTTTGGCCGTAGACCGAAGAGGGCGTAGAAGTGATGGGAATGAGCAAACCGCAGATTTTATCAATATTTTAGCATTCGGGAAGTCAGGGGAATTTGCGGAAAAGTATTTTCGTCGGGGCATGAGAGTCTTGGTATCTGGTCGGATTCAAACTGGCAGCTATACCAATAAGGAGGGGCAGAAAGTTTATACTACTGAAGTCGTTGTGGATGAACAGGAATTTGCCGATAGTAAAAACGCTGGGGTGGATGGTGGTTCCGGAACAGCTCCTAGCAGTACGATTGGCGAGGGATTCATGAATATCCCAGATGGAATTGAAGACGAGGGCTTACCTTTTGCATAAAGGGATGTGAAAATGGCAGCACCACTAGGAAATAAAAATCATACTATTCATGGAGGGCATGGAACTAGATTATATATTATTTGGAAAGCTATGAGACAGAGATGCCATGATAGTAAATGCATTAGGTACGCTAACTACGGGGGAAGGGGCATATCCATTTGTGCTGAATGGGATAATTTTTCCGAGTTTAGGCATTGGGCAATAACAAATGGTTATGCTGATGCTTTATCTATAGATCGAATAGACGTTAATGGCAATTATGAGCCATCGAATTGCCGTTGGGCAGACCTCATTACACAAGCTAATAACAAGACTAATAATGTAATTATTGAATTTGAAGGATCTATTTTTACAATGGCTGAATTTTGTAGGGAAAAAAAGCTTAAATATAAACTTTTTGCAAAATATATTAAACGGGGAATGTCTGTTGCTGATGCGATGGAAAAGGCGTCATAAACGTAAAAGGAGATTATGTGTTAGATAAAGAATATGACTGTGCATACCCCTATTGCTTGCACCACGGAGAGAAGGTTTTATCATCTGAATCCGTGGTGATCAGCAAAAAACACTATCATTGGGATTGTGCATCGAAAAAACAAGAAATAAAAGAGTGCGTTGATTTATACATGGAATGTATTGAAGATAAAACCCAATACCCCGTAGCAATGAGAACTATCAATACATTGGTTTTCAAAAATTACATACCAATTGATTTTATTTTAAAAAACATTGAACGTTCAAAAAAATATTACTCAGATAAACCAGTAAGGATTTTATACGGACTACGGAAATTGTATTATGAGACATAAAAAAGTAGGTGATAGAAACTGCTAATTGAAAAAGAATTAATTGAAGAAGCAAAATCAAAATTAGGAGATAGCAATGCCTTCTTAATGGCAGAATTACTAGAATTAGAGGAGTTTGATGAAAAAAATTTAAAAGCCCGTTGCCCCTACCACGATGAAAAAACCGCAAGTTTTATATATAACAAAAAAGACAAAAACTTTCATTGTTTCGGTTGCTCAACGACAGTTGATATTATTGACGTTTTGGTTGCGAAAAAGAGCATGACATTCCTTGATTCCGTAAAATGGTTATTCAAAAAAGCAGAAATTGAATATCAATTTGGGGAGCAACATGTAGCCACCAGACAAAAATACAAATACCCAATAGCAGAGAGCTATGATAATGACAGAACGCAAGCATATGAATACCTTGCTAAACGAGGAATTAGTAAATCAGTTGCAGATTATTTGGATATTAGAGCAGATTCACATGGTAACATAGCATTCCATGCATACGATGAAAACGATGTCTTAACTGTAGTAAATTATAGAAAGCCTTATAAAACAGAAAGGGGCGAAAATAAGTGTTGGTTCCAAAAAGATGTCGATAGCGCTGATATTTTATGGAATATGAATAGGATAAACCCCAATAAGCCTCTAGTAATAACGGAAGGGCAAATTGATTGTGCAAGCGTTATTCAAGCAGGATATACAAACGCTGTAAGCGTGTTAAAAGGCTCTGGGAATTTGCATTGGATAGAAAATTGCTGGGACTGGCTTGAACAGTTTGACGAGATTATTGTTGCTTCTGACAATGATAAAGCCGGTACAAAGATGAGGACGGAAGTAATTAGTAGGCTAGGAGCGTGGCGGTGCAAATATGTAGATATTCCATATTCCCTTGAATTCAAAGACACTGGCAAAATGGTTCCAGTAACAGATTTAAATGAAGTTTTACAATGCACCGATGGGAATTTCTTATTAGATTTAATCAACAGCGCGAAGGATCTTCCTATAGCATCGGTTGCAAAATTATCCGAAATTGAAAAATTAAATCCTTATGAAATGGAAGGATTTGAGACCGGGATCGAGCAACTGGATAATGAACTTATGAAGATTTTTGTTGGTGGGGTGACTCTTATTACCGGATTGCCGTCATCAGGTAAAACAACATTCCTCAATCAACTGGCTTTAATGGCTATGGATAACGGTTTCCCAACGTTTTTATTTAGCAGAGAATTACTAAATGGAATGACAACTTCGTGGCTAAATAATGTTGGAGCTGGCAGAAGAAATATGCGTGAGGTCACATTAAAAAATGGCAAAAAGTTTAGTGTCGTAACTGATAGCGCAGAAAAAGGCATTATGGAATTTTACGATGACGTCTTTTATGTTTATCGAGACGAAGAAAGTAATAAGCAAGATGATTTATTTGACAGCATGGAGCAATGTGCAAGAAAAAAAGGATTCAAAGTATTTATTATAGATAACTTAATGACTGTTGATCTGGGGTGTGATGAGCAAGGGGTTAATAAAGCACAGACAGATTTTATGATTAGATTAATCAAATTCTCTATGAAATACAATGTGATTGTGATTTGTGTCGCCCATCCACGAAAAATGCCCAGCGGTCAAGAAATAGGTCTTTTTGATGTTGCAGGATCAAGCAATATTGTTAATTTGGCTACTAGGACGATAGGACTAAAAAGAGTTAAAGAAGATAATAAAATGGATATGAAACATAAACACTATGGATATGACGTCTGTATTTCTGTCGTTAAAGACAGAATCTTTGGGTCTTCAAAAGAAATTCCAGTCTATTATGACAAAATATCAAGAAGATTTTTTAGTAACTATGGGGAATTTGATAGGCAATATAAATGGGATAAAAATGTTTATACAGACAAGCTCCCATATCCAATTGAGGCGAAAGAACAATTCCCAGACAGGTAAGTCAGGATCTACATAATATGATACATGGGTGAAATATGACAAGAAAGGGTTAAGGCAGCATCTCTTTCTTGTCACCGCCCAATAATTATAAGCCGGGAGGTGATAAAATTTCGGCATACGCAAAACTTATAAATAAGATGACATTCTCTTTTTCAAGATTACACCTATATGAACAATGCCCATACGCATTTTATAGGAGATATATTGAGGGAGATGAAGGGGAAGGGAACTTTTATGCAGACAATGGTTCAATATTGCACGATATATTTAAAAGACTTCTCCTAAAAGAAATAACCTTGGATGAGGCAGTTTCTATATATCCGGAAGAATTTGACGGTATATACAATGTGGTTAATCAATCGACTATGGATAAAACATTTGAAAAGTGCCATGACTATTTGTGTCAAGTAGATGCTTTTGACTTTGAAAAATATGAAGTAATTGCCGTTGAACAGAAGATGAATTTTAAAATAGATAAATATGCGTTTGTTGGTTTTGCTGATTTTCTTATAAGAGAAAACGAAAGCAAAGAAGTAATTCTCACAGATCATAAGAGCGCAAACCATTTTTTAAAAAAAGATGGAAGCGTATTAAAAAACATGCAGGATGACTATAACGTATACAGCAAACAAATGTATATATATTGCAAGGCAATAAAGGACATATATGGACTACAGGTAGATAAAATTGCATGGCACCATTTCAAAGATGATGGAAGAATGACAGTAATCGACTTTAATCAAGAGGATTATATAAAGACACTTGGCTGGTGCAAATATACAATTGAAAAGATAAAAAAAGACAAAAGGTTCGATGCAAAGCAGTCGTTCATGATGTGTAGAAGTTTGTGTAATTTCAGAAATGATTGCGAATATTTAGAGAAAGAATAGGAGGGATATTATTCAAAATTACCATAAGCATACATCTTTCTCGAATTGCTTTGTGGCTGACAGCCCGGCCTCATATGAACAATATGCTGCTAGAGCAATTGAGTTAGGGCATAAGGTAATTTCTAGCGTAGAGCATGGATTTCAATCAAACTATTATGTCCCTTACGAAATAGTTCAAAAGCACAATGACAAATTAAAAAAGCAGCTAGAAAGCAATGAAATATCAGAGGATGCTTATAATAAGAAGAAGCTCAAATTCATTTTCGGGGCAGAGGGATATTGGGTAAAAGATAGAAAAAAAGAATATCCCGTAATAAATAAGAAAACTGGCGAGTTAGATGTAGATAAAAAAACCGGGGAAGTAAAACATGCTAAAGATATGTCTAATTGCCATATAATCCTGTTAGCAAAAAATGAGGAAGGTCGGCAAGATATCAATGAAGCGTTGGCCGATGCGAATATTGATGGGTATTATAAACAACCAAGGCTTGACTTAGAATTACTCCTCAAAATAAAGCCAGAAAATGTTCTTGTTACAACTGCCT
>Ga0153943_1000212_pt1 | contig 19278 bp, 20 predicted proteins | sample TSNJ027MetaG_FD_104721 | JGI IMG/M metagenome (GOLD analysis project Ga0153943, IMG submission 104721) | Attine ant fungus gardens microbial communities from New Jersey, USA - TSNJ027 MetaG | ecosystem: Host-associated > Fungi > Mycelium > Unclassified | place: USA: New Jersey, Brendan T. Byrne...
ATTGGCAAGCGCCCTGACAACTTTCAGATCATGGCTGATAAACAGGTAAGCAAGATTGTGCTTGTGCTGCAAGGCGCGCAAAAGATCAACAACCTGTGCCTGCACGCTCATATCAAGTGCAGACGTCGGCTCGTCCAGAAGAATAAAACGCGGATGCAATATAATCGCACGCGCAATCGCAATACGCTGACGTTGACCGCCACTTTATAAAACCTCACGCCGGAATGCTTCACTCCTCGCGGACGACACCGACAAAGGGAAGCTGACGAAAGGCATGGCCTGCGTCCATTCCGTAGCCGACCACAAATTGGTCAGGACATTGAAAACCGACATAATCTGCCTCAATATCAGCCTGGCGGCGCATGGATTTATCCAGAAGAACAGCAATAGAAAGGGTGTGCGCCCCGTGTTTTTTGACAAGATTGGAAACAAACTTCAGTGTTTTGCCTGACTCCAGAATGTCATCAATCAGCAGAACATCACGCCCGTTAATATCGCTCTGGATATCATGCAGCAAACGGATTTCACCGCTTGTCTTTTTCGCCCCGTAGCTTGAAACCGTAACGAATTCAACTGTTGAGACAACCCCGGCCCGATGAAGGGCGCGGATGAGGTCGGCTGCAAAAACAAATGATCCCTTAAGGATGGGTAAGACCAGCAAACGCTCAGGATTATTCGCTGCAATGGCTTCAGCAATGGCTTGGTTGCGCTTTGCAATTTCGTCCTCACTGAATAAAATATCGACTGTTTTTCCGTCTATGACAGGCATGGTTTCCATTTCGTCGGTTTGCCATATTTATTCTCAAAACCGGTTTATTTATGAGAAGAATATGGTAAGAAATTTAAAGGGCATTTCAGGTTCCTGTCCTGAAATGCCGGCTGTTGTAGTAGCACAGGAGCATATTTAGAGCAATTTCTGCTTGAGCAGAAGCGGTTTAACCGTCAACTGTTCATTAAAATTTGTATAAACAAAGGTGCTGATTGTTTCTTTTTGAACCATATCTATCTAAGGGAGCCGTGCCACATGAGGATGGATGGCATATTAATCAGGATGATAGCGAGCAGTTGGCGAAAGGGAACTGTTCGCCTGTCAAATACATGGTTTTTTTGAAAAATCAGGCTGCATGTATTTGATGTGGAAGATTATCGTGCTGCTCTCGATTCTTTGAACTGCCGCATCAGCTTTGCATTCAAATGGCATCATTTGAATGCAGGATGCTTGAAAAACAGGTGGAATTCAGGTGATTCGTTTCGAAAATGTCGGACTGCGCTATGGCATGGGGCCGGAAGTGCTCCGTGATATCAGTTTCACCATTCCATCCGGATCCTTCCGGTTTTTGACCGGGCCTTCCGGGGCCGGTAAAACCTCGCTTTTGCGTTTGATGTTCCTGGCGCTTAAACCCACGCGTGGCCTTATCACTGTTTTTGACAGGGATACATCGTTGCTGGCACGTCATGAGATGCCGCAGTTACGCAAGCGGATTGGCATTGTTTTTCAGGATTTTCGTCTGCTGGATCACATGACAACCTATGAAAATGTATCGCTGCCGCTGCATGTGCGCGGGCGTGAAGAAGCAGGCTATCGCGCTGAGGTGGAGGAGCTTTTGCATTGGGTAGGTCTGGGGGACCGTATGAATGTTTTGCCTCCTGTTCTTTCCGGAGGTGAAAAGCAGCGGGCAGCGATTGCCCGCGCCTTGATTGATCAGCCCGAGGTTTTGCTGGCTGATGAGCCGACAGGTAATGTTGATTCTCCACTTGCCCGCCGGCTTCTCAGATTGTTTGTCGAACTTAACCGTCTTGGCACTGCGGTCGTGATTGCAACCCATGATCTGCGGCTGATGGAGCAGGTCGATGCCCGCCGCATGCTTCTGGATGGCGGAAGGCTGGTAATTGATGACTGACAGGCCGGTACAGTGGCGGAGCTGCTTGCGGTATCTGTTGCCAGGCAGAAGATACTCCGGTTTTGCGCCAATTGTGCCAGAGGGGGATGTTCGCAAGTTTGCCCTTGCCGTTGTTATTGCAATTATGACATTTCTTGCCAGTCTGGCGCTTGGCGGGGTCAATTTTGTTCAGATTTCGGCCAGAAACTGGCAAAGTCAGGTTTCGCGTGAAGCAACGGTGCAAATTCTCCCGGAAGAAGGGCAGGATATGGAAAAAGCGCTGAACGAAGTGGTAACGATTGTCAAATCCTTCGGGGGTGTTATCAATGCGCGCATTGTCAGCCGTTCTGCAACCGAGAAGTTGCTTGAACCCTGGCTCGGCAGTGGCTTTGATATAGATGAACTGCCGGTACCGCGTCTGGTTGTTGTAACATTGCAAAATGAGTGGCTGCCTGATGTCGATGGTATTCGTGATGCATTGCAGCAGAATATTCCAGGTGCACGTTTTGATGACCACCGGGTCTGGGTTGATCGGCTCATCTCCATGGCTCATGGGACGGTTATTATCGGCGTTGTTATCTTTCTTCTTGTTTTGACTGCTATGATTTTAACCATTGTATTTGCAACGCGTGGGGCGCTGTCCGGTAACAGTCATGTTGTTGAAGTGCTGCATTTCATCGGTGCAGATGCGGGTTTTGTTGCCCGCCAGTTTGATGGCTACTTCTTTCGCACCGGCCTGAAAGGAGCAGTTATCGGCGGTGTTTGTGCAGTTATCATGTTTTTTCTGGTTTCGATCTGGTTATCCTATAACGATACCACGTCGGAAGGCAGCCAGATGGTTGTTTTGTTTGGCAGTTTTTCAACGGGTTGGCTCGGCCTTGCTGAAATTTCTGTTCTTGTTATGTTTGTTTCAATACTGACGATGTTCACCAGTCGCTATACGATTATCCGTCAATTGCGCGAAATTGATAAAAGGGAAGGCGATTTTTTCAACCGGACCGGAAAGAAAAGATTTTTTTCTGGTAAATTATAAAGTGTCGCCGCATTGGATTATTTGCTGCTTTTGTTAGAAGCAAGAAATGATACCTACGGTAATGGCAAACCGGAGAAGCAGGATGCAGGAATGGAAGAAAAGAGGGATTACCTGTATATTTGTGCCCCGTCATCTTCTGTGCTGGCGGTTTTTAAAACATTTGCCGCCAGTGACACTGGTTCTGGTATTGTGTCTTGTGCTCTTTGGGCTGGGCTTTGTTTCTTTCAGTGAAAAAGTATACAGGTTTCAGTCTCCCGAACCATTACAGGCGGCAGATGGTATTATTGTTCTGACGGGCGGGCGCGCCCGCCTGGAAACCGGTCTGAAACTGCTTGAAAACGGCAGAGGAAGACGATTACTTATCAGTGGCGTCAATCCGATGGCCAACCGCCATACTTTGATGACAGTGACACATGCTGATCCCCGTTTTTTTGAATGTTGTGTTGATCTTGGACGGCAAGCGATCAACACAATCGGTAATGCAGAAGAAAGTGCACGCTGGGTTGAAAAAAACAGCTATCGTGCAGTTTTTATCGTAACCAATAATTATCACATGCCTCGTTCTTTGAGTGAGCTTAAGCGTAAAATGCCCGGTACGGAGCTTATTCCCTATCCAGTAGAGCAGAATATCAGTGAAGGAGGCGGTGTATTACAGTCTTTTGAGCGACTGCGGATTTTGATGACAGAGTATGTAAAATTTCTTGGTGTTTCTGCTCGCAATCTGGTGATGTAAAAGCAGTCTTGTATGCTATAGGTCAGCATTATCATGATTCAGTATAATTTCTGCTTAACACCCGTTGTTTTTCTATGAAAATCAGCGGTAATTTTGTACCTGTTACATCTTTTAAGGAAAAACAGAACAACAGGTTGTGCTTGCTCATACACCAAACGGCTGATTGATGACCAATGGCGCGATGGTACTGCATAAAGGCCATTGCTATGATTAATTCTGCAACAAGTGAAAAATCGATATGGTGGCACCTGCTGAAAAAGAGGATATTGAATATGCTGCCTGATTCATTGCAAAAGACTTTGAAATATAGTGCAGGATTGCACCGGTTGCATGGACAAGAACCATACATAAGGCAACAGAGCCTTTGCGCATCCGTACCGATGGAATAATTATCTGGATCATGATACATGAACAGGGGAAGCTACTGGCACAAAGCTATGGTGAAATAATCACAGACGACGGTAGAAGTAAAACATACCTGTAATCAGGTTATCCTGCCACATCAGCGCAATGTTATGCAATTGACAGTTATGCGTCCTGTCAACCTGGAAGGTGCCTTCACACCGTGGAATTTCTCCGGTCAATCAGATATGTTCGTAAAGCATGCGGTGTCCTGGCTGCCGGGTGCTTTATTGTTGTTAAGGCGCCGGGCATATTCTGTGCAGTGTTGTGCGCTGGCAGACAGCCAAAGGCAATTCCGGGATGATACCCTCATCATGCCGGCCTTGCCTTTGCCGGAAGCGTGATGCTTATATCCGTTATCAGCCCCGTCTTACAGCCGAAAAAAATCATACGCCCGGCGGTTCCCGGGCAGGTCACGGTAAAGCCCCCCGCATATCTCTCGCTGATCAACCGGTTAAGCTTTACCTCGGCCAAGGCCTGTGACCGGAGGTAAGGAATGATCAGAACGCACACAAACCCACACTGTGCTGCGAATTTCCCGCTCTTTTTCCTCATAAGCGGCATTGCCGTCATACAGATGGAGAAAAGCCTTGTTGTCACTGTAATCAATAACACGATCCTCACGCGCACTGACACGGACATTATCTTCGGTAATACCAAGCCATTTCAGGCACACTGTTCCCTCCCGCTTTTTATCCCGAATAATATCCTGGCAATATTTTAACACAAGGTATCAGATATCAAACTGTGAGGCAGGCATTGTCAACCGGTATGTAACCCGGCCACAATTTATCTTGTATGTCGCTTCACCATTGACTGACGTGGGCACAATACGTTCAAGCACAGCGCTGCCGAAACGCAATTTCCAGTTTTGCTCTTCACAATTCCCGGTGGGGAATGTTTCCTCCCAGTAAATACGCACACTTGAATCCGCGCTTTCCGGCCTGATAACAGAACAGGAGATTTTCACTTCTCCGCCCTCATTGGCCAGAGCGCCATAAGATGCTGAATTGATAATCAGTTCATGAAAAGCAAGACCGATATGAAGTGCTGCCCCGGGAAAAAGATAGGGATTTTTCCCCTTGACTGAAAAGCGGAAATTCCCGAAATCAACATAGCTGCTTGCCTGTGAATACACAAGATCCTGAAACAAGGCCCCCCGCCAGTTGGAATCCGTTACCAAATCCTGCGAATGGGACAGCGACTGGATACGCCCCTGAAACTTTTTCAGAAAACTGCCAACATTGTCACTGAAACGCGCAGTCTGCACAGCGATGCTCTGCATGATTGCCAGCAGGTTTTTTGAACGGTGACTTACCTCCCGCAGCAGGATTTTCAGAACCTGCTCACGCCGTCTCAACTCTGAAACATTGATGCCCGCAGTAATTAACCCCATAATTTTACCGTTTTTATTACGGTGGCAATCAATTGAAAATTTGAACCAGACCGGCTCCCCTTCTTCCGTCAGGTGAACCTCAAGGCTGGCGCTCTTGCCACTGCCAAGAATCTGTAACTTGGTTGTTTCCATATTTTCGGCAATTTCCGCAGGCAGAAAATCGCTGTCGCGACAATTTTCCTTCCATTTGTCCTGCAAGACGGCAGGCAGATTTTCTGCCCAGCGATAAACAAGATCCGGCGTCTGGTAAAGCACACAAATATCAGCACTGTGAATGGCCTGCATAAGCACACCCATATGGTCATAATCCAACTGCGGAGTAATACGAACGTCATCGGACATATGCATCTACCAGGCCACTCATCTTAAAAGACAATATCGCTTACCTTTCGTTTTTTAAGGAAAAAATGCAACCGCAGTTTGATTGATCTGTTTCAGGCGGCAGCAATACGCGCATTTTTCTGAAAGAATAAAGCCTGACTGATCAGAGCTTTCAGCATTTCCGGATTGAAGGGTTTTGTTACCAGAAAGGTCGGCTCCGGCCTTTGGCCTGTCAGTAACCGTTCAGGAAAAGCTGTAATGAAGATAACCGGAAGAAGATTGTCTTTCAGAATATCATTGACCGCATCAATACCGGAACTGCCATCTGCAAGCTGGATATCAGCAAGGATCATGCCCGGCTTTTCCTTTTTGAACAGCTTTACAGCCTCATCATGCGTGCGGGCAATACCAACCACCTGATGGCCCAGCCCCTGAACCATCTGTTCAATATCCATGGCAATCAGCGGCTCATCTTCAATAATCATGATGCGTGTTGCAACCTGTTCGGAAATATCCCGCGATGCTTCAGCAAGAAGTTCCTTGAAGGTTATTTCATCCACATCAAGAATTTCCATAGCTTCCTGTTCACTGAAATCTTCAACAGCAATCAGCAAAAAAGCCTGCCTTGCCCGGGGTGCAAGGTAGGAAAGCTTGGCGCTGGCTTGTTTTTCAATTCCTATTTGCGGCAGCGGATCGGGAATCCTGGATGTTGTCTGGTTAAACAGTTTGCTGAAAAGCCAATAGACGCTGACCCGATCACTGGATGTTTCAGGGAAAATATCTATATCAGCGATAAGAGCTTCCAGCATGGCTGCAACATAGGCATCTCCTGATGCCTGGGAACCTGTGACAGCACGGGCAAAACGTCTCAGATAGGGAAGATGCGGTGCAATACGTGTCGACAATGACATGTCAAAAAGCTCCTTTTGCGCCAAAAAGTACAACTTCTGCAACAATAATTCCGTTTGATTAAAAAAGTTCCACAACAAGTGGAACTTTTTTCCCGGGTTTCCGTTAAAGTTTCATCACAGGGTGAAATACGCAACCAAGGCAGCAGCGAAAATAGGGTTAACCGGGATGCGAAAGAAAGAAGGCAAGGGCCAATCCAGAGACATGTCGGCATCTGACGAATTGTTAGGGTCAAACAGTCAGATAGCCTGTCAGCTACGTGCATTTTATACATCTATACAGGAAGAGAAAATTCCGGAAAAATTTCTCGAACTGTTGGAAAAACTGGATCAGGCCGAAGCCCGGAATCAGTCGCACCATCAGAAAAAGGCAAGTAATGAATGAGTAATCCGAGCATGGTTTTCAGGCAGGATCTTCTTGCAGCATTACCTGCATTGCGTGCCTTCGCTGTATCGCTGACCGGCAAATCCGATAAGGCGGACGATCTGGTGCAGGATACGATTATGAAAGCCTGGGCAAAGCAGACAAGTTTTGAAGCCGGTACCAATATGAAAGCCTGGCTGTTCACTATCCTGCGCAACGAATTTTACAGCCAGTTACGTAAAAGCGGGCGTGAAGTGCAGGATACAGACGGAATTATGGCTGAAAACCTGGCGATACACCCTGCACAATACGGGATGCTTGATCTTCAGGATTTCAAGAAAGCGCTGGATACCCTGCCCGCAGATCAGCGCGAGGCAATCATTCTGATTGGTGCCTCCGGCTTTTCCTATGAAGATGCAGCCGAGATATGCGGTTGTGCTGTTGGCACAATTAAAAGCCGTGTCAGCCGCGCGCGGATGCGCTTGCAGGAACTGCTGGGTATTGACGGTGAATCAGATTACGGCCCCGATGCCAATTCCGCGCGGGTAACCCTGCGTTCATTTGAGGTATAATCACGAGAAACATAGAATAAATTCGGCTAAAAGACAACAACTGCCCTCGAAAATTGCGTGCCATTTACAATATGTATAATCACGCAATGTACAAATGTGAGTGAAAATTGAACGAAAACTCCCAACGTTCAAGGCAAAGCTGTATAGATGGCAGATAAGTCCGCTAGACGACATATGGCTGATACCCGGTCAGTCAAGATTGGCAGCAGTCGTGATCCGCTTCTGTTATCGTCGTGGTGGAAACGCATAGTAACATTTTTCCCGCTTTTTATGGCGCCGCTGGCGGTTTGTTTTCTTGTGCTGCTTTTATGGGGGGTTGATAAAGAGCTTTCCTATGTTTCGGAAATTGCAAAACTGAGACAGCAGGCAGACCGAATCCTTCTGAACCTGATAGAAATGGGAACAACGGAACGCGCTTTTTCAGCTACCCGGGATTCTGAACAATATCAGCGTTTTTTCCGGGCGGCCCAGGCACTGGACAGTGTTTTCAATTCTATTGAACCTACTGTGCAGGAGAACCATTCCAGATGGCGCAACTGGCTGGGGGAAGTTCGCAAGCGTGTGGAAGAACGCCGGAAAATGCTGACACGCCGCATCATGACGTTTCAGCAGACACCGAAAGAGAAAGCCCAGCCACCCGGCAATGCCACTGCTCACGATGAAACCGGTAATATCACATCAGATCAGCTGACCAAGCTTATTGCAACATTTGTCCACGAAGAAGAAAAAAAACTTGTACAAAGGCGTGAAAGCCTGGACTACCTGCGCACGAAGCTGGTTTTTGCCGCTATCATTGCTGTTATCAGCACTTTTCTTTTGATTTTTGCAGTTATCCGTCGCCTCCGGCGCGATGTGCGTCGTCTGAACAGCTATCAATTTTTGCTCCATTCAGAAAACACCAGGCTTGAACAGCGTGTAAAAGACCGCACAGCAGAACTTGAAACCGCACGTACCCATGCTGAAAAGGAACGCCAGCGTGTTGAATCGATCTTGCATGACACAAGTCACCGGATTGGCAATTCGCTGGCAACAGTTTCCTCGCTGCTGGGATTGCAGTTGCAGCGTTCAGACAATGCGCAGGTGCAGGCCGCACTGGCATCTGCGCGCGACCGTATCCAGACAATTGCCGCCGCACACAGGCGTCTGCGTCTGGGGGAAGATATGGAGACAGCCAATATCGGCGAATTCCTGAGTGCAGTTGTCAATGATGTCCAGACAGGAATTCCGGCAGATCAATGCGGACATATCCAGTTCAGAACCCATTTTGAAGACTGGCATCTGGCCTCCCGGGATGTCACCACCCTTGGCATTATTCTGGGAGAGCTGCTGACCAACGCGGTTAAACATGCCTTTCCGAATGGCAGACACGGCAAGATCGACATCAGCTTCGGCAAACTGGGCAGTAACAAATTGCAGCTCGTTGTTGAAGATAACGGCATAGGCCTTTCTGATAACGACGAGACACCGAACAACGCCCAGGGATTGGGGAAAATCGTCATTTCACAGCTGTGTACGCAATTCGGTGCTGAACCGAGTTGTGAAAACCGCAAGCCAGGCGGTACGCGTGTGATTATTCCGCTCCCCAATCTTGCCACTCGCAAGACAAAGGCAAAAACGGCAGAAAAAACAAAAATAAAAGCAGCAAAGAAGTCAAAAAAAAAGCCGACAAATACAAAAAACAAACCAGTGGCACGTTAAACCGGATTATTGTCAGTTCCGGATAAAACATACTGGATATGCAATTTATCTATTGCGGCAGAAAACAATCTGCAAAATAATGAATTACAGACTGGCAAGGATTGTTGTTATTCATCATCATGTAATTTTTCAGAATTGTCCAGAAACGCAAGCAGCGCGATGCCGATTAATGGAACCACCGTAGCCAGCGTAAATTTTCTGTTCATCCTGAACGCTGCTGTTCCGGCAGCCAGTGCTGAATTTACCAGTAATTTCGTACGTTCCTGTGCCATTTCCTGTTTGCGTCTGTTTCTTTGTCTTACAGACAAAATTTTCATGGCAATCAATGCGATGAGCGCAACAGCAAGCCAGAAGCCAAGCAGAATTGTTGCCGACATTACAGGGGAGACAAACTCCCCTATCCAGAGATAGGAAAGCAGACAGGCAAAAACCACAGCAAAAAATCCCGCACCTGCAATCATGACCCAGCATACAGCCTGAATTTTCGTTCGCTTGACAACCCCTTTTATGCTGCCGGAAGCAAGCCCGCCGACAAGTGGTGAAAGAAGGCTGAACATATCCGTCTGTAACTTTCTCATGCTCATCGGCGCAGCATATGCGCAAGGATAAATCCTATGCCGGCTGCAATGGCAACACTGGCCAAGGGTTTTTCACGAATATTGCCACTCACTTCCTCCTGTACATCATGCAATTTCTGCTGTGCTTCACTTATGGTACCTTCACCGTGCCCGCGAGCACCGTCGAGAAGAGACTTCATCCTGTGTCTGACATTACGCAGCTTCTCAGCACCGACCTTATCCAGGCTTTTTGTCAGTGCAACAATTTCTTCACGCAGTTCACCAATCTGCCGTTCCATGTCTTTTTCTGCGGCTGACCGGCTTTCAGGCTTTTTTGCCATCTTAACTCTCCATACAAATACGCACGGGTCAGATTATTTTACCCACAGACCTGCAATGTTCCATAAAATAAAATGTTCCATTCGACTGCAAAACCCCTGTTTCCTGCCGGCCGCATTGTTGCGGACGCCAGATGTTCCATCCGACTGCAAAATACTTTAGAAAAACATCGTCAGCAGGATTGATCAGGGCAAAATTTCTTCATGCATGATTATCCTGCTCCAGCAATTCAGGAATCGGTTTGTCTGTAATGTCTTTTTCTATCGCCACCTGGAATATCAATTCTGTCCGTCTGCGTTTGCCGCTTGTGGTCGAATTTCTGCAAACAATGAAGCCTGATATACTGTGCCTTCAGGAAACCAGATGCCCCGACGGGCATTTTCCCCAAAAGGCGCTGAAAGCCCCAGGCTATGAATATATGGCAATCAGCGGACAGAAAAGTTATCATGGCGTTGCTATCCTTTCCCGCCTGCCGTTTGAGGAAACAGCCAGGCATAGTTTTTGTAATATGAGCGACTGCCGGCATATTGCCGTGGTTGTAAGAGCCGGAGGCCGGAAAATCCGCATTCATAATTTTTATGTACCAGCCGGAGGTGATGAACCTGACCCGCAAATCAACCCCAAATTTGCCCACAAGCTGCAATTTCTGGAAGAGATGAAAGCAATCCACGCTGATAGTGGTGATGGCTGCTCTTCCCTGCTGGTTGGAGACCTGAATATTGCTCCCCTTGAAAATGATGTGTGGTCCCACAAACAACTGCTGAAGATTGTCAGCCATACGCCGGTTGAGACAGATAACCTCAGACAAGTACAGGCCAAAGGCGGCTGGGTTGACCTGATGCGGGAAAGAATCCCTGAAACAGAAAAAATCTTCACCTGGTGGAGTTACCGCACAAAGGACTGGAAAGCTTCAAATCGCGGCCGCAGGCTGGATCATATCTGGGGGTCTGCCGACCTTGCCCCCCTGCTGCGGGATATTGCCATTTTGAAAGAAGCACGCAGTTGGGAAAAACCTTCAGACCATGTACCTGTCACTGCATACTTCAACCTTGGCCGAATCAACTGTTTGCTGTAAAATCTCGGCAAGAGGCTCCAATATTTCCTTCCCCGATACACTGTCACCATCCATCCCGTGCCTGCCCGGACGGTGCGGCCCGAAATCTTGCAGAAAAGCAGTAAAAATATCAATCTGTTAATAATTTGCCCGTTATCACATGAACAATAATTCACAAGATTTACCATTTGATTTGTGATTTATAACAGGCGGCCCGATATGCCTTCAGGAAAACGACATGATACAATGCCGCAAAAACATCTTTTTAAAACAGGTATTCCGGACAGAAATACCGTTTAACAGGGTGTTTTCCTGTAAAAAAGCAGGCAGCGTCATTGCAAAATGCATATTCTTCATCGGTTGTCTGACCCTTTCAGGATGCCTTGTCGGGCCTGATTATCAGGAATCCTCAATTTTGATGCCGGCAAACTGGTTAACAATATCAAAGCAGACACCGGCACAACCTGCCGCACTTGCCGGCTGGTGGCGGCGCCTCAATGATCCGTTGCTGGACAAGCTGATCAATGAAGCGATCATAAGCAATACGGATGTTGCATCTGCAAAGGCTCGTGTGCGGGAAGCACGCGCAAGCCTGCGCCAATCAACAGGCACTCTTTTTCCCTTGCTGAATGGCTCCGCCGCAGCAAGCCGCAACCGGGCTAATGGCGGGCCGGAAGGCAACCGCTACAGTGCAGGGGTTGATTCCAGTTGGGAAATTGATCTTTTCGGCGCAAACCGGCGTGCAATTGAGGCAGCCGGATATGGCCTTGATGCAGCGGAAGAAGATCTGCGCGCAACAATGGTGACACTGATTGGCGATATCGCCACCAATTATGTAGAAGCGCGCGGTCTTCAGACACAAATTGCACTTGCCCGAAAAAGTGCTGTCGCACAACGGAATACAGCAGTTCTGATGAATAAAAAATTTGCTGCCGGTGATGCCTCTGCCCTTGATGTCAACAATGCCAATGGACAGGCTTCCAGTACGGAAGCCAACATTCCACGACTTGAGATGCAGCTTGCCGCTGCCACTCACCGTCTGTCGGTTCTGACCGGCAGTGCACCGCTTGCTGTCAATCAGATATTGACAAAAAGTGGAAAGATACCAACCCCCAAATGGCCGATTCCAATGGGCATTCCGGCTGATATCCTGCTGACGCGCCCCGATATTCGTATGGCTGAACGTCGCTATGCCCAGTCAACGGCAAAAATCGGCCAGCGCGAAGCTGAGCGTTACCCGGCTTTGACACTAACCGGTAATATTGCAACGGCTGCCGCAAAGGCAGGCGATCTCGGACGAAATTCAACTATTGGCTGGTCTCTTGGCCCTGGTCTGAGTATTCCGGTTTTTCAGGGCGGGCAGCGTATAGCAGCAGTTGAAATTGCCCGGGCCCAGCGTGACCAATCCTTTATCGCTTACCGGGCAGCAATCCTGACAGCACTGGAAGAAGTTGAGAATGCACTGGTTGCACTTGGCAAAGACCGTACAAGCGCAAACAAGCTGGATGAATCGACAAGGGCTTATGCCAAATCCCTTGAACTGGCGCGCAGCCTGTATGAATCCGGCAATACCAGCTTTCTCGAACTGTTAACAGCAGAACGTTCCCACTATGCTGCAGAACAATCCTATATCGACAGTCGCGTCACAATTACAAAAGATTATATTGCACTGATGAAAGCGCTTGGCGGCGGCTGGGATGGTGTGGTGAATGTCTCACGGCCGGAAATTGTCGATACCAATACCGGCCCGCATATCCGCAAGAAAATACCTTAGGGTATTTGTTCCGGTGCAGCTGATGTGCATAATATCCTGAAACGCATTATTACAAACAAAAAAGGCAGATCATGTTGTTTATCAAAAAAAGGCTGCTTCCTGTCCTTATCGCCCTTATTGTATTGATCTGGCTGTTATTATGGACAAAATCAGCCTTCTTCGGCAGCATGCAGCCCAAATACATGACTGTTAGCGCCCAAAGGGGTGATATTGAGGCAAGCGTTCTTGCGACCGGCATTGTCAAACCGCACCGGCTGGTAGCGGTTGGCGCACGGGCAACCGGCCGGATCATCTCGTTGAAAGTCGCACCGGGCGCACAAGTCAAACAGGGGGATCTTCTGGCGGAGATTGATCCGACAACACAGGAAAATGACCTGAAAAACAAGGAAGCCGCCCTTGCTTATAACCGCGCCAGACTGGATGAACAGGAGGCGCAGCTTGTGCTGGCCAGGCAGAATCTTGAGCGGCAGAGAACCATGATAAACAGCCACGCTATATCTAAAGCGGATTTTGACAATGCCGATGCGCAAGTCAAGGTTCGTCAGGCGCAGATTGACGCGCTGAAAGCACAGATTATCCAATCGGAGGTTGACGTGGAAACAGCACGTGTCAACCTGAGCTATACCCAGGTCACCGCTCCGTTTGACGGCACAGTTCTGGCAACGGTTGTCCAGGAAGGGCAAAACGTCAATGCCGTACAATCAGCACCGACTATTGTCATTCTGGGTGATCTTTCCGTTATGACAGTGCAGGCTGAAATTTCTGAAGCTGATATTGTTAATGTCAAACCGGGGCAGGATCTTTATTTCAATGTTATCGGCAATCCCGGCCGGCGTTATGAAAGCAAGCTCGGGGCAATTGAACCGGCGCCGGAATCAATCCGCAACGATATCAGCTTCAATTCCAGCGCCAGTGCGTCAAGTTCATCCAGTGCGTCAGCAATTTATTATAACGGTATTTTTAATGTTGATAACGCCGACGGTGAACTGCGCACCTATATGACAGCTGAAGTACATGTCATTCTGGGACAGGCCCGGAATGCGCTTCTCATTCCAACAGACGGTCTTATGGAACGCGACAAGGACGGTTTTTATACTGTCCACGTCCTGCAAAGTGATGGCAAAGTGATGGAGAAAAAACTCAAGATCGGTATCAATAACAAGGTTATGGCTGAAGTTCTGTCTGGCCTTGATGAAAATGACAATGTGATTACGGGATCGAGCAGCAACACAGGGGACACAGGCACTGCCGGCACCAGACGCCGCATAAGGCCATGGTGATTCAGCATGGCTGACCAACAGAAAGATCTCATAATGCTCACAAATGTCTGGCGGAATTTTTCCTCCGGAGAAACAATGGTGAGTGTGCTAAAAGGTATAAACCTCACTATCCGGCGGGGTGAAATGGTGGCAATTGTCGGAGCATCAGGCTCAGGAAAATCCACCTTGATGAATATTCTTGGCTGTCTCGACCGGCCATCAAGCGGCAGTTACCGCATTTCAGGCCAGGAAACAGCTGCTCTTGACGTCGACCAGTTGTCCAGATTGCGGCGCAATCACTTTGGTTTTATTTTTCAGCGTTATCATCTTCTGGGGGAACTGACAGCCCTTGGTAATGTGGAAATACCGGCTGTTTACGCAGGTCGGCTCCCTGCCGAACGGAAGAAACGGGCACAGATACTGCTTGAACGGCTTGGCATGGGCAAACGGATCGGGCACAGGCCCAGCCAGCTTTCGGGCGGGCAGCAACAGCGTGTCTCTATCGCGCGGGCGCTGATGAATGATGCGGAAGTTATTCTTGCTGATGAACCGACCGGAGCGCTTGACAAGCACAGTGGCGAAGAGGTTTTGCGTATTCTGGAAGAACTGCACGCTGAAGGGCATACCATTATCATCGTCACCCATGATATAACAGTTGCCGAGCGGGCTGAACGTATTATCGAAATCAGTGATGGGGAAATCCTTTCCGACCATCCCAACGAACTGGTCAAGTCTCTGGCAGACAAGGCAGATATTGTAGCCGGGGATCATACCCTACATCATGAAACCGGCTTCTGGCGCTCGTTCCCGGATCGTTTCGGAGAAGCATTCCGCATGGCTCTCCTGTCAATGAATGCCCACCGCATGCGTACATTTCTGACCATGCTTGGTGTTATTATCGGCATTGCTGCGGTTGTTTCCATGGTTGCGCTCGGCACCGGCACGCAAAAACAGATTCTTGAAAACATAAACCAGCTCGGTACCAATACGCTGACGATTTTTGCCGGGAAAACCATGGCGGATGTCCGTTCAGCCAAAGTGACAACACTGGTTGAGGCAGATGCCACAGCTCTTGCCCAGCAACCCTATACCGCCGCAGTAACTCCGATGGTTGCGACAACCACGACAGCAAGACGCGGAGCAATCGAGGTCAATACCTCTGTTTCTGGTGTGGGCGACCAGTTTTTTATGGCCCGGGGCGCCAAACTTCTTGAAGGACACCTTTTTGACACGGCAAGTGTAGCAAATCGCTCGCTTGATCTTGTTATTGAAAAAGTAGCGGCCCAAACACTTTTCCCTGATGGGGAAAACCCGGTCGGACAGGTGGTGCTGGTCGGACAGGTGGCAGCACGCATTGTCGGGGTCATAGAGATGCAACAATTCGGGTCGAGCGGTGATGTACTGTCGCTCTACCTTCCTTATACAACCGTACAGACACGCTTTCTGGGTAATACAACCGTACGTTCAATCACCCTGCTTGTGGCTGATAATGTTGATTCACGTCTGGCGGAAGCGGCTGTAAAACGCTTCCTGATCATGCGGCATGGCACGGAAGACTTCTTTATCCGCAACAGTGAGGAATTTCGGGAACAGGTCATGCAGAGTACACGGGTGCTGACACTGCTTGTCGCCTCTATCGCGCTGATTTCGCTTCTTGTCGGTGGCATTGGTGTCATGAATATCATGCTGGTGACGGTATCGGAACGAATTAACGAAATCGGCGTGCGTATGGCCGTCGGAGCCCGTCGGGGGGATATTTTGCAACAGTTCCTGATTGAAGCGGTGCTTGTCTGCCTTATCGGCGGTACGCTCGGCATTTTGCTCGGGCTTTCAGTCGGTGCGATCTTTGACCTTATCCATGCTCCTTTCAAGCTGGTCTATTCCCTGTCGTCCATCATTACAGCCTTTATCTTCTCAACACTGATCGGCATTGCCTTTGGCTACCTGCCAGCGCGCAATGCTTCCCGGCTTGATCCGGTGGCAGCCCTTGCACGCGATTAGAGAGACCATCAGGGACAAGGGAGAATTTTATATCCTATATTCTGTCTTCTTTAATTAAAAAATACATCAGAATAAAAGAAGTTTTTTATAATTCTGAAGTATTGACAAGAGATTGTTCATTGCAACGGGCGGAAAAACTGTGATGGAACGGCGAGATATTACCAGATGTAATGTCTGCGCTGACCGCGAATCTGATTCCGGGAATAACAGGACTTCCCGGCACCTGTATGACGGCAAGGCATTTCGCGTACTTCAGATATTACCGCAAATGATGACAGTGTTTTCCTGTAATCAGATGTTTACGTCTCTTTACAGATTTAAATTCCGGTGTGCTGTCAGTTGTAATAATAAAATCATAAACTGGCTGTAACCGTACCATCAGAAGCAGGAACTGTTTGCGGTTTCTGTTTGTCTGTTTTTTTCTGTCCGTCGAGTTTTTATACGCGTGCTTTGCTGTCGGCTTCTTTTGATATGGCGGGTGTTGAGTGAATTCTTGTTCTGAGATGGTCTGTTTTTTGTGTTCTGTCGTTGATTGTGTAACGGAGACCATCTTGAAGGCAGACAGATCGGGCCATTTCAAAGGGGGTTTTCATGGTGTTGGATGACATTGACGAGCGGCGTGGCAAGCCGCAGGATGTATCTGATATTGCACAGCCAGCCCGTCCGGGGTTGTGATGGTGGGCGTGCGCCTTTGTGTGTGTCTGCTATGAGGAAATGCCATTGTGCGTGCCGTTTGGGTGATACGGGTTTGTTGGGGATGACAGCCGTATGCGCGCGTATGCGGTGGAAGGCAGCCCTGATGTATTTATCAATGGCCGTCGGGTGCTTCGTGCCGGGGATGGTTATGATGCACTGGCGTATAGTTTTGGGCGGTTGTTCGACAGTTTTTATCAATAGCCGCGGTGTGGGCTTGCTTGGGCGATGGGGTGAGCGGCGGCGGTGAGCATACAACCGGCAGTCCGGCAGTGTTTACAGGCGACAGGTATCGGGATGGTGCCGATGATCCGGGTGCAGACCCTCAAGGGGGTGGCTTTTGCCGAGGCTGGCGGCTGTGGGGCGGCGTGGGAGACTGTCGGGCATGAGGCGGATGAACTGACCGGGAGCGGCAGTTTTCCGTCTTTCCACTGGCCTGGCCGCATTGGCTCGCAGGAAGTGCATGATAATGGTTTGATCAACCGGAAATATGCCGGGCTTTACCGGTCGATGCCCGAGAGCTGCTGGTCGGGGCTTGCTGCGGTGGTGTCCGGCCAGGTTGGCTGTGCCATGCAGATGATGAACATGGCGGCCGGAGGGGACAGGCCGAGGTTGCTTGCGGCTGAGCTGAACACTTCGATTGAGGCGCTTTGTGAAGGCAATGTTGCTTATTTTCAAACAGCTGTACCCGCCGATGCGCATGGTGGCCGGATATGGCTATGACAGGTTTGTGAACTGTGTGACAAGCGGTGCGATAAATCCGCCCAAAGCACTGGTTGAAGGTATCAAAAAGTTGAAAGAGGGTAGATGTTAAAGGGGCGGCGGACATAATCATCAGGTATGAGCAGAAAGTTGTTGCCCGGCCGATTTATGAGAAACACAAACATGCCTTCGCGTTCATGCAGGAGGCAGCCAGAGTGGGGCGTTATTATCCGGGCCATGATTTTGAGAGCATTCCGCTTTCCACGCATTGCTGCGGGGGTGAGAAGATATCCTTCGGCGGAGACATCACCAGGATAAAGGATCGCATTGACTGCTTCCATAAGTTGAACGGGGCATGGAATGGCATTCCGGAGTGGCATTACAGGTAATGAGCGAGAAGATTATCACCCTGAGGGGGCATCTGTTGCAGACCGTAAAAGACTTCATGGCAGAAAACCGCCTGAACCCTGACAGATGGGCCTGCGACCGCTACGACGGCAAGGAAAGGCTGGACAATCACCAGTCGTTATGGTTTACCGCCGATGTGAACCGTGCGGAAGACCCTGGCGGGCTGTGAGGTTGAGCTGCCAGATCACGGCCGCATCACCATCTCCGCCGGGCGCATAGCCGATTCCGGCTATCAGGCGGGGCTGATAACGGATACAGGCGTGACGCTTGCGCCTGTAACTTTTGCCCCGGCGATGCCCATTGCCCGCCGGATCGGCGATCAGTTCAAGAAGGCAGGCTATCACAGAAAGCTGCGCAATGATAACCTGACAGAACAGGACATGAAGAAAGAACTTGTACAGTTCCGATATTATGGCGAATGGCTGCTGCCGGACACAGGGCTTGCAGAATATTGCCTGGATATCAGGGCTGGCGGCTTTTTCAGCGGTGTTGCCTCTCCCGGTTCGGTGCCGCTGACCGGCCCGCATTGAGCCGATGGGCCGGAAACCTGCCTGCCCGGCTTCCATGCAGGTGTGGATCATGAAATCAGCAGCGACCTGACCCGGCTTTCCTGTGCGCGCCGTGTTGCAGTGACCGGCGACCCGAACATGGACATCCCCGTCAGGCTGTGCCATGCAGATGATGAACATGGTGGCCTGAGGGATGAAAGAAAAAATATATCAGATAACAGGAGAAAATGCGTATGAAAATGAAAACCGGGAATATCCTGACCCGCCGCATGGTTCTGGCCGGCGCAGGGGCTGCGGGGCTGTTGTCCCTGATCGCCGGCAAGGCGGCATGCAGCCTGCCCCTGACACCAGAGACTGCCAGGCCAGAGCCTGATATGACGGGCAAGCGCAAACTGATGTTCGCCATGACCTGCTGCCTTTACCGCCGCGATCCACGGGCGCAGGCCAAATACAGATATTATCAGGAAAAACTGGCAGAACTGTATAGAAAACACCGCAAAACAGCATGGCCTCAGCCAGAGCGTTTTTTATAGCCGATCATATCAAAACGTCCCCCAAGGCCATCATAAAGCACAAGGCGGCCCACAAGCACTTCCCCGCTGCCCGTTACAAGCTTGATAACCTCCATCGCCTGCAATCCCCCTATAATAACAGGCAAGGCTCCTATAACACCAA
>Ga0153943_1000220_pt1 | contig 18899 bp, 20 predicted proteins | sample TSNJ027MetaG_FD_104721 | JGI IMG/M metagenome (GOLD analysis project Ga0153943, IMG submission 104721) | Attine ant fungus gardens microbial communities from New Jersey, USA - TSNJ027 MetaG | ecosystem: Host-associated > Fungi > Mycelium > Unclassified | place: USA: New Jersey, Brendan T. Byrne...
CCCGAGGTGGTCAGCGCCGCGACGGCGACCGGGACCGCCGACGCCATCCTGCGTGTACTGGCGCACGACATGAGGCATCTGGAAGACGCTTTGGAGCGCATCCGCACCAGCGCCGACATTGAACGGACCGAAAGCATCGTGGTGCTGTCCAACCTCATCGACCGGTCCAGGGCCGAGGAGACCGCGGCGCTGCATCGACACCCTCGACCACGAGACGCGGGGTGAGCAACTATCCGCCGCCGTAATCGTGTATGAACTCCACGTGACCATTAGCTCAGGCGGTAACGGAATACTGATCGTCGGCGGAGGGCTCGCTGCGACCCGGACCGCTGAGCAATTGCGCCGCGCGGGCTACACCGGCACCCTGGCGATCGTCAGCGATGAGGTCCATCTGCCCTATGACCGGCCCCCGCTGTCCAAAGAGGTGCTGCGCAGCGAAGTCGACGACGTGACGCTGAAACCGCGGGAGTTCTACGACGAGCAGAACATCACGCTGCGGCTCGGGTCGGCGGCCACCGGCTTGGACACCGCGGCTCAGACGGTGACTCTCGACGACGGAACGACGCTGGGTTATGACGAACTCGTCATCGCGACCGGCTTAGTGCCGCGGCGCATTCCGGCGTTCCCCGACTTGGACGGCATCCGGGTGTTGCGGTCGTTCGATGAAAGTCTGGCGTTGCGCAAACACGCGTCCTCCGCGCAGCACGCAGTTGTAGTCGGCGCGGGTTTCATCGGGTGTGAGGTGGCGGCCAGTCTGCGCGGGCTGGGTGTCGGCGTCGTGCTGGTGGAGCCGCAGCCCGCGCCGCTGGCAGCGGTGCTCGGCGAGCAGATCGGCGGGCTGGTGGCGCGGCTGCACCGCGCCGAAGGTGTCGATGTGCGCACCGGAGTCGGGGTGGCCGACGTCCGCGGACACGATCATGTCGAGAGCGTGCAACTGACCGACGGAGCCGAGCTGACCAGCGACCTGGTAGTGGTCGGCATCGGCTCGCGGCCGGCGACCGATTGGCTCGACGGCAGCGGCGTCGAGGTCGACAACGGCGTGATATGTGATGCGGCCGGACGGACCAGCGCGCCGAACGTGTGGGCGCTCGGTGACGTCGCTTCTTGGCGTGACCCGATGGGGCATCAAGCCCGAGTGGAACATTGGAGCAACGTCGCCGAGCAAGCCCGGGTCGTGGTGCCCGCGATGCTCGGGCAAGATGCGCCGTCGAACGTCGTCGTTCCGTATTTCTGGAGCGATCAATATGACGTCAAGATTCAATGCCTGGGCGAACCAATCGCCACTGACACCGTGCATCTTGTCGAGGACGATGGCCGCAGATTCCTCGCGTACTACGAGCGTGATGGCGTGGTGGCCGGCGTTGTCGGCGGCGGTATGCCCGGCAAGGTCATGAAGACTCGAGCCAAGATCGCCGCCGCGGCGCCGATTTCCGAGGTGCTGACCTGACGCCAAGACGTCAATTCAAGAACTGTTCGAGGGCTTTGCGGATGTCGGGAAGTGCTGTTCCGGCCTGGTGTTCGATGAGGGCGGCCTCAGCGACCATGCCCACCCACAACTGTGCGCTTTCGTAGGGGTGGAGGCGTTTCAGTGCGGCGAAGTCGGCTTGGCATTGCTCGGCGCTGGCGGTGTTGCGGCGCGTGATTTCGTCGGTTACGGCGGGCTCGGCGCGCGCTTCGAGCAGCAGAGCGCGCACGCCGCGGTCGCTCAGGCACCCGTCGAGGTAGGTGTTGGCGATGGTGGTCAGACGGTTGCGTCCGGGTGGCATGCCGACGGTGGCGGCCTGTATCCGGGTGGCCAAGCGTTCATGGAATTCACGGTGCAGCGCAAGCAGATACGAGGCGCGGTCGCCGAAGTGGTGAAAGAACGTTCCTTTTGCCACTCCGGCGTCCGCAACGATGAGATTGACGCTCAATCCGGTGAGGCCGGTGCTTTCGGCCAGGCGTAGACCCGCATCGATCAGTGCTTCTCGGGTTCTGGCCATCGCCTCCTTGCGCCGACCCGTTCCAGTCGCGGGCGGCGTCGAGGTCATGTGAGCACTTTAGCCGCGGCTTTGCGGCGACTGCGGCGAGTGAGCAGCTCGCCGTACTGTTCGCACACGTGGATCACCCCGGTGAGCTGATAGGTGATCCAGCCCTTGTGCGTCGAGGGCAGGTTGTGCTCGAAAAGGCGGTGCCCGGCGATTTGCAAGAGCCAGCCGCCGACAAACATCGGCGCTCCCACACGAGGTTTCGCCACCAGCAGCGGAATTCCTGCTGCGATCACCGGGACGCCGATCATGTGCGTGATCGTCACACCCCGGCTCAGATGCTGGCTTCGGTAGTAGGCCATCTTCTCGGAAAACGGTGCGTCGGCGGCGGGAACACTCATCGGTTACTCCCTTCGGTTACTCCTTGAGGCCTGAACATTTGCAATGATATGGTTGACCGACCAGTCGGTCAACGAGAGGGTTTGTGATGGTCAACATGGTCGAGACGCGAGTGGGGCAGGTTGCCTACAGCGATGGCGGGCAAGGACCTGTCGTGGTGTTGCTCCACGCGACGCTGCACGATCGGCGCGACTTCGACGCCATCGTGCCGGGCCTTCTTCACGACCACCGCGTGATCGCACTGGACTGGCCGGGCCACGGTGACTCGCCGGCCCCGGCGCCGAGCTATGCGCCGGCCGCGGCCGCTTTCGCCGACGCTCTCGCCGACGTCGTGACCGCACTCGACCTGCCGCCCGCCGCGTTCATCGGCAACTCCGTAGGCGGCTTCGCCGCCGCGCGGTTGGCGATCACTGACCCGCAACGGGTTTCGCGGTTGGTGTTGGTCAATGCCGGCGGATTTACCGCCAGCCCGATCACCAACCTCTACTGCCGAACACTCGGTACGCCGGCGGTGATGAAACGTGTCCTGCCGCGGTCCATCCGCAGCTACATGAAGGCGACTAGCGAGAACGACTACGCCGTGCAGGAACGCGCGTTAGCGCGGGCACACACCCAAGACGGTGTCATTCTTACGGCTGCATTGTGGCGCAGTTTCGCTGCGCCCGAATATGATCTGCGCCCGCACGCCGACCGCATCACGGCGCCGTGCCTGGTTGTCTGGGGATCGAAAGATACCGCAATCCCCATGCGATTGGGCCGGTCCACCGCGGCCGCGATTCCCGGGTCGCGGCTGGAAGTTCTGCCAACAGGCCACGTCCCGTTTTCCTCAGACCCCGCCGGATTCCTGGCCATCGCCGCGCCGTTCTTGGCCGCCGCACGCGGGAGCGTGCAGTAATCCGACGGTCAGGAACCGGTCTAACTGCAACTCGCCGCTATTCCCAGGTCACCGGCGGCCCGTGCGGCGAACATACGGCCAGTAGCGTGTCATCGCCACCCGGCCAACAGCGGGCGCGAACGGTGAACTCGACCGGAGAATCGGGTGCTCGCCGGTGCGGCTCCAGCATCAGATGGGCGAACGGCGAGTTGGCTCGGGCTTGGGCTCCCAGTGCGTCGATCCCGGCTCGGACGGCGGCCTGGTCGTCCGCCGAAAGGTACTGCCACATGATGGAATGCCACAGCACGCTTAGCGCGCCGACGGCGACACTGAGGCCGGCGACCGCGTCGACGGCATCGCAGCGGTGCAACGGCGCCGGGACGCGCCGAGCGATGCCGATCGCGCCGCGCAACCGATCCAGTCGTGCCGGCTGATCGGGCCAGACATAGCTCAGCAGCGTTAATTCCCCGTCCCGGCTGGTGGCATCCAGCGGCGCGATGTCGTAGCCATGACGCTCCACGATCCGCAGGGCCGCGGCGGGCGGCAATTGGCCGCGCCACGCGTCGTCGATCGTCACCGGTGAGTCGGTCGGACCCCACTGGCCGTTCGGATAGCGATAGCGGTAATAGTCGGCTCGCAGGTTGAGTCCGGCACTGCAGCCGATCTCGAAAAGCCGGACCGGCAAGGCGAATCGGTGGGCGAGGATAAGCAGGCCGCCGATGAGCGCGGCGGCGCGACCCACCTCGTTGGTTTGCGGCGGTTGACTGAGGGCGGCGCGCAGATGGTCGGCGTGGTCAGACGCGGCGAGCGCGATGTCGGGCCAAGCCGCTTCGGCATCCCACTGCCCGCCCGTGCTCGGATACCAGCGGCGTAGTCGCGACGCGCGGCCGTCGAGCGCCAGCCGGTGCAACCCGCCGAGCAGTCGCAGCGGCAGCGCCAGCCGACCAGAATCGCTTTCGTGCCCGGACAGGATTTCCGCGAAGACACCGCCGGCTTCGACGTCGGCGGTCACCCGGTCCAGCAGCTCGCCGTACATCGGCGAGCCCATGCCCGCGCAGACCTGGCCCTGCAAGTGGAGAGACCGCACCAGGCGGCTGTCGGGCAGATTCATTGCGCCGCTCCTCTTCATCGCTTCGTCCCCCTCGCCGCTGCGCGGCTGGGTGTGCCCCCACTGCATCGTCGTCGGCGCGGGGGCTCACTGGTCCAGCTCGTCGAGTCCGGCGCGGACGACGTCGAACGCACCCCCGAGAGCGTCTGGCAACGAAACGGATTCGTCGTCCAGCCAGTGCTCGTAAGCGCTCAGGGCGACGCCAAGCATCGTCCATGCGACGGTCTGAGGTAGCAAGTCGGTAGTTCGAGCAACGGATCGGCGTGCCACGAACTCGGCGATTACCTCGCGCCAGCCAGCATACATCGTCATCGAATAGGCTTGCAGTTCAGCGGTTTGCAAGATTACCCGCATTCGCTGGCGATGTCGTATCGTTTCCGACGCGTCAAAGGTGTTGAACGACAACAGCGCGGCGCGCAGCGCCTCGCCGAGCGGCATACCCGGATCAACGTTGTCCAATAGCTCGCGCAGGTGCTGCAGATGCCCGTCGAAGTCTCCCCATGGGATTGCGTTCTTGGAGCCGTAGTAACGAAACACGGTGCGACGGGCGATCCCTGCGGCCTGTGCGACGTCGTCGACGCTCACCTCGCCGAAGCCGCGGTCGGCGAAGAGTCGCAGGGCAACATCGGTGATGTGCTGCGGGGTCGTGGAACGGCGCCGGCCGACCCGCGCCTGCTGCAGCATGTACCACTCCTTTTTAGATTGCCTCTTCCCATTCTGGCACTCGATGCCATATCCTGACGAAGATTCTCACCGGATCGACGCGACTTGTCGAGCCCCTGATAACGAAAGGCAACGTCATGGAGCCGAACCAGCAGACAGAGAGGGACGCCGGAGCCGCCTTGCCGGCGACATCCGACACCGAGCTCGTCACCGAGTCCTTGGTCGAAGAGGTGTCCATCGACGGGATGTGCGGGGTCTACTGATCGTGGCCGCCTCCGCGAAGGCGGGCGACTGCGCGTTTGATCCCGAACGCGCGTGGCGTTTGCACCCGCAGGTTGCCGTGCGGCCCGAACCGTTCGGCGCGCTGTTGTATCACTTCGGCACCCGCAAACTGTCGTTCCTCAAGAACCGCACCATCCTTGCGGTGGTGCAATCCCTGGTCGACTACCCGGACGTTCGCGCCGCCTGTCGCGCCGCCGGAGTCGAGGACACCAGACAGGGTCCTTACTTACATGCGCTGAGCGTGTTGGCCGGGTCCAACATGCTTGTGCCTGTCGGGCCAAGGGAGGCCGCGTGACACGCGCCGGCGACGATGCAGTGGGGGCACCCCCAGCCGCGCAGCGGCGAGGGGGACGAAGCGATGAGGAGGAGCGGCACTCATGACAGCGGTCGTGCCGCGCCTGGTCGAGCAGTTCGAGCGCGGGTTGGACGCACCGATCTGCCTCACCTGGGAGCTCACCTACGCATGCAATCTGGCGTGCGTGCATTGCCTGTCTTCGTCGGGCAAACGCGATCCGCGCGAACTGTCCACGCAGTCGTGCAAAGACATCATCGATGAGCTGGAACGCATGCAGGTGTTCTATGTCAACATCGGTGGCGGGGAACCGACCGTGCGGCCGGATTTTTGGGAGCTGGTGGACTACGCCACCGCTCACCACGTCGGCGTGAAATTCTCCACCAATGGGGTTCGGATCACGCCCGAGGTAGCCGCCCGGTTGGCCACCAGCGACTACGTCGACGTCCAGATCTCGCTGGACGGCGCGACCGCCGAGGTCAACGACGCGGTCCGGGGCACCGGGTCCTACGCGATGGCCATCCGCGCTCTGGAAAACCTTGCCGCCGCCGGATTCTCCGACGCCAAGATCTCAGTGGTCGTCACCAGACACAACGTCGACCAGCTCGACGAATTCGCCTCGCTGGCAAGCCGTTACGGCGCCACACTACGTATCACTCGGCTCCGCCCGTCGGGCCGTGGCGCCGACGTGTGGGATGAGCTGCATCCAACCGCCGACCAGCAGGTCCAGCTTTACCAATGGCTCGTCGCCAAGGGCGATCGAGTGTTGACCGGCGATTCCTTCTTCCACCTGTCGGGACTCGGCGAACCGGGCGCGCTGTCCGGTCTGAACATGTGCGGAGCCGGGCGGGTGGTGTGCCTGATCGATCCGGTCGGCGATGTGTATGCTTGTCCGTTCGCCATCCATGACCGCTTCCTCGCTGGAAACATCTTGTCCGACTCCGGCTTTGGGACTGGCTTCGCCAACGTGTGGAAGAACGCTCCGTTATTTCGTGAGCTACGCGAGCCGCAGTCGGCCGGCGCCTGCGGCAGCTGTGGGCATTACGACAGCTGCCGGGGCGGATGCATGGCGGCTAAGTTCTTCACCGGTCTGCCGATCGACGGCCCTGATCCGGAATGCGTTCAGGGCTATGGCGTCCCCGCTCTGGCGCAAGAGCGCGACAAACCCCGCCCCGCAGGGGATCACTCGCACGGACGGCGGCGCAGCGGACCGGTGCCGCTGACGCTGTCGCTACACCCCCCCATGCAGCCACCTCCACCGCCGAAGCGGCTCTGCAACGAAAGCCCGGTCTAGTCGTGGCCCGTGACGTCTGGTTCGAGACGGTCGCCATCGCGCAGCAACGGGCGAAACGGCGACTGCCGAAATCGGTGTATGCCGCACTGGTCGCCGCCACCGAGAAGGGACTGACCGTCTCCGACAACGTCGAGGCGTTCAGCGAGCTCGGCTTCGCACCCCATGTGGTCGGGGCTATCGAGAAGCGTGACCTCTCGACAACCGTTATGGGACAAGAGATTTCCCTGCCGGTCATCATCTCGCCCACAGGTGTGCAAGCGGTCGATCCGGACGGTGAAGTGGCGGTCGCGCGGGCCTCCGCCGCGCGCGGCACGGCGATGGGGTTGTCCTCGTTCGCCAGTAAACCGATCGAGGAGGTCATCGCCGCCAACGGAAAGCTGTTCTTCCAGGTCTACTGGCTCGGCGGGCGCGAGGCGATCGCGCAGCGCGTCGAGCGGGCCCGGCAGGCCGGCGCCGTTGGCCTGATCGCGACCACCGACTGGTCGTTCTCCCACGGGCGGGACTGGGGTAGCCCCGCGATCCCGGAGCAGATGAACCTGCGGACCATCCTGCGGCTATCGCCGGAGGCCATCACCCGTCCGGGCTGGCTGTGGAAGTACGGCAAGACGCTGCGCCCGCCGGACCTGCGGGTGCCCAACCAGGCCACCCGCGGCGAGCCCGGGCCGCCGTTCTTCGCCGCCTACGGGGAGTGGATGGCGACGGCACCGCCGACCTGGGAGGACATCGCCTGGCTGCGCGAGCTGTGGGGCGGGCCGTTCATGCTCAAAGGCGTGATGCGCGTCGACGACGCCAAAAAAGCTGTGGACGCCGGTGTTTCGGCAATCTCAGTGTCCAACCACGGTGGCAACAACCTAGACGGCACGCCGGCGTCGATCCGCGCACTGCCCGCGGTTGTCGACGCGGTCGGTGACCAGATCGAGGTGTTGCTGGACGGCGGTGTCCGCCGCGGCGGCGACGTCGTCAAGGCGCTGGCGTTGGGAGCGCGTGCGGTCATGATCGGCCGCGCGTACCTCTGGGGCCTGGCGGCCGCCGGGCAACAGGGTGTCGAGAACGTTCTCGACATCCTTCGCGGCGGCATCGACTCCGCGCTGATGGGGCTCGGACGCGCGTCCGTGCACGACCTCAACCCGGACGACATCCTGGCGCCCCCCGGGTTTGCTCGAGCGCTCGGAGTGCCCCCACCCGCGCCGGAAACTTAGACACGACGCATGCGAGACCAGCGAGCATCCTGATACTCACGTGGCGGACGTGGCAGCGGTGACCCGGTTTAATGAACGGTCGGCGGCAAAAAATTTTGCGAGAGCGCCAACAATCAATGCACGACAGGTGAATTCGGCCTACCATCACCGAGTGGCTGTCCTCGCCGAACTTGGGGGCTCGACGTCGAGCCAGCTCCAAAGTATGTCGTTGGGGGTGGCCATTCCGGTTGGATCCACCGAACAGCATGGCCCTCACCTGCCACTGGACACCGACACGCGGATTGCGACTGCCGTCGCCCACGGGGTGACTGCCCGCCTGGCCGGCGGCCCGGGGTCCGGCGGCCCCGAGCTGGATTGGGCGGTGGCACCGGCCATCGCCTACGGCGACAGCGGTGAGCACCAAAGCTTCCCCGGAACCATCTCCATCGGCACCGAGGCCCTGACTACGCTGCTGCTGGAGTACGGCAGGTCGGCTACCTGTTGGGCGCAGCGGCTTGTCTTCATCAACGGCCACGGCGGCAATGTCAGGGCGCTGCGCCGCGCGGTGGGCCAACTGCGATCCGAAGGACGTGACGCCGGGTGGTGCCCGTGCGTGGTGGCAGGTGCTGACGCCCACGCCGGCCATGCAGAAACTTCAGTATTGCTGCATATTTCGCCTGGTGACGTGTTAACCGACCGGTGGCGTGCGGGCAACGGTGCGCCGTTGTCCGACCTGCTACCGTCGATGCGGCGCGGAGGAGTCGCGGCGGTCAGCGAGGTCGGGGTATTGGGTGACCCCACCACCGCGACCGCTGCAGAGGGGGAGCGGATGCTCGGGGAGATGGTCGACGATTGCCTGAGCCGGGTCGGACGTTGGACGCCCGCGGCTGACGGGATGCTCACATGACCCGCGCCGACGACGACGGTGCCGGCGCAGCCGGCACTGAGGAGTGGCGCACATGACCCGCGCCGACCACAACGACGTCGGCTTGAATCGGGGGGGTCCCCCCGCTTGCGGGGGAGAGTGGCGCACATGACTCAGGCGCGGTTGCCGGACGGGTTTGCTGTGCAGGTCGACCGGCGGGTGAGGGTGCTTGGCCAGGGCTCCACTTTGCTGGGCGGCTCTCCCACCCGGTTGTTGCGGTTGGCGCCGGCCGCCCAGGACATGCTCGCCGACGGCCGCCTCAAGGTCCACGACGCAGTGAGTGCCGAGCTGGCCCGAACCTTGCTGGACGCGACGGTGGCTCACCCGCGGCCCGCGGGTGGCCCGTCTCATCGCGATGTGACTGTAGTAATTCCGGTGCGGGACAACGCTTATGGCTTGTGCCGGTTGGTCACCGCGTTACGTGACTTGCGTATCATCATCGTTGACGACGGCTCATCGACACCGATCGAGCGCGACGAGATTGCGGGCCAGCACTCCGACATCGAGGTGCTACGGCATGGGCAAAGCAAAGGGCCCGCGGCAGCCCGCAATACCGGTCTTGCCGCCTGCAAAACGGGCTTCGTCGCCTTCCTGGACTCCGACGTCGTTCCGCGCCGCGGATGGCTGGAGGTGCTGCTCGGTCATTTCTGTGATCCCACCGTGGCGCTGGTCGCCCCCCGAATCGTCGGTCTGGGCCAGACCGACCATTTGGTAGCTCGCTATGAGGCGGTGCGCTCGTCCCTAGACCTTGGGCAGCGTGAAGCCCCGGTCATCCCGTACACCAGCGTCTCCTATGTGCCCAGTGCGGCGATCATTTGCCGGACGTCCAAACTGCGCGACATCGGGGGCTTCGACGAGACCCTGCGCTCCGGTGAGGATGTGGATCTGTGCTGGCGGCTTGTCGAAGCCGGTGCCAGGCTGCGTTACGAGCCGATCGCTCAGGTGGCGCACGATCATCGAACGCAATTGCGGGATTGGATTGCGCGCAAAGCGTTTTACGGTGAATCCGCGGCCCCGTTGTCGGTGCGTCACCCGGACAAGATCGCACCGCTGATGATATCCGGCTGGGCGCTTGCGGCATGGGTCCTGATGGCCATCGGCTCGAGCTTCAGTTATCTGGCGTCGCTGCTGGTGGCTGCGCTGACGGGTCGTCGCATCGCGAAAACGCTGCAGGGTTCTGACACCCAGATCTGGGATGTGCTGGGGGTAGCCGCCCGCGGCCTGTGGTCGTCGGCGATGCAACTGGCGTCGGCGATTTGCCGGCATTATTGGCCTATCGCTTTGCTGGCGGCCATCGTGTTCCGGCCCTGCCGCCGCGTCGTGCTGATCGCTGCCGTTGTCGACGGGGTGGTGGACTGGGCCAGCCGCCGGCGGTCGGCCGACGAAGATGCCCGACCGATCGGGCTGCTGACCTACATACTGCTCAAGCGCCTCGATGACCTGGCCTACGGCCTCGGGCTGTGGTACGGGGTGGTACGGGAGCGCAATATCGGCCCGCTCAAACCGCAGATTCGAGTCTGACTCCTGACTGCAGCTGCGCTGCACAGCGATGTGCTGATCATCGGTGCGGGAAGCGCGGGATCTGTTGTTGCCAGCTGTCTTTCGGCGGATCCGGACTGTAGAGTGACGGTGGTCGAGGCGGGTGTGGGCCTCGGTGATCCCGCCGTGCGGGCACAGATCGCGAATGGCCTCCAGCTGCCGATCGGCGCGGCCAGTCCGCTGGCGCATCGCTATGTGACCACGCTTACCGAGCAGTGGGTGCGGCGGGCACATATCGTGCGGGGGGCCGTGGTGGGCGGGTCCGGCGCGGTCAACGGCGGTTACTTCTGCCGCGGATTGCCGCGCGACTTCGACGGTATCGCTCTGCCGGGCTGGTCCTGGTCCGATGTGCTCGGGCATTTCCGGGCTATCGAAACCGACCTCGACTTTCACGACCGACTGCACGGCGATCGAGGTCCCATCCTGGTCCGTCGTACTCATGAAATAGCCAGCAGCACAGCGCATTTTGTTGAGGGTGCGCTACGCGCTGGATACCCATGGATCGCCGACCTCAACGGGGAAGCCACCCTAGCAGGTAGTCCGTCCGGGATCGGCGCGGTACCGCTCAATATCGTCGACGGTGTGCGGACGGGTCCGGGAGCCGCCTTTCTGGAACCTGCCCTGGAACGACCCAACCTGACGTTGCTCGCGGAAACGCGGGTGTTACGAGTGCGAATCAGCAAGGGCCGGGCTGTCGGCGTGGATGCGGTAGCTGCAGGAGGGCCGTTGTCGCTGAATGCGGATCGTATCGTGTTGTCCGCCGGTGCGATCGAGTCGGCGCACCTTCTCATGCTGTCTGGTGTGGGCGACGCGTTGGATCTGCGCCGTGCGGGTATCTCCGCGCTGGTCTCGCTGCCTGTTGGCAAGCAGTTCGCCGATCATCCCGAATGGGTGCTGCGGACGGACTGGATGGTAGCCCCGAACCGCCCGGTACTCGAGGTGGTGTTGAGTACCGTCGACGATCTCGAGATCCGCCCCTACACCGGCGGGTTCGTAGCGATGGTCGGCGACGGCACACCGGGTCATCCTGACTGGCCGCATATCGGGGTGGCGTTGATGCGACCTCGGACCCGTGGCCGCATTACCGTTGTTTCCGCCGATCCGCGGGTTCCTCCGCATATCGCGCATCGTTATGACTGCGATCCGCAGGATATCGCGTCATTGCAACGCGGCAGCGAGCTGGTCCGCGAAATAGTCGGCCCGACAACCAAAATCGGTCGCCCAGCTTGGTCGACATCACAGCACTTGTGCGGCAGTGCACAGATGGGCGCCGAAGGGGATCCGATGGCTGTCGTCGATCACCGGTGCCGAGTGCACGGTATCGACGGCCTTTGGGTGATCGACGGTTCAGTGCTGCCGGCGATCACCAGCCGTGGTCCGCACGCCAGCATCGTGATGCTCGCGCACCGCGCGGCGGAGTTCGTCAGATGACGTCAGGCCCGGTGCCGCCCAGCCACTTCGCCGCGGCGGAGCGAGGTGATTCGGCGCACCGGGCGCAGCTGCTGGCCGTCGCGACCCGGCGCCCAGGCGCCGATCACCAGTGCTGCTACGGCGATGATCACGCCCATTACCAGTAACGACGACTCCATCGCCCGCAGGAATGCGGTTTGGCTGAGTTCGGCGAGCTTAGCACCCTGTGGGCCCAGCGTTTTGGCGACCTGGAGTGCCTGAGCCAGTGAATGAGACGCCGGTGCCCGCAGCGGTTGCGGGAAGGCCGCCAGATGCGAAGCGATGGCGTGGGTGTACCGCGCCGCCAGGATGGAACCCGCTACGGCGATGCCAAGGGCCGCGCCAACCTCGCGGGTGGTGTCGTTCACGGCCGAGGCGACACCCTGCTTCTCGTCGGGCACTGCCGCCATGATCGCGAATGTGCTCGGTGCCGTGCAGAATCCGATGCCAGTACTCATCACGAGCAATGGCCACATCATGTCCCAGTACGGCGAGTGAAGCTGCAGGACACGCAGGCACAGGAATCCGACCGAAATCAGCAGTAGACCAACGAACACCACCAGCCGCAGGCCCATTCGGGGCAGATACCAGTGGGCGAGCGCGGACAACGTCAGCATCGGCACCATCAGCGGACTCAACGCGAAGGCGGTCTGGATCGGGCTGTAGCCCATCACCAGCTGGATGTATTGCATGATGAGGAAAAAGAAGCCGAACATCGCCAGGAAAAACACGGTAATCGTCGCCGATCCGGTGGCGAAGTCTGGTTTGCGGAATAACCGAACGTCGAGCAGGGGATGGCGCCGTCGTGCCTCGATGAATCCGAACGCGACCGCGAGTACGGCCCCGGCGCCCATCGACCCGCAGACCAGTGGGTGAGTCCAGCCGCGCGCGGGTGCCTCGAGCACGCCGTATACGAAAACCGCAACAGCACCGGCGATTAACGCCGCACCGACCCAATCCAGCGGGGTGGCCTCCTCGTCGCGTGAGGACTGCACCGTGCACGCCAACACGAAGATCAGCGCCGCCGAGATCGCGAAGGCCCAGAAGATCGATCGCCACGACCAGAAGTGCAGCAGCGTCCCAGACCCGAGCATGCCAATGACGGCGCCCGAGCCCGCGACGCCCGCCCAAATGCCGACAGCCTTCGCGCGCTGGTCGTCGCGGTGGGTGGCCGTCAACAGCGACAAGGTAGCGGGCATGATGAACGCCGCTCCGGCGCCGGCGATCCCGCGGGCGACGATGAGCTGCAGCGGACTGGAAAAAACCGTCGATGCTAAGGACGCGATGGCGAAGGCGGCCAAGCCGAATAGGAAAGCGCCGCGACGGCCGTAGCGGTCGCCGATGGCTCCGGCGGGCAACAATAGGCATGCCAAGACCACCGAGTAGCAGTCCACAATCCAGGTCAGCTGCGACTGCGTCGCCGACGTGGCTACGGCGATGTCGCCAAGCGCGGTGTTCAACGCGACCATTGACGCGATCACCAGCGTGACGCCCATGCATGCCACGACCATCGTCCAGATTCGTGCGCGGTTCGAACCGAGGACTGCCGTCGCTTCAGTACGCTGGTCAGATCGGACGAGGGTTTCGACCATAGCGATGCGTCTCCTTTCGGCGACGAGTTAAGTTTGAGACTAACAGTCTCGTACATAGACGGACAGTCTTGTTCTTAAACATGGAGGTGGTCTACATCACCGACAAGACCGATCCACGGCCGGCGCGATCTCGCGCTCGTTTGCTTGAAGCCGCCACCGCGCTGCTTCGCTCCGGTGGCCCAAGTGCGGTAACCGTCGATGCGGTCACCCGCGCTGCCAATGTGGCCCGTGCCACCTTGTATCGCCACTTCCCGAGCGGAAACGACTTGCTGGCGGCGGCATTCAACAGTCTGATACCGCCGGCGCCGATGCCGTCCGAGGATGGGCCGCTGCGCGATCGCCTCATCACGTTGGTGGTTGCCTGGGGACAATCGATCGCTGAGGCCCCCGGCATGGTGACGGCGATGAGTTGGCTGGCGCTGGGGCCGGACTTGGAGCAGTTGCCAGAGGCCCGTCAGGGCCGCACAGCCGACAGCCCGGCGGTCAGCACTCTGCGCGAACGGATCGCTCAGCAGTACGCCGCGCCGTTCGACGCCGTCTTCGATAGCCCTGACGCAGCCGAGTTGGGCGAGATCGACCGTACCCGGGCGATCGCGCTGCTGATCGGCCCGGTGGTATTGGGCCGGCTGTCCACCCTGCCCGATTTCGATTACCGGGAATGCGCCCGAGCGGCTGTTGACGGCTTCCTGCACGTGCAGCGAACGCAGGACACGTCGCTCAACGCAGCTCGTAGCGAATCGGCAGGTGCTTGAGGCCACCGACGAACGTCGTGGCTTTTAGCTTCGGATTTCCGTTCAGCTCAACGGATTTCAGCCGTCGGACCAGCTCGGTAAAAAAACTGTTCACCTCCATCCGCGCTAGCGCGGCACCCAGGCAGAAGTGCACGCCGTAACCGAACGCCACCTGCTTGTTCGGATCACGGCCGACGTCGAAGCGAAACGGATCGTCGAAGGCATCCTCGTCACGGTTGCCAGAGACATAGGACAGATACACCGCTTCGCCCTTGGCGATCGGCACCCCGCGCACCGTGGTGTCCGCGCTGGCGGTGCGCATGAATTCCTTCACCGGGGTCACCCAGCGGATCATTTCCTCGGTGGCCAGCGGCATCAAATCGAGGTTGTCGCGCAAGCGCTCCCGTTGGTCCGGGTTTTCGATGAGGGCATGCAGACCTCCGGCGATCGTCGCGCTGGTGGTGTCGTGACCCGCGGTGGCGATGATGACGTAGTAGGACGCGGTGTCGACGTCGGACAGCGGCTCGCCGTCGATGCGCGCGTTGGCGATCGCCGACGCCAGGTCTTCGGTCGGATGCTCGCGGCGCGACGTGGTGAGTGAGTTGAAGTAGCCGAAAAAGTCGAGCAGAACCTGCAGTTGCTCCTCGAGCGTGGTGCCGCGCCGGAATTCGGCGTCGTCACCGCCGAACAGTTCTTGGGTGAGTTTGAGCATGCGGGGAAAGTCTGATTCCGGCAGGCCGAGCAGCGACATGATCACGTAGAGCGGGTAATTCACTGCGACCTCCTGCACGAAGTCGCACGCGTTGCCCGCGGCCATCATCTTGTCGACATGGATCTTGGCCAGCTCGTCGACGCGGACTTTCAGCGCCCGCATCGCCTTGGGGCGAAACCAATCCGCGCCGATCGCGCGTACCACCCGGTGTTGGGGGTCGTCCATGTGGATCAGGGTGCGCAGCCCCATGCCGGCGTCGAGCTGTTGATGCGCGAAATCGTCGGCGTCGGCGGTGGCCAGCAGTGGCCGCGGCTCGTTGATGAAAAGATCGTTGGCACGCTCGATCTCCACGATGTCGGCGTGTTTGGTGATCGCCCAAAAGGGCCGGTAGGGCGGGCAGTCAACCAGCGACACCGGCGCGTGTGCGCGAAGATGGGTCAGTGCTGCATGCAGCCGCGGCTCGTCCGCATAGGATGTCGGATCGGCGAATACCTTCGCAGCTTCGTCAATGATTGGTGTGCTCATCGGCCTTCTCACCCGTTCGCGCGGCTTTTTGACAGGTGTCAACTTCAACAGTATCCGTGATCGCCGATTACGGCGAGGTGGTTTCTGTCGATCCGTAGGCTGGGGTACCGTGCCGACCCGATCATCTCGTCCGCGACGAGCATGGGCTGCGCTGCTGGTGACGGCAGTGGTGGTGGCGTGCTGCGGCCGGGGCGGCGGGATGACATCGTTGAAGTCCGAACCGGCGTATGCCGGCCCGCTGGACGCCGGCGTCGTGCGCACTTCAATGGGCCTGATGCGCGGCATGGTTGCTGCGGATTACCGTTTGTTTCAAGGCATTCCGTATGCGGCACCGCCCGTAGGGCCGTTGCGGTGGCAGCCGCCGCAGCCGGCGGCGAAGTGGTCGGGGACGCTGGACGCCACCAAGCCGGGGCCGCAGTGCATGCAGGACACCGGTCCCAACCCGCACGTCGGCAAGCCGACCAGCGAAAACTGCCTCACTCTCAACGTCTGGACTCCGGCGCGCGGACGAGGCGCCGATAAACGCCCGGTGATGGTGTGGATCCACGGCGGGGGCTTCGTCACCGGCAGCAGCGACATCTACCACTCGCGTTCGCTGGCCGCGAAGGGCCACATCGTCGTTGTCACAATCAACTACCGGCTGGGTGCGCTGGGATTTCTGGCCCACCCATCACTGGGCCGGCCCGGATACCTCGGGAACTACGGGCTGGCCGACCAGCAGGCCGCGCTGCGCTGGGTCCGCGACCACATCGCCGATTTCGGCGGTGATCCGCGCAAAGTGACCATCGCCGGCGAATCCGCGGGTGGCATGTCGGTGTGCGATCACCTGGTGGCGCCCGGATCGGCGGGGCTGTTCCGCGCGGCCATCATCCAAAGCGCGCCATGTCAGGCGCAGGCCGATCTAGCCACTGGGCGGGGGCACAGTGTGGATTACGCGGCGTCAGTGGGGTGCCGCAATCCCGCTACGACGGCGAAGTGTCTGCGCGCGCTGCCGGCGAGCGCGCTTGACCGTCCGCCCTGGTACGTCTTCATCGGGGACTCCGACGCGCTGTCTGGCCCGGTCACCGGGACAGCGGGGTTGCCAGACGGGCCGGTTGCGGCATTCGCCGACGGTCGGGCGGCCCGCGTTCCGGTGTTGATCGGGGTTAACCACGACGAGTTCACCATGTTCGCGGCGCTGCGCTATTTGAAGTTGGGTCGAGGTGTCAGGTCTGCCGAGTACCCCCGCTTGCTCGCCGACATCTTCGGTGCCGACGGTGCCCCGGTGGTGGCGCATTACCCGCCCGATCACTACGGCGGGGACGCGTCGCTTGCCTACTCGGCCGCAGTCACTGACGGCGTCTTCTCTTGCGCCGCCGACCGATTGGCCGACTCGCTGAGCCAAGGCGCACCGGTGTATACATACGAATTCGACGACCCTCACGCGCCAGCGCCGAATCGGTTGCGAGAGGTTCCGTTTCCGCTCGGCGCCAGCCACGCATTGGAGCTGCGGTACCTGTTCAACGTCGGCGGGGCGGCGCCGCTGGATCCCAAACAGCGGATGCTGTCCGACCAGATGATCAGCTACTGGAGCCATTTCGTCGCCACTGGCGCACCGAAGGCCACCGGCCAGCCTCGCTGGCCGGCCAAAAATGGCGATCCCGACCACAATTTCTGGATGTCGTTGCGTCCGGACGGTAGCAGGGTCATCAATAACTTCGAGGAATTACACCAGTGCCCATTCTGGGCGTCGCTGAAGGGCAGGTCGTGAGCACGCCAGAGCCGGGCCCCTTCACCGAAGATTGGTTGGCGGCCTGGAACGGCCATGACATCGATGCGGTGCTCGCCCATTTCCACGACGACGTCGTCTTCACCTCACCGATTGCGGCTCAGGTGGTGCCCGAGTCCGGAGGAATGGTCCGCGGGAAGGCGGCATTGCGCGCGTACTGGAACGCTGCACTGAAGACCATGCCCGACCTTCATTTCGACGTCGTCGGTGTGTATCAGGGCGAGTCGGTGGTGGTCATCAACTACCGCAATCAGAGTGGCGCCCTCGTGAACGAGGTGCTGGAGTTCGACGGCGGGCTCGTGTGTCGCGGGCACGGGACGTACTTAACTCTCGCCTAGCCGACCGGCGTGACCCAGGTGGTGATGTCTGCGTGCACCACTTCGGTGCCGCTGCGGTCGGTCACCGTGACCGGCACGACGAGCTCAAAGCCATCAGGGCCATCGGTGATCTGCGTGAAATCGGGCGGCTCGAGCTGAGCCCGCGCCCGCAGCGACGTGGTGGCCTTCTCCAGGTAGTGGACGGTCATCGCCTTCGGTATCCAGCGATGGGTGCCGGGCACGGTCGCTTCCATCAGCATGCCCATCGCCACCTCGGCGGCGTTGCAGGCCGCGATCGCGTGCACGGTGTGCAAGTGGTTGTAGACCATGAACCATTTGGGCACCCGCACTTCGGCCAGGCCCGGCTCCATCCGCACCACGTGTGGCAGTACCGAGGCGAAGTACGGAACCCGCGCCATTGCCGCCGCGGAGAAGAGTCGAGTGCCACCTGGACGGCCGGAAAGCCGCCGCCATGCCGCATACGTGCTGGTCGGGCTCGTCATGCCGACCTATCTTACTCTGGAGTAAGGACACCCGGTTCGGTCCGGCAACGCCCTGGTGCGGCTCGCGATGGCGCTGCCGCTTTGCCGGACCGGTGATCAGGGTGAGGGGATTTGGCCGATACCAGGATCTAGGGCATACTGTTCAGGTTGCCTTGCGCCGGGTTTAGGCCTGGTCGGGCATACGACCAGCGCCCAAACGGGCGCGTCCGGTCCCATCCTTGGAGCGCGACGAATTTCAGCCTTGAAATAAGCGCGCCAAGGCCGCGTGCGGGCGACACACCCGACCGCGGGGACCGGTGGACCAAGACAGGTAAACAGCGGCGCAACATCCGGGCGTGACGCCAGATCGATTCGGGCGCGCCCAACGGAACACGGGTTCCGGACACGGGAGAGTGAGGTAGGAGAAGCGTGGCGGGACAGAAGATCCGCATCAGGCTCAAGGCCTACGACCACGAGGCCATTGACGCCTCGGCGCGCAAAATCGTCGAGACGGTTGTCCGAACCGGCGCCAGCGTGGTGGGTCCAGTACCACTGCCCACCGAGAAGAACGTGTATTGCGTCATTCGCTCTCCGCATAAGTACAAGGACTCGCGGGAGCATTTCGAAATGCGCACCCACAAGCGACTGATCGACATCCTCGATCCGACACCGAAGACCGTTGACGCGCTGATGCGCATTGATCTGCCTGCCAGCGTCGACGTCAACATCCAGTAGGAGATCTGCGAGCAATGGCGAGAAAGGGCATTCTGGGCACCAAGCTGGGTATGACGCAGGTGTTCGA
>Ga0153943_1000221_pt1 | contig 18875 bp, 14 predicted proteins | sample TSNJ027MetaG_FD_104721 | JGI IMG/M metagenome (GOLD analysis project Ga0153943, IMG submission 104721) | Attine ant fungus gardens microbial communities from New Jersey, USA - TSNJ027 MetaG | ecosystem: Host-associated > Fungi > Mycelium > Unclassified | place: USA: New Jersey, Brendan T. Byrne...
AACTTCCCCAGAAAACAGGAATGGAAAGCTTGTCAAAAAGCGCCGGTTTATTCTCTTTTATGATACAGTCATATACCAGATACGGCGCTTCTGCTGACATCTTAAGCTCATTATCGAAGGCCCTTAGAAAGTATCTGGTCTTTTCTCTGCCGGTATACTCTTTTTGTATATAATCATACGCAAGGATATCCTCATAGTCAAGTACATGTTCCATATAAATATCTGCATCTGATGCCACATATTGATATTCACGGACGGTGGTATCTTCATTATAAATCGGTACCCTGCCTTCCACAAGTACTGTCCCGCTTTCCACAGTATCTCCTATGGAAACCATCGGTACACCGCTGCGGACGATCATGGAGGTGATAATGCCGTCATATTCTGCAATCAGATCTTTACCGCCTTCTTCTTCATTGCTGGCAGGCGTAATGACCAGCGCATCATTTTCCTTAACAGCGATTTCCAGCTTTGTTCCGTTTATCTTGGCGGATGTCCAGGTAATCTCCGTAAAAGTCTGACGGATCGCTTTTTCCAGTTCCTTCAGGTCAAGATCTGACTTCTTCGTCCCAATATCTATATTGTTCTCACTTAAAAAAGTCATAAATACATCTTCTGTAATCTGATAATTGCCGCTTAAATCAATATCCCATACATAATTGGATGACCAGATCCAAAAGGCAATACATAAAGTCAGCCCCAGGACAAATATTTTCCTGGACAAGATTACAGGCACAAAAAAAGGCAGCCCGTGACGTTCCAGAATGACTACCTTGGTACTGGTCTTACGAACAATCGGCTTAAGCTGATAAAAACCGCTTAAACTTATATTCATAATATAAATATCGCCTTCCTTCACTATATTCCATAACAAAATATTTTTATTACTGCATAGATTCATAAAGCGTTCCGGGGAAAAGCCCCATACTTTAACCCTTACGTAACCTTTCAAATATTTGAACAGTTCTATCACTGACACCACTCCTTAAAGATAGCGGACGCAGGTAATGCTGCCGCTTATTTTCATATCTTCATTGGTATAGTAATCAATAGACAGCCGACTTCCCTCAAAACACACCTGACAGGTTTTTGCCTGGAGCAGAATTGTTTGTCCGGTATATTCGAGTATGCCCTTGTAATTTTCAATCCAGACTTCTGAATTGCCGGTCATCGTAACCTTGAGCGCACCCATACAGACATCCTTGGGCAGCTGCAGGGAATCTACAAATAATTCCTTTTTTTTATGAAACTTACCTGATTTTCTCATGTAATAATATATTACGGCAATCACAAATAGATGCCTATAACTTTTGGTTATTCCAGAATTCCCTTTATCATTCTTTGCTGTTCCCGACCTTCACTAAGCGGCTCCCCGGAAAAATGATAAGCCCTCCTGAAGCGTTCCTCTGCTTCCTGTGCTTTTCCGGCATCATTATAATGCAACATGGCCAGGACATCCCCTTTTCTTACGAAATCTCCTTTTTTCTTATTCATAACCAGTCCAACAGAAAGATCAATAATACTTTCCTTCGTCTCTCTCCCGCCTCCCAATATCAAAGAGCAAATTCCAATCTCTTCACAGTCAATGGAACTGACATATCCCTCCTCATGGGCAAGGACAGGTTCGATATAGTTGGCTGACGGCAGTTTATCAGGATGATAAACCGCTTCCGGATCACCTCCCTGAGCCTCCACAAATTGAGCCAGTTTTCGGAGTGCACTTCCCTCTTGTATTACCTGGTGCAGCATTTCTTCCGCTTCTTCCTTTTTCTGTGCCTTACCGCCTGCAATTAACATACAACTGCCCAACGTCATACAGAGCTCATGGAAATCCTCCGGTCCTTCTCCCCGAAGCATATCAATAGCCTCCCTCACCTCCAAAGCATTTCCCACGGCATATCCCAGCGGCTGGTCCATATCCGAAACTACAGCGATTGTCTTCCGGCCGGCCAGATTGCCGATATCCGTCATCGCCCGGGCTAAGGAAAAGGCGTCTGCTTCTTTTTTCATAAATGCACCGCTTCCGGTTTTTACATCAAGAACGATGGCATCTGCACCCGCTGCTATCTTCTTGCTCATAATCGAACTGGCAATCAGGGACAGATTATCAACCGTGGCTGTAACATCACGAAGCGCATAAAGCTTCTTGTCAGCCGGCGCAAGATCCTTCGTCTGTCCCATAATTGCTATTCCAATATGATTAACATTCCTGATAAAATCTGACGCTGCTATATCGGTTGTAAAACCGCGGAAGCTTTCCAGTTTATCAATGGTACCTCCTGTGTGGCCCAGGCCGCGCCCGCTCATTTTTGCCACAGGAACACCGCAGGCTGCAACCATGGGTGTCAGGGAAAGGGATGTCTTATCTCCAACCCCTCCTGTACTGTGCTTATCCACCTTCGTTCCATGAATACCTGACAGATCCAGAACATCACCGCTATTAGCCATTGCCATAGTCAGATGCAGGGTTTCCTCCGCTGTCATCCCCCGGAAGAAAATAGCCATCATCAGCGCAGAAACCTGATAATCCGGTATCCCGCCATGTGTATACTGTTCAATAAAATATATGATCTCATCCCGCGTAAGAATATTACCATCACGTTTCTTTTTAATAATATCATACATTCTCATAGCTATATCCTCCTCTTGTCAGATATCCCATATTGGTGCTATTTATGATAAGGTGCACCCTGGTTAATCCTGAATGCCCTGTATACCTGCTCACATAAAATTACCCTCATGAGCTGGTGGGGAAATGTAAAATCAGAAAAGCTGACTACCAGATCAGCTCTTCTGCTTACGGAATCATGCAGTCCCAGAGACCCGCCGATGACAAAGACAATATGGCTTGTTCCGGTTACCGCCTTTTGAGCAATCATATGGGCAAAACCTTCAGAGGTGAAACGTTTTCCGTTAATTTCAAGTGTACAGACATAGGCATCTGCCTTGATTTTACTTAATATCCGCTCTCCCTCTTTTTTCCTGACCAAATCTTCTTCAAAGCTTAATGCGCCGCTCTTAGCTTTGCTGACAGCTTTATCCGGTGTCTTCTCATCATTTACTTCCAGGATCTCCAGATTACAATATATACGCAAACGCTTTTGATATTCCGCAACAGCATCGCGGTAAAACTTTTCTTTTATCTTGCCGACACATAAAACAGTGATTTTCATGTGGCAGCATCCTCGCCAAATATCATATCATAGACCTCATCAATAAAATGATTCAAAAATGCCTCATCAAGATTCAGGAATTGATGGCTCAGCTTTGCTTTTACAAGCTCAAATCTTGTGAAATAAAGAACTTCTTCAGAGAATTCACCTTCATTGGAATCTTTTTCATAGATCTCCTGATCCAGCTTTTCTTTTTTCAGGTTATCCTGACACCATTTTTCCAAAGTAAGCTTGAGAGAATTCTCTGATTCCGCTTTTTGGGCAAATATCCGGGAGTTTTTCATGGATACAACTCCCATAATGAAAAACAAAAGGAATAAGGCGCTCATAATTCCATAAACCATATATTGCTGGGTTCCCCCAAGGCGTATGGGAAGCAGGTCCAAAATACCAAGGATCACAAACACAATTCCGGCTCCGCCAACAATCAGCAAGACCCAGGCAGAAGAACGATTTTCTTCCGCCCTTACGGCGCTTTCCATATAGATACCTTCAGAAGGTTTCTCAGCCTCAGCTATTGCTTCCTCAACCGCAGGCTGTTTCTGCAGTGCCTTCTGCTGCATGTATGTATTTGCCAGCCTGGTGATCAGTGCTTTATCAGATTCAGGAATATAAAGTTCATATACATTCTCCTCCTCATCAAACTGAATCTCCATACCGGTCAAATTATTGTATTCCAGAAATCTTTTCATTTCCTCTACTTCATCCTTGCTCCCGAAAATATAAGGAATCAAATTCCTGTCCGGAAGCGAATCAACAAGCGCGCAGCCGCAATCTGTACATACATTAAATCCATCCTGATATTCATTATTGCATTCTGGACACCATGGCATATTCCTACCTCCCAGTATTCTGCAGTTATTTCAATCCACATCATGAAATTCTTAACTGTTATACATTTTGTACTTTGGTATCTGTATTATTATTCGGACAGCCTTACTGCCTGCCGCTTAAATAATCATCGATTCCCTGGGCCGCAGCCTTTCCGGCACCCATAGCCAGAATTACGGTTGCTGCGCCTGTTACCGCGTCTCCGCCTGCGTAAACGCCTTCCTTTGAAGTCTTACCTGTTTCTTCAGTAGCCACGATACATTGCCATTTATTTACCTCAAGCCCCTCTGTCGTAGCAGAGATCAGGGGATTCGGGGAGGTTCCCAGAGACATGATAACCGTATCCAGCTCTATTACATATTCAGAATCCGGTATCACTACAGGACGTCTGCGGCCGGAATCATCCGGTTCGCCCAATTCCATCTTAATACACTTCATACCGCTGACCCAGCCGTTTTCATCAGATAATATTTCCGTAGGATTGGTCAGCAGATCAAATATGATACCTTCTTCTTTGGCATGATGCACTTCTTCCACACGGGCAGGCAGTTCTTCTTCACTTCTCCTATAAACGATATGTACTTCGGCACCCAGACGAAGCGCTGTTCTTGCCGCATCCATAGCCACATTACCGCCGCCTACCACAGCAACCTTCTGTCCCCGCATGATCGGTGTATTGGAGTTCTCATCAAAAGCATTCATAAGATTGCTTCTGGTCAGATATTCATTGGCTGAAAATACACCGTTGGCATTTTCACCGGGTATACCCATAAATTTAGGCAGACCGGCACCGGAACCGATAAATATTGCGGAATAACCTTCCTCTTCTATTAACTGATCAATGGTAACGGATTTGCCCACTACCACATTGGTCTCAATCTTAACACCAAGGGATCTGACGTTATCAATTTCCTTTGCCACAACAGCTTTTTTAGGAAGACGGAATTCCGGAATACCATATACCAATACGCCGCCGGGCTCATGAAGTGCTTCAAAAATCGTTACATCGTAGCCGATTCTTGCCAGATCACCGGCACAGGTCAGTCCTGCCGGACCGGAGCCGATCACGGCAACCTTTTTCCCTTTCTTTTCTGCTGCTCCCCTGGGTTTTATGCCGTTTTCCACTGCCCAGTCAGCCACAAAACGCTCCAGTTTGCCGATGGCAACCGGCTCTCCTTTAATACCGCGGATACATTTCCCTTCACACTGGGATTCCTGCGGACACACACGCCCGCATACAGCCGGAAGGGCACTGGCTTCGCTGATTATCTGGTAAGCCGCAGATGCATCCCCTTCCTTTACACTGGATATAAATCCCGGGATATCAATGGCTACAGGACAGCCTTTCACACACTGTGCATTTTTACAATTGATACATCTCAGTGCTTCTTCCATCGCTTCTTCTTTATTATATCCAAGACAAACCTCTTCAAAGTTTGTCGCACGTCTCTGTGCATCCTGTTCCCTAACCGGAACCTTCTTTAAAATGTCCATAATATCATCCTTTCTCCGCTCTAAGCGGCACAAACAGTCCTTACGAGCAATTGCCGCAGCCGCCGTGATGTGATGTTCCTTCTGTCAGACGCAGCATAGCACGCCCTTCTTCTGTTTTATAGAGCAGCTGTCTGCGCATGGCTTCTTCAAAGTTAACCGCATGTCCGTCAAATTCAGGTCCATCCACACAGGCAAATTTTACTTCACCTCCTACTGTAACCCTGCATGCACCGCACATACCGGTACCATCCACCATAATAGGATTCAGGCTTACTATGGTGGGAATATTAAGTTCCCTGGTCAGTTTACAAACGAATTTCATCATGATCATCGGACCAATGGCAATACAGACATCATACTGTTTGCCTTCCCCCACCAAATCACTGATCACCTGGGTGACCATACCGCTTCTGCCGTATGAGCCGTCATCCGTGGTCACATAAAGATTACCTGCCACTGCTTCCATTTCCTTTTCAAGAATAAGCAAATCCCTGGTCTTGCTTCCTACGATCACATCTGCTGCAATCCCGTTTTCATGCAGCCATTTCACCTGGGGATAAACAGGTGCGGTTCCAACGCCCCCTGCCACAAACAGTATTTTCTTTTGTGCCAGCTCTTCCTTACTTTCATAAACCAATTCGGACGGACATCCCAAAGGTCCCACTAAATCGTGGAAGCAGTCTCCCACCTTCAGCTGAGACATCATTTGCGTACCGGCACCAACAATCTGGAACACAATGGTCACAGTGCCCAGCTCCCTGTCATAATCACAGATCGTAAGCGGAATACGCTCGCCTGCCGAATCTGTCCTTACGATTACAAACTGCCCCGGCTCACACGTGTTGGCTACCCGCCTGGCTTCCACTTCCATCAAAAAAATATTTGTGGTAAGTTCTTCTGCTTTTAAAATTTTATACATAGTCATACACCTCTTTCAGCCCTCCTGGGCTTCATTTATTATTTCTACCAAAGTATATTTGCCCTTGTCATCTACCTGCAATTTTTTATAGGTACCGTCATACACATTCACCGCGAAAAAGTTACCTGTCTTATCCTTTACACCGTCTGCTGCCTGAAAGATTTCCGCAACCACATAATAATCACTATCCTGATTAATATTAGCAGTATATATGTAACGATACAAGTACTTCGCCTTTGATTCTGTCGAATAAGTACCATCTGCCTGATAGATTTTTCCTGTAGATAACATATATGCAATAATAGTTGCTTCTGCATCTTCAGGGGTCAGATCCGTATTGAGTACCAGATTATACTTCCTCTCAGCTATGTTCCCGACACTGCCATCCTCATTTACATGGGCAAACTTATATACACTGCTGCCCAGCGGCATATTGATCGGCCTTGTATATAAAGTGGAATTCTGTGTGGGATCTGAGCCGTCAGTCGTAAAATAGATATTCCCTTCATCTGCATTTTCCACCCTGATTACCATCGGCGTATAATATTCGCCGCTGACCACGCTGATTTCCGGCGCTACAGCCTGTTCAATATCAATGTGATATGTCATGGTGATGCATTCAGAACTGATTCCATATTCATTTACAAAATACGCCTTAATCATGTGAGTACCATCATCCAGAAAGATTGGCGCTGTATAGATTTGGCTGCTATCACCCGGCTCACTGCCATCCTGGGTAAAAAATATGGTACCAGCGGTTCCTGCTGACAGTTTTAAAGGCAGTATCTCTTCATAATACCCTGTCTGAAAACTGAACTCCGGTACAGGTGCCGTATATTCCTGATACAGAAATTTGATTGACTCACTGCTGCTGTCCATGATAATTTCATATATGGTCTTATAGTCACCCTTTTCCCGGTATATGGTAATCAGCTTTCCATAGGCTTTCTCCAACTGTTCATCACTTGCCTTATCATTTTTTATAATTCCCCGAAGTACATATTCATATTGAATCTTATTTCCTTTCAGATTATACGCTTCGGCAAGAGAAAATTGATTTTCTGCATTATCCGGATCAAGTTCCATTACCCGGTCATAATATTTGATCGCTCTTTCATATCGGTTTTGAGCCATACTTTCAACCGCTTTCATTAATTGATAATCATAAGAGTGATACTGATATAATAATACCCCTCCTGTTATGGCAGCTATCAAAATAATGACCAGTCCGCCTCCTATAAAAAACCATTTTCTGCCTGAAGGCTTTTTGTCAGCCGGCTCTTTTTTCCCGTCTTTTTCTTCATAAGTAATATTATTCTGGTAAGTTTTATCACCCTCCTTTAAAACATCTTCTTTAATCCCCTTTAATGTCTGTTCCATATTATATTCTATTTCCGGCTCAAAATCCGGTACAATATGGATATCTTCCCCGCATTTTTCACAATATAATGAATCGTCGGCCATTTCTCCCCCGCAATTTGGACATTTCATACCCAGGCGCCTTTCTGTTTTATAAGGAAATGCTCTCGACACAGTTATACATTAACATGGCTATCGTCATAGGACCGACTCCGCCAGGTACAGGTGTAATGGCGCTGCATCGGGATGCAACATTGTAATAGTCAACATCTCCGCATAGTTTATTATTTTCATCACGATGAATTCCCACATCAATTACCACTGCACCCTCTTTTACATAATCAGAGGTGATCATTTTGGGCCTGCCTGCAGCTACAATCAGAATATCCGCCCTCCCTGCAACCTCCTTCAGATTTTTTGTTTTGCTGTGTGCGATCGTAACCGTGGCATTCTCTCTAAGCATTAAAAGTGCCATTGGCTTACCCACAATATTGCTTCGTCCGATAACAACACATTCTTTTCCGGCAATTTCAATATTGGAACGTTTCAGTAATTCTATGATTCCTGCCGGTGTGCAGGATACAAATCCTGTCTTACCGATACACATTGCCCCCACATTCCGGGGATGAAATCCATCCACATCCTTTAACGGACTGATCCTGTCAAGAACCTTTTCTTCCGAAATATGTCCGGGCAGCGGTAATTGTACCAGAATACCATTTACATCCTGCCTGCTGTTTAACGAATCAATAAGGTTAAGCAGCTCCTGCTCCTTCGTCTCCTCCGGAAGCTGGCAGGATAATGAATGAATTCCTATATCCTCACATGCCTTCTTCTTATTCCTGACATATATACCGGAAGCTGCATCATTTCCCACCTGGACAACAGCCAGGGTTATTTCAATCCCTTCGGCTTTCCATTTCATTACCTTATGTCTTAATTCTTCTCTGATCTGTCCTGCTATTTCTTTTCCATTAATTACCTGGGTCATAACAGTTCTGCTCCTTTCTCTTTTATTCCCGGTTATGTCAAGACATCTGCCTATGATGACAGGGAACATTGCATTACCGTTTGGTGCTTATCAGAACAAGCCGGTAATCTGTCCCTGTGCATCCACATCTATTTGAAATGCGGCAGGCTGCCTGGGAAGACCAGGCATGGTCATAACCGTCCCTGTCAGGGCAACTATGAATCCTGCACCTGCCGACACATATACCTCTCTGATATTTACTTCAAATCCTGACGGCCTCCCCAAAAGCAGGGGATCATCCGAAAGGGAATATTGATTCTTTGCCATGCACACCGGTAATTTGCCAAATCCCATTTTTTCAAGATTTTCCAGATTTTTTTCCGCTGCGGATGCAAATCTGACACCGTCCGCACCATAAATTTCACATGCCACCTTAATGATCTTATCCTTTAATGACATTTCATCTTCATATAAAACTGAAAAGTCACTTTTTTTATTATCCAGTGTCTCAAGTACCTTCTCAGCAAGTGCAATACCACCCTCACCGCCACGTCCCCAGACCTGGGATACAGCAAAGCTGCAGCCGCGTTCCTCGCAAAATTGTCTGACAAATGAAATCTCCTGATCCGTATCAGTTAGAAAGGAGTTCAGGGTTACCACCACCGGCACTTTAAACTTTTGCAGGTTTTCTATATGCTTTTCAAGATTAACGATTCCCCTTTCAAGAGCCGCAAGATTTTCCGTCCCTAAATCTGCAATCTTAACACCGCCGTTATATTTTAAAGCCCTTATGGTTGCGACCAAAACCACCGCATCCGGTTTAAGGGAAGCAATACGGCATTTAATATTAAAAAATTTCTCAGCCCCAAGATCGGCACCAAAACCGGCTTCCGTAATACAATAATCAGCCATTTGCAATGCTGCCTTTGTTGCCCTGACAGAATTACAGCCATGTGCAATATTGGCAAACGGACCTCCATGAATAAGTACCGGCGTATGTTCAAGGGTCTGTACCAGATTGGGTTTCATGGCATCTTTCAGTAATGCCGCCATGGCTCCCACTGCATTTAAGTCAGCAGCCGTAACTGCCTCACCCTTATCATTATAAGCCACAACAATACGTCCCAGACGTTTCTTCAAATCCTGCATATCTTCTGCAAGGCATAGTATTGCCATGATTTCACTTGCAACCGTAATCACAAAATGATCCTCACGTACCACGCCGTCCATTTTATTACCCAGACCAACCACAACATTCCTGAGTACTCTGTCATTCATATCCAGACAGCGCTTCCAGATAATCTGCCTTGTATCAATTGCCAGCTGATTCCCCTGCTGGATATGATTATCCAACAAAGCAGCCAGCAGATTGTTGGCAGATGTGATTGCATGAAAATCACCTGTGAAATGGAGATTCAGATCTTCCATGGGTACCACCTGTGAATAACCGCCTCCGGCAGCTCCGCCTTTCACCCCAAAACAGGGACCTAAAGAAGGTTCACGCAAGGCTACAATCACCTTTTTCCCCATCTTTTGGAAGGCCTGCCCCAGTCCCACACTGGTGGTGGTCTTCCCTTCACCTGCCGGCGTGGGATTAATAGCTGTGACCAGAATCAGCTTTCCGAAAGGCAACTTCTGTAAACTCCCCAAATAGTCTTCCGTCAGCTTTCCTTTATACCTTCCATACAGCTCCAGATCATCTGCTTCCATGGATAGCATCCCTGCAATTTCCACAATTGGCTTCAGATCCGCTTCCTGTGCAATCTGAATATCTGTCTTACACTCAGTACTCATGTATCCTTACTCCTCCCGTATTATCTATATCTGTGACTGTCAGTTATCTTTGTTACTGTTCAGTGTGCTGTCGCAGGAGAATTAAATCTCTTCCAACAACTGTTGAAACTGCTCTTCACTCATCAGTACTTTCCGGGGTTTGGTCCCCTCCTCTTCCCCGACTACGCCATAGGTACACAGCTGATCCATAATTCTTGCCGCACGGTTAAATCCGATCTTAAATACTCTCTGAAGCATACCAATGGATGCTTTGTCCTTTTCAATTACAAAACGGCCTGCATCTGCAAAATACTCATCCCGGTCATCTCCGCCCGGGGAACCGCTCAAACCGCTGCTGCCTCCCAGGCTCCTGATCTGTTCTTCGATATCCTCTGCATATACATTATCAAGCGCCTGATTCTTCAGAAAATCCACCACATCCGAAACCTCTTTATCCGAAACAAAGGCACCCTGGATACGGGCCGGCTTTGCATAACCCTGGGGATAAAACAACATATCTCCCTTACCCAACAGCTTTTCTGCTCCATTCATATCCAGTATGGTACGTGAGTCCACACCGCTGGATACAGAAAATGCAAGTCTGCTTGGCATATTGGCCTTAATCAGTCCGGTAATAACATCCACACTGGGGCGCTGGGTCGCAATGATCAGATGGATTCCCGCTGCTCTGGCCAACTGCGCCAGACGGCAGATGGATTCCTCCACTTCACCGGGTGAAACCATCATCAGATCCGCAAGCTCATCAACAATTATCACCACCTGCGGCATCATGGCAGGTGCATCTTCCTCACCCTCCTGCCGCAGCGATTCCACTTTCTTATTATATCCTTTTAAATCACGTACGTTATAATCTGCAAACTTCTTATACCGGTCTGTCATCTCTGCCACGCCCCAGTGCAGAGCCGATGCAGCCTTTTTAGGATCCGTCACCACCGGTATCAGCAAATGGGGAATCCCATTGTATACATTAAGTTCCACCACCTTGGGATCTACCATAATCATTTTCACATTATCCGGATGCGCTTTATAAATAATACTCATAATCAAGGTATTGATACAAACTGATTTACCGGAACCTGTTGCACCTGCAATCAGCATATGAGGCATTTTGGCAATATCCGCCACCACAACCTGTCCTGCAATATCTTTCCCCACTGCAAATGCCAGATCAGAGGGAAACTCCCTGAATTCCTTACTTTCAACCAAATCCCTGAACGCAACCGGAATATTTTCTTTGTTGGGTACTTCAATACCTATTGCCGCTTTTCCGGGAATCGGCGCTTCAATACGAATATCCATAGCTGCCAGATTCAGCTTGATATCATCCGCCAGATTCACAATCTTACTAACCTTAACACCCTGCTCCGGCTGTAATTCATATCTGGTTACACTGGGCCCCTGACTGATATCTGTAATGGTAACCTTAACGCCAAAATTATTCAGGGTCTGCTGCAGCCGTACTGCCGTATCCTTCAATTCCATCGTTGATCCGCCCAGCTTACTGTTACCCTTTTTCAAACGGGATACAGGCGGAAAAACATATTTCCTGGGAACCCTGATCTCTGCCTGCCTGATATCCTTATGAATATCCACCATGTTACTGTCCGCTTCCACAGACTTACTTTTCCTCTCCGGCTTCAGGACAGCCGATACATCATCACTGCCTTCAATCCGGCTTTCTGAAGGCTTAACCTCCCTTATCTGATTCACTGCCGGAATTATTTCTTCCGCTTCCCCTGATATATCATTCAACGAAACCTGATGAGCCGTACGAATACGTATCTTCTCAAAATCCAATACAGGCGCCGGGACTGCCTCCTCATTCTGACGTATCCCCTCCGCATCCAATGTGATTTCATGAATATCATCCCTGTTCTTCTCCTCACCGTTCTTTTTAAGTGAGGTATCCAGAATCACACCGCTGACACGCTTCTCCATGCGCAGAATTTTTTCATTTTCCTTTTCTTCCGCACGCAGCCTCTTTTCTTCTTCCCTGCGTTTCTTTGCCTCTTCCTGTTCAGTACGCTTTTTCAGGGAATTATCCCTGCGCATTTCCCGGGAAGTTTCTCTGCTTTGCTCCTGTGTATATTCCCTCCGGGTCTCAGCTTCAAGCCTTGAACGCTCCCGCAGCCTGCTCCCGCTATTTCGAATACTGCCAAGCAGCGACTTTTCCGTTAACAGGATCAGACTGATTGCAGAACACATTAAAACCACCAGAATCGTACCCAGCATTTCCAGATACCTGCCCAACAAATAAGTAAGGCTTCCCGCGATTACGCCGCCGCCATTCTTATTCACACTGCACCTTTCATAAAGTGCCTTTACATCATATATTTCCAGACTTGACACATCATTAACGAATAAATCACAAACCACACCCACCATTACAAACAATACCATACCGGCAATAAGCTTCCTGACGGCATTAGGGTTCCCCGCATTGGCAAACCAAAAGGCAATTGCCAGAAATACCGCTACAGGAGCCAGATATGCAGTTAATCCAAAAATCCCGAACAAAATGCCGCTTATTTGATTACCAACAGGTCCGATCACCCCAAAGTTACATAAAAAAAGGAAAACCATTACTACAAAAATAATAATTAATCCTATTTCATGAATCAATTCTTTATCCTGTTCTGCCTGATATGTATTATGTTTACTGGATTTCCTGGTAGAATTGCGATTGCTTTTTTTCGAAGATGATGTTTTCCTGCCGGATGTTCCTGCCATAATCATCATACTCCTTATATCTTTACTAAAATAACCATTTAACAGTATAACATTTTTCTTCTGACTTGTCATCATGTATACAAAAATCTTCTGCATACGTTTTTGTTAAAGAATATATTTATGGTTGGGTAGGTGCAGGAAGGGGATGGTTATGGGGATGCGGCAGCAGGCAGACAATTGCATAGAAAAAGCAGGAAAACCCGGGGAAAGAGGGGAAGACTCATCCTCTCTTGTCCGGGTTTTTCCAATCAATTATAAAGAATTACGCTTCTGATTTCCCTTTGGTAATCAGGTCATGCAGTTTGCGGATCGCCTTGCTGATGCCGCCCACTTCATCTATGATGCCGCAGTTCACTGCATCCTCACCTACCAGAATGGTGCCTACATCTTTGGTCAGGACTCCGGTTTCCATCATGAGTTCTTCCAGGCGTGTCTGGGAGATGCTGCAGTGGCGGCAGACAAAACCTGTTATGCGGTTTTGGATTTGCTTGAAGTAGTCAAACGTCTGACGAACGCCAATGACCATTCCGTTCATTCTCACCGGGTGTATGACCATGGTTCCGGTAGGGACAATATAGGAGTAATTGGTACTGACTGCTATGGGAACGCCGATTGAATGGCTGCCCCCAAGAACCAGAGATACGGTGGGCTTGCTCAGGGAAGCCAGCATTTCAGCAATTGCCAGACCGGCCTCCACGTCGCCGCCCATGGTATTGAGTAATACCAGAACACCCTGAACATCTTCGCTGTCTTCTATTGCTGCCAGCTGCGGAAGGATATGTTCGTATTTTGTGGTCTTGGCATTATTGTTCAGATTGTCGTGTCCTTCCACTTCCCCTATAATGGAGAGGAGATGTATCTCTTGCTGCTCCGGATTTTTATCCAGTGTGATCTGTCCTGTTTTTTCTATCCGGTCGTCTTTATGCTCTTCTGCTTCTATTTTTTTCTTATCTTTTTTTTCTTCCATTTTATCCCCGTTTCTGTTTCTGCTGTGTCATTAAATGACATAGGTTTTAGTCTTTTCAATCATATAAAAAAGAAGGACTGAATATTCAATCCTTCCTATCATTTCCCATTCTCTTTCGTTTCATACAACAGGCAGCTTCATTTCCTGTTGTCTTGTATTATTCAATATCAAAATCGTCATATGTTGGAATTTCAAGATCATAATTCATTTGAGAAGGATCTGGTACAAATTCATAATCCATTGTTTTTTTAACATGTTTTTTGGGGAGGGGCAAGGGGTTTTCTATGTAATTGATCTTGTTGGCTGCCGGGATGTCCTGGGCAGTTTCTTCCATGGCCTGATCGCTGTGGGTTTGTTCGGTTTGGGCATTTTCGTTTTGCATGGCTGTCTGATCAGTAATTGCATTGTTCGTTTCCATTTTTGCTCCCTTCTGCCCTCTTGGGCGGACGTACAGATCGGGGTAACTTGACGTCTCCTTCTTGGAAGTGTGTTCATAGTGCAGCCCTTCGGTAATTGCCATACCTGACATAACTGTACAGAAGACCAGGAATAAACCGCCGGCTGTCATATAATCTGTGGTCATCTGCAGGATTTGCAGAATTGCAAGTCCCATCATAAGCAATATCCAAATCCGCATTTTCTCGATTTTCTTCCGGCACCAGAAGCTGAAAATTCCTATACTGAGCAACAGTAACAGGATAAAGCACAGCAGGTAATTATCCAGCCTGTTGAACCAGAAATCATAGGAAATTTCTCCGGGCCGGTATATTGTCAGCCAGGCTTTTATTATTCCCGTCAGCAATTTACCGCTTAGGTAAGCGTCTGTCAGCAGGCAGACCAAAAAGGCTGACAGGGTTCCCGGGAGAATAAAGAGCAGCCGGGAATATCTTGCTTTTTTTAGGTGAGTCTCACTGAGAAGAAGGCTGTCATCGCGGTAACCGATGGCGCAGATTGTAATCAGGATCAGCGTGACTCCTGCTATATCCAGGTAACTGACCAGACCGATGCAGCAGCCGGTCAGAAAGAAATACAGGCATTCTCTGAAACCGGAGCCTTTGCCCCAGCCGGTATTTTGTCCGCTTCCGCCGCTACAGCTGTTACCATATTTCTGAAAGCATACCGCCAGCATCAGAAATGCGGTATAGTACAAACAGCGATACAGCATTTCCGGCGAATAGGTAAGGCCTGATAATATTTCGGTCGGTACAAGAAGCTGAAATGCCAGGGCTAATACCGCAGGCAGGATACCCGCAATTTTACGGATCCCCAGGTATGAGATCAGGCTCCCGGCTGTCTGCAGGCAAATCTGCAATACAATACCGGCTATCCATTTATTGCCGATGATCAGGTATAGGATATGTAAAAGCTGCAGATAACAGTAGGTGGCACCATGAACAATCACAGGCACACCGGAGCCTTCCGATACCATAGCCATACCGAAATAATCGGCATTTTCTCCGGCATACGACATATTGACGGCTCTCAACAGGATACCCACTGCTAAAAGTACGATGATCAAAAGTATTTCTGCTGCTTTTTCAACTGATGCCGATAGTGGATGCAGGCGCCTGCTTATTACATGGATCAGCATAATCGTAAGAATGAAAATAAGGACTATAACAGGTATTATAAGAAACGGATTCGCTAATCCCATTACCCCGGCTGCCTGTATTCCGAACCAGATAAATGCAGCACCAATCCCTGTCAGGTATATCGCCCATAATATATAGCTGAACGCATTTTTCCTCCAACTCATACCTATTCCTTACTCTGAATCATTCTTCAGTACTTTTTCAATATTATACCGTGGACGCTGTTTCACTTCCATGTAAATTTTACCGATGTATTGTCCCACCAGTCCTATGGCGAACAGTTGTACGCCGCCGAGGAACCATACGGAAAGGATTAATGAAGTCCAGCCGGGTACCACGCGATTGGTGAAATAGGATGTCAGCGCATAAAGGGCTGCCAGGAGGGAACAGATGATAATCGCAATACCCATGCCCAGAATCAGACTGATTGGCTTTATGCTGAAGGATGAAATTCCGTCAAAGGCCAAAGCTATCATCTTTTTCAATGGATATTTGGATTCTCCTGCCACTCTCTCATTGCGGTCATAGTATACATTATCAGTCCGATAGCCGATTAATGGCATCATACCCCGCAGAAAGAGATTGGATTCCCTGAATTGTGAAAATTGCTCCACCGCCCGTTGTGACATGAGGCGGAAATCCGCATGATTGTATACGGTTTTCACACCCATGAGTGCCATGATCTTATAAAATGCCTGGGCAGTGGTACGTTTAAAGAAGGTATCTGTCTTCCTCTCCTTACGCACACCGTATACAATGTCGTTCCCGGCATGATACTTGTCTATCATTTCCTCTATTACATTCACATCATCCTGCAGATCTGCATCTATGGAAATCGTTACATCGCACATATTTTTTGCTTCGATCAGTCCGGCGGTTAATGCAAATTGGTGGCCCACATTGCCTGCCAGCTTCACACCGTACACAGATACCGGATGTGCGGCATGCTCTTCTTCGATTAAGTCCCAGGTACGGTCTTTGCTGCCGTCGTTCACAAAAAGGATAAAGCTGTCTGCTGCTATTTTCCCTTTTTGTATCAGGTTATCCAATACACTGCGCAGAGCCTCGGACGTCATTTTCAACATTTCTTCTTCGTTATAGCAAGGTACTACAATTGCCAGTTTATCCATGATTACCTCCGGTTTAACAAAGTGCCTGCATAAGATCCGCAATAATATCGTCAATATGCTCTAATCCAACGGAAAAACGGATCAGGTCAGGCGCCACGCCTGCTTTTGTCAGTTGATCATCGGACATTTGCCTGTGCGTATGGCTGGCTGGATGAAGCACACAGGTCCTGGCATCTGCCACATGGGTAACGATTGCAGCAAGCTTCAGCTTGTCCATCACATCCCGGGCACCGTTTCTCCCGGTCTTCAGTCCAAAGGAAATAACACCGCAAGTCCCTTTCGGCATATACTTCTGAGCCAGTTCATAATATCGACTGCTCTTCAGACCCGGGTAATTGACCCAGGCGATTTTCTCATGGGATTCCAGATACTCTGCCACCCGCAGGGCGTTATAGCAGTGTCTTTCCATACGAAGAGAAAGCGTTTCCAGTCCCACATTCAGCAAAAAGGCATTTTGAGGAGACTGGATGGAACCTAAGTCTCTCATAAGCTGTGCGGTTGCTTTGGTGATATATGCAGCTTTCCCGAATTTCTGCGTGTATGTTATCCCGTGATAGGAATCATCCGGGGTTGTAAGACCGGGAAATTTATCCGCTTGACTCTCCCAGTCAAAATTACCGGAATCCACAATCGCCCCACCCACACTCATAGCATGTCCGTCCATGTATTTGGTGGTTGAATGGGTTATGATATCTGCTCCCCATGCAAAGGGATTGCAGTTGATGGGTGTGGGAAAGGTATTGTCTATGATCAGCGGTACCCCATGGGCATGAGCCTGTCTGGCAAATTTCTCAATATCCAGAACCACCAGCGCCGGATTTGCAATGGTTTCGGCCAGTACACATTTGGTATTATCCTTAAATGCTGCCGCCAGTTCTTCTTCCGGTGCATCCGGATCCACAATGGTACAGTCAATACCCATTTTCTTCATGGTAACGGTAATCAGGTTAAAGGTTCCTCCGTATACAGTGGCAGAAAGAATCATATGATCTCCGGCCTGGCAGATATTAAATATGGCATAATAATTGGCAGCCTGACCGGAACTTGTCAGCATGGCAGCAGCACCGCCTTCCAGATCACATATTTTCTGTGCTACGTAATCGTTGGTAGGGTTCTGCAGTCTCGTATAAAAATAGCCGCTTTCCTCCAGATCGAATAATCTCCCCATTTGCTCAGAAGAGTCATATTTAAAAGTGGTGCTTTGCACGATGGGTAATACCCGGGGCTGCCCATTTACCGGTTTCCACCCCGACTGAATGCATAATGTTTCTTTTTTATATCCCTCAAGCATGTATTCGTACTCCTTCTTATTCTATAATTATCAGGAACCTTATTCTTCCCAGTTATGATATACAGCCTGTACATCATCGTCGTCTTCAAGCAGGTCCAGTGTCTTTTGCAGATTCTTTACGGCAGTTTCATCCGTAAGCGTCACATAATTCTGCGGTATCATGGTAACCTCTGCACTGATCATGTTGATCTCTGATGCCTCAAGTTCCTTACGGACTTCTTCAAGATTATCGGCATCCGTAAGAATTTCGAAACTGTCTTCCTCCTCTGAAAAATCCTCAGCCCCAGCATCCAGAGCCATCATCATCAGCTCATCTCCACTCAGGCTGCAGTCTTCCTTATCAATAATGATTTGTCCCCTTTTGTCAAACATAAAGGAAACACATCCCGGCGTTCCGATATTGCCCTGTCCTTTGGTAAAGGCACTTCTTACATTTGCTGCCGTCCTGTTTTTATTATCGGTAAGGGTGTCCACAATAACGGCAATTCCCCCTGGTCCGTACCCTTCATATGTAATATATTCGTAATTTACACTGCCTGCATCCCCTGCGGCTTTTTTGATTCCCCGGTCTATGGTGTCATTGGGCATATTATTGGATTTTGCCTTGGCAATGACAGCTGCCAGT
>Ga0153943_1000223_pt1 | contig 18763 bp, 13 predicted proteins | sample TSNJ027MetaG_FD_104721 | JGI IMG/M metagenome (GOLD analysis project Ga0153943, IMG submission 104721) | Attine ant fungus gardens microbial communities from New Jersey, USA - TSNJ027 MetaG | ecosystem: Host-associated > Fungi > Mycelium > Unclassified | place: USA: New Jersey, Brendan T. Byrne...
CCGCGTAACCCAGGGGGTTCTTTGGCCACGGACGGTTTTCTTATGCTGGCGCATTTGAAAACCTGTTTTCGTGAATTTTCAAGGTTTTTCATTGTTCAATTATCAAGGTTCTGTTTTGCTGCTTTTCTCAAGCGCAGCTTTGTTAGAATATCATGTGCCGGCTTGTTTGTCAACAACTTTTTTTAAATAATTTGTCTTTTTTTAAACATTTATATTTTCTTTTGTCATAAGCGACTTTCCAATATTACCATTTCATTTCTTTTATGTCAATACTTATTTTACAAATATTTATTTACTTATTTTTACAAATATTTATTTACTTATTTTTTCAAATATCTATTTAAGCTTGCATTAACACAGGCTTCGTTATATAATATCAATGTGAAGCAAAGGTGCTTTTCTAATTCATTTAGAAAAGTGCCTTTTTTATTTTATAACTGGAAAATTCAAAACAAAAAATTCACATTATAAAAATCAAGAAGGAGTAAATGCATATGGACATCGGTAATAGAGTAAGCACAGGACTTCCCGGATTTGACAAGGTCATCGATATGCTGCGGCTGGGAGATAACGTAGTTTGGCAAATACAATCCCTTGAAGATTACCTCTGGATTTTAAAGCCATATATCAGTCAGGCTAAGCTGGATAGACGCCGTCTTATCTATTTTCGCTTCGGCAATCATAAGCCATTGATGAGGGATGATGAACCATCTGTCATATACCATATGGATGCTTCCGAGGGTTTTGAAAGCTTTGCTACAAAAATTCATAATATCATTGAGCAGGAAGGGGTTCGGGCTTTCTACATTTTTGATTGCTTGAGCGATTTACTGGAATTCTGGTATTCTGATCTGATGATAGGCAATTTTTTTCGTGTTATTTGTCCATTTTTATACAAGCTCGACACCATTGCATATTTTGCTTTAATGCGCAGTGTACATACCCATAATACTATTGCCCGCATCCGGGAAACAACACAGCTGCTGCTTGATCTTTATAATATTGATGAAAAAATCTACATTCATCCTCTCAAAGTATGGGAGCGTTACTCTCCGACCATGTTTTTTCCTCATTTAATACAGGAGAAAAAGGCTGCTTCCATTACAGCCAGTGCAGAAGCTGCCTTACTTTTTTCTGGTTTGGAGCAAGGCCGTCATCCCAGAGATTATTGGGAGATTACTCTGGAACGTGCGTATGCAGTCCTTAATGAAAGTGAAGAAAATATCAATCAAATGAAAAAACTTCTGATCCGTTTGATGATTGGAAAAGATCCCCGTATAGTAGAATTAAGCGAACAATATTTAACTCTATGGGATATCCTGAAAATTGCTTCACGGGAAATTGGAACAAGCTTTATTGGTGGAAAAAGTGTCGGTATGCTGCTTGCAAGAAAAATTCTGGAAACAAATGCCTGGGATATGCTTCAGGAATATTGGGAACCGCATGATTCATATTATCTGGGTTCCGATATCTTCTACACCTATATCGTACAAAATGGTTGGTGGGAATTACGTACAAAGCAAAAAACACCGGAAGGATTTTTTATGCTGGCGCCGGAACTACGCGAAAAACTATTGCACGGAAAATTTCCTGATATGATTAAGGAACAGTTTATGCAAATGCTGGAATATTATGGTCAGTCACCTATTATTGTCCGTTCAAGTTCACTTTTAGAAGATAATTTCGGTAATGCTTTCGCCGGAAAGTATGAAAGTGTTTTTTGTACCAATCAAGGTTCACCCGAGAAACGTTACGAGGCATTTGAGAATGCTGTACGAACTGTCTATGCCAGTACAATGAGCGAGGACGCTTTGGCTTACCGTCAAGCCCGTGGATTGACCCATAAGGATGAACAAATGGCGATTCTGGTGCAGAGAGTTTCCGGCGATCATTATGGGGATTTGTTTTTCCCACATATCGCAGGCGTAGGAAATTCCTCGAATCTGTATGTATGGAACAAGGACATGGAACCGGATGCCGGTATGCTGCGGCTGGTATTTGGATTAGGGACTCGGGCTGTCGACCGTGTCTCCCATGATTATGCCAGAATCGTTCCGTTAGATCACCCGGCAGAAAGCCCTCCTGTCAACTACGGTGACGAAAAAAAATTCTCACAGCATAAGGCCGATGTTTTGAATCTGCAAAAGAACTGTCTGACAGAAATACCATTGAATACTATATTGGACTATGATCTGAGGATTAATAAAAGAACCTTTTTTAGTATCGATACTGCAGCACAAGCACGTCTGCGGGAGATCGGGCGCCGAGTCGATTCCAGACCGTTGATTCTGGATTTCAAAGAATTGCTGACCCGTTCAAATTTTCCACACCTTATCAGCCAGGTACTCTCAACGCTGAAGAAAGCTTATGATTATCCTGTGGATATCGAATTTACTGCAAATTTCAATTCGGATGGTACATTTAAGTTTAATCTGCTGCAATGCCGTCCTCTGCAGACAAAAGGATTGGGAAAAGCGGTGGAAATTCCAGCTCCGAAACATGAGGATATCTTCTTTTCCTGTATAGGGAATTTTATGGGAGGCAACACCAGGCTTGCGTTGGATTATGTGATTTACGTGGATGCAAAAGAATATCTGGCACTTTCTGAGCAGAAAAAATTTGGTACGGCCCGTTTGATTGGAACTTTAAACCAAAAGCTTAAGGGGTACAACATCCTTCTGATTGGTCCCGGCCGATGGGGAACCACTACACCGTCACTGGGGATTCCGGTCCATTTTACCGAATTATGCAATATGGCTGCTATTTGCGAAGTGTCTTACAGGCAGGCTGGTCTTATGCCTGAACTGTCCTTTGGCAGTCACTTTTTTCAGGATATCGTTGAATCAGATATCTTTTATGCTGCAATTTTTAATGGAGAGCCTAATGTAATATTCCATCCGAAACGGATACAGCAATCTGAGAACCTTATTGGCAAAATTCTTCCCGGAGAAGAAGAATGGGCACAAGTAATACATTTAGTCAAGACACCCGGGTTAACTTTATACTCTGATATTAGCAGCCAAAAATTATTGTGCTCCTGAATGATACCTGCGAATAAGTTTACTTCATTTTATCTTCCACTGCCTCCGCAGCATCCTGTATCACAGGAAGCCTTACCGTAACCTCCGTCCCCTCACCCAGCCTGGACCAAAATGCAAGATTAAAGGATTCCCCATAGATATACTGAATCCGCTCCCTGATATTCCGGATTCCAATATGTTCTCCGCGAATAATGCCTCTGGGCTGGTTGATAATTTTAGATAGCTGTTCTTCTGACATACCGGCGCCATTATCCTTTACCGTGACCACAATATATTTACCATCTCTTATAACCATAATTTCAATGCATCCACCGAGAATTTCACCATTTTCGTCTTTATTTTCTAAAATACCGTGAATCAATGCATTCTCTACCAGCGGCTGTATCATGTTTTTCGCTATCAAATAATGTTCCATTCCCCTGCTGACAAAAACCTTAGACTTGAATACGCATTCATATCGATAGCTCTGGATAATCAGGTATTGCTCTGTAACGCTGATTTCCTGTGCGATTGTATCGTATATTTCTGAAATTTCAATGCGCAGCCGGTCCCGTAGAATCTCAATCATGGCACGGTTTACAGAAATCACCTCGTCCGTCCTTTTTCTCTGTGCCAGATAGGTGATGGTATTCATGGTATTGTAGATGAAATGCGGATCCATATGGGAAACCAAAAGGCTGTAGCGCATTTTGTGCTCCAGTTTTTCCTTTTCAATCAATTCACTGATATTGTCTTCCAGTTTTTCGGCCATAATATTAAACGATTCACTGGCTTCCCCGATTTCATCCCTTGCTTTCACCAATACCCGTGCGTTCAGATTTCCTTTTGCAATCTCACCCATCTGCCTGGAAACCTCCCCCAGCGGTCCTACAAATTTGTTTACCAGAGGCATCATAATGACTGCAACGCAGATGCCGAAAATGGCGATCAGAAGTACATTCATAAAAATCAGATATTTATTGTTGGAAATAATTTCTTGTTTTGTCAATTTGCAAAAAAGCTTCCAGCTCCCATTCTTGGAAAACCGCGCCACGATTATTCCTTGATCGCCCTGTAGATAACCTTCCAGATAGCTGTCTCCATAAACCAGGGATGAGGTCACTTTATCAACTTCAATCCCTGAATCTTCCACGCTTGGAACCACTTTTACATCATTTCCTGTCAACAGCAGGAAATCTTTGCAATAGTCCCCTACATCCCGGGCAATGTATATGATTTCATCATAGGAAGCAATTATAATTACATTTCCAGAAATTTCATTTTTATTATAGTTTTTTGCAAATCCATAACCCATCAAAAAACGGCTGCCGAAAACCGTCGTCGATTCGCCTCTTGCAAAGGTAAATGGTTCCACAAACATGGTTTCCTTTCCTTCCAGCTCTTTTCGGGGCAGTACCACATCATTAGCGAGCACTTTTACACTTTCTGCCAGTCCCACCGTATTAAATACATATTCCTCTTCCCCATGGCTGATATTCAAATATATCCCCAGTACCCGGTAAGAAGGAACTCTGTCATTTCTTCCCATTCCGGATAAATAGAGTCTGATTTTTGCCGCGTTTTGTTCTGTCGGTTCTGACAGGTATTGCCGCAGCAATTTATTCAGATCATTGTCATCTGCTACAACGGCAGTAAAACGCTCCAATTCATCAAAGCAGCGTTCCATACGCATCATGATCTGCTCATTCAAAATCATGGCGCTCTCGATTTCTTCCCGTCCGGATGAGATATAAATAATATTCGGTAACATTACGGTAAATATCGTAAACATGATCAAAAACACTACAATCTGAGAAATCAGCAATTTGTTTTTCAATTTCATACTTTCACCTGTTTCATGCTTCGTTTGTATTCATTTGGTGTCTTTCCCGTATATTGCTTGAAAATCTTGCTGAAATACTGACTGGAAGTAAATCCGGTCATTTCCGCAACCTCGTATACCATATAACTTTTCCCTTGAATCAACTGTTTTGCTTTTTCTATGCGAATTCCGTTCAGATAATCACTGACCCCCACGCCAACCTCCTCTTTAAACTTTGTCGAAAGCCAGGAATTACTTAAGTTTACATGCTGAGCCACCATGTAAACGGTCAGTTCATGGCAGGAATAATTTTCTTGTATATAGGCGAATGCCTCCTCAATCACCGCTGAATAGGATTCCCTGTTTCGTTCACTTAAAATTATCTTGATTTCCTCCAGCTTAAAGACAAAAAAATCGATGATTTCCTGGGGATTACTGAAATCATACATTCCACTGGACTCAGTAAGGCTGAATCTCCTTTTACTCATTTCTCCCAGAAGTACTCCTTCAAATCGCTTTAAAGCATGAAAAAGATTTTTGACATACCATAAATAGGTCACATAGTCTTCCCTTTTGACCGCTGACTTGAGTGCTTCTAAATATTGGTCCAATTCTGCTGTTTTCGTATTTTTTATAAAAAGGTATAGTTCCTCTTCAGAAATAGATGCTATGTTCTTATTACCATCCTGGATTGTGTCATCCTTACCAAATTCTATGACCCTGGGCCGGGTATTGATATAACGTTTCCAAAGTTGTTGTTGTTTTTCTTCATAAAAGCGTCCGAACTGACGCACAGAACATTTTTTTGCATAATAATAAATGCTGAACTGTAATCCGGAATATTCCTTCATATAATTCAGCATGCACAGTGAAAGACGGTACATTATACCATCGGCTTCTCTCTGGGAAACAATACTTTCTTTCATCTCAATGACAGCAAGATATGTTTTCTCATTCACAGCAAAAGCCGAAATCAGATACATATCCTCTTCGGCTATGTAAAAGGCGCACAGTTTCTTAAATTCAATTTCGTCAAAAAAGTTCTGTTTTGTCTCTGTTGCAATGTATAATTCCATGAATTCCGGTATGGTGTTTTTAGCAAGGATTAAATAATAATATCTTTTGTTTATACGGATAAATTCTCCCTCATCCAGTATATGTTTGTATTGTTCTTCGGGAATGTCTTTCTTAAATAATGCTTCCAGGATAATATCCATCGTATACTGGTTTTTTGCCTGTTCTTTTTCAATGTCTTCTTTTAATTTCATGATCTTCCGTAAAAATGTCTCTTCATTCACATCACTTTTCAGTATGTAATCGTCTATTCCGAGGCGGATGGCCTGGCTTACGTAACTGAAGTTTTTATATCCGGAAAGAAACAGGATATGTACGCGTTTATCCAATTCTCTGACCATAGCTGCCAGCTCCAGACCGCTCATGGTTGGCATTTTGATATCTGATATGATCAGTTCAGGCTTGTGCTGACGAAACAAACGGAGTGCATGTTCCGCATCTGAAGTGATACCGATGATATGAAAATCGTGATATTCCCAATTAATAATATGTTCAAGAAAATCCAATGCAAGCTTTTCATCATCTACCAGCAAAACCTTAATCATACTGCTATCCTCCCATTACTTATACGAGACCTGTCCTTTTCATTATATAATGGAACCTGCCCCTGTGCAACAAATCCAATAGACTTGGATGCGTTTTTTTAAAGTGCGAAGTTACTGTTCAGTGAGTATGTATTTCAACATAAAGGTTGGCATGACGCTATTGTGGAATGAGAGGTGCTTTACCCAAACCCGGGCAACGCACCTGACGAACTCCACTGCTAACTCCGACCAACGACGCTCCGGAGTGCCGTCGCGCCGGGTCTACGTAAGCAGTGAATTTCACCAGGTGCTAAAACCGCCCTCTAAATGTTTGCGTAAAGCACCTCTCATTTCACAATGGCTGGTCTTTGACAGCCTGTAGGTTTGAAAGCGTCATTCTTCTGCCATTGACGGTACTGTTGTGGGAGGGCGCTTTTCTTGTAAATCACTTGAAGAAACCTTTAGCACTGAATAGTAACAATGCGGATTTGATTCGCGAAAACTTAAACACTGCCAGAAGACAGCCACTGTGGGAAGCAATATGCTTCTAAGCAAACGATCAAAGGGCGCCTATAGCGGCGGCGGAATTCACCATTTACGCAGACCCAGCGCGAAGGCTTTCCTGAGCGCTGTTGGTCGTAGTTAATGGTTAAGTCCGCCAGAGCGTTGCCCTGTTTGCGTGAAGCATATTGCTTCCCACAGTGGCGTCCTGCTAGCCAACATGTATAGATCCGCACTTATGCACCCAATAGACTCCTATACCTTACCAGATCCCGGTAAACAAAAGCTTACACGTTTTGTTTGGCAAATTCTTTTCTTTCTTTTTTGGTGCTGAGGAAATCCAGGAAACGTTGATTGTTGTAGGTAAATATCATGATGATTAGCAGAAACACACCGGAGGCTGTATCTTGCAGGGATGCGGAAAGACCGAGGCTTAAAAGACCGGTAGTCAGCATATTAAGGATAAAGTTTCCAATAAAGATGCCTATCAGCAGGTTGCAGTACTGTTCCAGGGCAAGCCCCACATAGATTCCCAGCATACAGTTGAAGATGATATTCGTACTGGACATATACATCGGGGTATCAATGGATCCCTGTATGGAAATTTTTAAAAGCGCCGCCACTCCCAGGAGCAGTGATGAGACCACATAACATAGTAATGCTGTTTTTTTGGGATTTACCCCGTTGTTTTTTGCGATTTGCTGTGAACTGGCACAGGCTCTTACATGATATCCGAATCTGGTTTTATTAAAGATAAGATAAAAGATAACAAACATGACTGCAAATATAATCAGGCAGTAAGGGAAACGTCCGAATGTGGTGGTTTCTCCTTTGATTGCTGTTACCCAGGAGATGCTTGCCAGATTGGAAAGTGTTTCATAGATCATGCACATACCCAGTGCTGTTACAATTGCGGGTACTTTCAGCAGGATATATAGGAAACCGGAAACTGTTCCCAGTATAATGCCTGTTCCTACGACAATGAGTGCGAAGGGTATCAGCCCGATTCCATACAGGTAAACCAGTTTAGCTCCGAACATGGCTGAAAGCATGACCACTGCCCCAGCGCTTAAATCCATTCGATTGCACAGCATGTTGCAGCACATGGCAAAGGAAATAAGGGTTGGTGCAAGCGATTGTTTCAGATTCATAATCAGGCTGGCCGGCCTGCCGAACCGGCCTCCTGAACAAATGAAAAACAAGATATAAACGAACACTGGAAGAAGGACTACTTTCAGAAAATTCTTCAATTGACCGGATTTTATATTCATATCAGTTCTCCTTTCCTGCAGCAGCGCTTACTCCGAAGAGCCATGCCTTGACATGGTATCCTCAACGCTGTAATCTGCTCCCATCTGCACCAAATCAGCCGCACTGGCATTTTCATTGTATTTCCTGATTACCTGTTTCAATTCTTCTGTCGTCCAGGCATATACTCCGTCATTATGGAGATATGTCATATAGTTTGAAAACTCTTCTCCGGTCTTGCAGGTAATAAAGTTTACGGGTACCTCAACCTTTTTCTCTGACAATGGTGTTCCTTCCAGCACATTGTACATAAAGATGAACGGGAATACGACGTCTACATACTGTCCGCCGATGGCACAGGCAACGTCACCCTTATCCAGTCCTTCCTGGCAGCTTTCCGAAAGGTCGCAGAATGCGATTTTAATCTGCCCTTCCCTGCCTGCCGACTTGATTGGTTCGGAACAATATTCGATGCCTAACAAGGTAATCGCAATACCGTCAATGGTATCATCGGCAGCCAGAAAGTCTTCCACTGCTTTTGTGAATTCTAATCCACGGTATTCTCCGGCTTTCTTGATTTCCGGATAATCTTCAAATGCTGCCATCATACCGTCCCAGCGTCTGTCATGGCATGTGAGTCCAGGCTCATAGCCGATTGCGGCAATATTTTTGGATCCCGTATCAATCAGGCTTGTAATAATGTCATATCCTGCCTGGTAATCTGCTTCATAAGAACCGCCGGCAAAATATTCACTTGCGTATACCTGCTCTTTAATGCTTTCGTTGATCTGGGAAAAGCCCACGCCTAAATATACGTCGTTATTTTCACATGTTTTTAGTCCCTGCAAAACCGCCGTGCCGGAAAAGTTGGTTGTAATAATACCGTCAACTCCCTGGGCACAAAGGTTCTCAATGGCCGACAGATATGTTTCATCCGCAAAGTTTTCAATAATATAATAGCTGAATTTTACTGAAAATTCTTTGCCCATATAATCCGTATAGGATTTTAGTTTGGAACAGAGAAAGTCGGTGGTTGTATGGATAATAACGCCGATCGTATAATCTCCATTTGGATCCCCGCAGACTTCTCCTGCCCCTGCCGAATCATCCCATACTTCATCGGTCTTCTCGTCTTTCCCCACAGTATCTTCCATACTGTTCTCTGACTGTGCCGCATCCGGGGTCTCTCCTGCCTCCGTGCCGGCTCTTTCGCCGCCTTTACCGCAACCTGCCAGTGTGAATACCAGTATCAGTGTTATCAGTAATGCCATCATTCTTTTCTTCATAATCTTCCTCCTCGTTATTTTAGAATACCATCCTTATTTTTCTCGTAGGTCAGGAACACCAGCAACAGTAGAACGAGTCCTTGTATTCCTTCTATGACGCGCTCATTTACCCCTAAAATGATCAAACCGTTACGTAATAATATAACTGAAAAGCTTCCGACCAGGGCGCCGGTCATTTTTACTTTTGAACCGCCGGAAAGCGGAACTCCTCCGAGAACCAGCGCAGTAATTACGTTCATTTCTAACCCCTGGCCCGTGGATGTACTCACGCTCCCAGCGCGCAGCATCAGAATAAATCCTGCGATTCCTACGGTAATGCCACTTAATATATAGGCCGTCATTCTTGTACGGTTTGCATTTATTCCTGCCTGCTGTGCTGCCGGCAGGTTTCCGCCAATTGCCCTGTTTGCTTTCCCGATACTGCTTTTTTCAAACAGCAGGTAATAAGTGATATATACAACCAGTAACATGATGATTTTGAACGTCCAGTTGTCATACTCATACATATATACGGGTATACTGTACTTCTGTGCGGCACACACCGTATTTAAAATTCCCCGGCACATATACATGATACACAGAGATGTGATAAAGGGCGAAACTTTTAAGTAAACCGATACCACACCATTTAAAAGGAACCAAACCAGCGCTGCCAGAATATTTACGAGAAATACCACAGGCAAAGGCGCTCCTGTATTTGCCGCAAGTATGGAGATCAATACACTGAAACCAATGACGCCCCCATAGGACAGATCCATTCCGCCATGGGCATATACAAATACCGCTCCAAATGCCATGATGCCTACATAAACGGTTTGATTTAGAATGCTGGTCAGATTTCCTTTCGTAAGAAGCTTTCCTTCTCCCATAACCTGGAATACAATGATCATAAGGAACAGACCCAGAAAGGGAACCAGCTTTTGCAGTAAGTCTTTTGCTTTTGTTTCCATCGCTATTCTTCCCCCTTCTATACCATTTCTTTTATGATTGCAGATTCATTCAAATCCCGGGAACGTTCAAAGGTTTTCTTAAGCTTTCCTTTTCGTAAAATCATGATCCGGTCACTCATTCCGATCAGCTCCGGAAGTTCTTCGGAAATCATGATAATGGATTTATGTTCTTTCTTCAGCCGGTACATGAGCTGATACATAAATGCTTTCACACCGATGTCGATGCCCCGGGTGGGACAATCCAGTATGAAAATTTCTGATTCGTTGGCAAGCCATTTCCCGAAAACCACTTTCTGCTTATTGCCGCCGCTTAAGTCCCGGACATCCTGTGAAATCTCACGGCATTTAATATTTAAATTCTCCACCTGCAGGTTTGTAAGTTTTTTTTCCACTCCTTTGAAAATCAGACCTCCTTTTTTTATTTTTGGCAGAGAGGGCAATGCGATATTGTCCATGATGCCGGCGGTCAGAATCAGCGCTTCCTGATCACGGTTTTTCGAGACATAACCGATCTTGTGTTTAATTGCATATCCGGGATTTTTGACGATAGCTCCGTTTCCGAGTGTTACGGTTCCGTAAATTGGTTTTTCAATACCAAACAGAGCTCTTCCCAATTCACGCATTCCACAGCCGGTAAGTCCTCCGATTCCTAAGATTTCACCTTTATGGAGGGTCAGGGAAACACCGGAAAGCGCACCCTTTATATGCAGGTTCTCCGCCTTCAGCACGACTTCGCCGCTGCAGCCGGCATCATAATCGCTGCGGTAGTAATCACCGGTCAGTTTTCTGCCTACCATCAATTCCTTAATCTTTTCCTCCTCAAATTCATCTTTTTCCAACTCTGAAATCAATACACCGTCCCTTAATATGATCAGCCTGCTGCAGACATCCATCAACTCTTTTAAATCATGGGATATGAATAGAACTGTTTTGTTTTGTTCTTTTATTTCATTCATGATGCGGTAAATAATAGTTCTGCCATTTTGTGAAAGTGCTGTAGTCGTTTCATCCACTATGAATATATCCGGATTGGAATAGAGGGCACGTACTACTTCCACCAGCTTTCTTTCCTCAAAACTGTATTTGCCGATCGGATCTGCAGGATTGATTCCCGTAATGCCGGTTTTTTCCATGGCTTTTTCGGCTTCCCGGTACATCTGCTTTCGGTTTACAATCCCATGTTTTGTAAACTGATCTTCTTTACCGAGGAAAATATTATCTGCCACACCGATACCGGGAAGGGTTCCCATTTCCTGGGCAATCATACTGATGCCATGCTCTTGTGCGTCCATGGCATTGGCCGGTTTATATGGCTTTTTGTTTCGTGTCATGGTTCCGCCGGACGCGTCATACAGCCCGGAGATAATCGACGAAAAGGTGGATTTTCCTGAGCCGTTTTCTCCAATCAGCCCCACGATTTCTCCCCGGCCAATCTGAATGGAAACATCCTTCAGAGCCTGGGTCAAACCAAAATTCTTTGATATATGATCTGCTTTTAAAATAATATCCTTACTCATTTTACCTCAACCTGCCCTATCCCATGATTATGACGTTCCACGACATTTTCGGCAGCACAACATCCACACTGCCGTCAATAGGTAATTCTTTCATTGTTACATTGTCCGGTTTCTCATATGTATTTCTTAGTTCCATGTCCTTTCCAAAAAGCGCCAGATGCTTTCTAATGGATTTATTTCCGTATCCCTGAAGTTCCATGTTCAGACGGACTTCTTCTTCCTGATCGCAGTTCAGAACAAAAACCCTCACTTCATCAGCCTCTTCATTATATACAACCGCCGGCCAGATAACTTGCAGTTCTCCATAATCACAAGCATAACGGGGGGCATCTACAATGGTTTTCATGGTGGTTCCCCGTCCGTATTTACTCAGCATGAGAAGCGGCTGATAAGTCGTCTGGGTATAAACACCGCCGTTTTTTACCGTAGTGATTGGTGCGATCACATTGATCAGCTGTGCCAGGCAGGCGATTTCTACCGTATCAACATTATTCAGCAGGGTTATGCCAAGTCCGCCGAAAACCAGCGCATCCAGAAGGTTGTATTTTTCTTCCAGGATTCCCGGAGCCGTTTCCCACCGTTTGGCCGAGGTCATTTCAAAGGTCGTAAGTGTCTGCAGGTCATCCAGGGAATCCAGCTTTATATCCTGAAAATTCCATACGTTCCATTCATCCAGACATATTTTAAGTTCTTTTTTAAAATTGTTTTTGGCCATTATATAGTCAATTACACTGGCGCTGTTTTTGATATGGTTATCCAGCTGCTTGTAGGCTGCAAGGAAATTCGTTGTGCCCTGCCCGGCATTCATCGTATAGTTATGGGTCGAAAGATAATCCACATGCTCGTATAGTTCGGTCAGCATCATTCTATCCCACTCCAGGTACGCGGGCAGCATTTCATAGCTGCTTCCGCAGGCTACCAGCTTAATAGACGGATCCACCCATTTCATGATTTTTGCGGCTTCCAGCGCTTTTTTCGTATAATCTTCTGCTGACAAATGTCCTGCCTGCCAGCTGCCTTCCATTTCATTGCCAAGGCACCAATATTTGATTCCATAAGGTTCCCGGCTTCCGTTCTCGATACGAAGATCGCTCCAATAAGTTCCTCCGGGATGATTACAGTATTCCACCAGGTCGCCTGCATCTTTTATACTTCCTGTTCCCAGATTTACCGCTATCATCGGCTGGATTCCGGCTTTTTTTGCCCAGCAGCAGAATTCGTCAATGCCAAATTCATTGGTTTCGATGCTGGACCATGCATAGTCCATCCGCTTCGGTCTGATCTCTTTCGGACCGATTCCGTCGTGCCAGTCATAACAGGATACGAAATTACCACCGGGATACCGAATCACCGGAACATTCAGTTCTTTTACCAGATTCATTACATCCATACGGAACCCTTCTTTATCTGCGTTTGGATGCCCCGGTTCGTAGATGCCGGAATAGATGCATCTTCCCAGATGCTCCGTAAAGGAGGAATAAATCTTGTCATCAATTTTCCCTAACGTATAATGCCTGTCGCTGAAACAAACTGCATTTTTCATAACATTCCTTTCTCCCTTTTTTATTTTACATTTTTAGAGCGTGCAGATTGGTGCAATGATTTTTCAGACACGCTCCAGGATAACCGCTGTTTATGGCAGCTATTAAAATGCTTAAATTCATTTTATTATGAATTCTTTTTGTCAGCGATACGTATTATTTTTTATTTGTATACTTTTTTTGGGAGTTTATAAGATTAAAAAGAAATTTGTGTAATTTTTTTTTGTAAATGATAATCTTTGCAACATAACTATAAGAGCTGATAACGTACAGTATTTTCTGCACTTTATCAGCTCCATCTGATATTTCCATATGTACATTTGCTTATTTTGTTCTTGTAGCAAGGGGAAATTATCCGTTCCTGCCTTCTTCGTTATGCATCTTTATGTTCCGTAAAAGTAAGGACATACCCACTATTATCCGCTATGGCAAATTCCTTTGACCCATAAAAAGTCTCATGGACGTCACACAGAATTTCATATTTACTTTTCAGTTCACAATACAGGTCGTTAAAATTATCAACCGTGATATAAAGTGTTGTGGATGGGTGCACCTCTGGTGTATCCAATATCGGATATTCCCCGATTAAATTGTGCTTCTCCTGTAACATTAGATTTAGGTTGTCTTTTAACAAAATGGCAAACTGCAGACTTCCACTGTCACCCGGGACAGAAGCGACTACAGAAAACCCCAAAATGTCTCGATAAAAAGCAACTGACTCATCAACATTCTCAACCATCAAATTTGTCGTCATATTTGTATACATAAGTAAATCCTCCTTTTTTGACCATTATATCGGGCATAAGGATAATCGTATTGTAAAAATGCGTCAATCTGTATACTTTTTTATTAATTCCAGGGGTGTGAGTCCAATATTTCGCTTAAAATCTTTGATAAAGTGAGATTGATCGTAATAAGTCGTGATTGCCAAAATATCCCCGGGACTTGCCTTGCCCGATGTAAGGACTTCAAGGCATTGTTGGAAGCGAAGGATGCAAAGCACCATTTGCGGAGTAATACCGAAGTGCTTCTCAAAAAGCCGCTGGCACTGCCTGGGACTGAAATAAAGCCTTTGATAAAGTTCAGCTGTCGTGGGAGGCGGGTCTTTGCTTAAATCATCAAACATCTGAGTATAAAAATCAGATTTTTTGTCATAAATTATCTTGTAAAAATAATCCTTGAAATATTCTTTCGCTTGCTCGAATGAAAGAGAAAAAAACAAATCACTGTTGAAGTTTTTATCCACTTCATCAAGAGGAATGTATGTATCCATAGCTGTTTTTGCAGGTAGTCCTGTAAGTTGATGAAATACCCCTGGCTTAAGACGTGCACCAAAAAAACGGGCCGGCAAATCTATATTATAGTTAAAATTAGTTTTGCTCATACCTGCATAGCCAATCTCCCTGTCATCATATCCGACAACAAGGTCAATGCAGCCGTCTGTTATGATGATATTTTCAACGGATTTTTCCGTATCTGAACGCGACTGCATTTCCCAAAAGCAGATCACAAAGTTTTGTAGAGATTCAACTATTTCTTCCGAATACATGACATTTTTCGAAAAATTCTTATTTAATATGTATGGAATCTGAATAGGATAATACATGAGTTCTCTCCTTAGATATTTCTTACGATAAACCCGGCAATCCGGCAGTCCATCATTATCGAATTCTAACGCTGAATTCTCCCACTTTTTTCATTCCTGCCGAAATTTTATCGGGAGCTGCTTCGGAATCCAGTACTTCCATATCCACCGTTACGGATGTTTCCTCCTGCGAAGTATATTCTTCCGAATTATCCTCTCCCGCATTCGCTGATTCCTCTGCATTGTCATTATAATTCGCAATATATTCATCTACCGAATCATCACGCTTCGCATATACATTTAAATATACCTCTTCTGCATCACCGGCAGCACGCCTGGATGGTTCCACACTTAGAAATTTGCCGCCATTTTGATCTCCGCCACCGGAATCATAGTGAACCATATTTCCATGGTTATCTTCGCCTTCTAACATTACGTCATATCTCAAACCATAGTATTTATACTTCTCAATAATCTCATCTGTAACAATCTCATAATATAATTTATCACTTAAATTATTCGTCACATATTCTGTAAATCTGATCTGTTGACCGTCTGGAAACGTTATGACCTGGTCTAAAGGAATTGATTTTGTCGCTTCTGCAAGTTTTGCCCCATCGGCTTTAAATTTAAAATCCCAGTTTCCCTTAACTGTTTCATCATATGTTGAAAAGGGAAAATCGATTTCCGTTATTTTTAAATTGATAAGCAATTTCTGATTAATATCATTCAGTTCTTTCATATCAAAATCAGTAACTACATGAAAAGTATAATCATCTACTCTCTCATAATTTTGTCCCCAACCTCCGCTTTCGCTGTCAATTCCCTTTCCCGTAATCGCTACATAACCCTGAATAGATAAATGTTCAGCCGTTATTTTTTCCTTACTTGATACTGTTGTAGATACAATCAGTTCATCTCTGTTTAAAATCACTTCATTCAAAGTAATGGTATATCCCTTATCTTTTTTATTTATATTGCAATCTGTTTTATACTCTTCTATATTTTTATCAATTAAAAAATTGATTTCATATGCCATACTTCTTACCGTTGCATATACTTGTTTATGAAATAGGGTAATGATCGCAATAACCCCAATAACAGCCATACAGGCTGCTCTGGCTGATTTATAGCAGTCCCCGTTTCTTTTTGCTTTTCTCCAATTTTTTTTCATTTTCTTAATTTCGAATTCAGATATTGTGGTTTCATCATAATATGATAAATCATGATCCGCATGGTTCAGCAGAGAATATATTTTTTTATCCATAGCTATACCCCTTTCCTTTCTTCGTACAATCTTTTCATTTTCCGTTTGCCTCTGGATATCCGGTTATAAATGACGGATGGTTTTAATCCCGTTTCCCTGCAGATCATCTCAACTTCCTTTTCCTCAAAGAATAATTTCATGAAAATATTCCTGTCTTCTTCTTTCAGGCATGCAAGCAGTTCTTTTAAATCATCTGATATTTCATTTTCCAGTATGTCTGCCAATCCCTGGTCATAATAAATTATTTCTGTTGTTTCCCATGCCTCATTTTGCAAGGATGATAAATATTTTCTTTTATAATCAATCGATTTATATCTTGCTATTCCGGATACCCAATTTTGAAATGTGCTGATTTTGCTGTCATATTGATCAATATTTTTCCAGATTGCCAGTAATACATCATTGATACATTCCTCCTGATGGTCTTTAAGAGAAAATAAATGTTTTGACACTATGGTTTTAATCAGCCACCCGTATTTTTGAATTACATAATCAAGCGCTTTTTCATTTTTCTTCTTTAACTGATTTATGAAGTTTTCGTCATTCATTTTCATCTTTGCTGCTCCTAACTTGTAAGCTTGCTTTGAAACCGGCCTGTTTCTCTTATTTTAAGTTTACACTATATACTTCGTAATTCACAAATACTTTTCTATCCCTTTTCTATCCTTTTTTTGTTAATAATTTGACGAAAAATTATTTATATGATATTATTAAAATCATAATGGAAAAATAAGGAGGTACACAAGGTTGAACATGTTTGATTTAACAGGAAAGGTTGCTATCGTAACCGGCGCATCCAGCGGTCTTGGTGCAGATGCTGCTAAAGCATATGCTGAGTATGGAGCCGATGTGGCATTGATAGCAAGAAGAAAAGATCGTATTGAATCCTTAGCAGCTGAAATTCAGGCAACCGGCCGCAAGGCTCTTGCCGTCCAATGCGATGTAACTGATGAAAAAAATGTAGAAAAAGCTATTTCTGAGATCGTTGATTATTTTGGAAAAATTGATATTCTGCTTAACAATGCCGGAATAGCAATTCGTGGATCCGTAGATCAACTGACTTCTGAGGATTGGGATAAAGGTATGGATGTCAATGTGAAGGGGATTTTCCTCATTTCTAAATACGTTGTCCCTCACATGAGAAAACAGAAATATGGAAAAATCGTAAATATTGCCTCAGTAAATGCAATTATTGCTGATAAAGGCGCTTTAGCCCGTCACGTATATAATACTTCCAAAGCCGCTGTCAGAGGACTTACCATGGGTATGGCGGCAACCTATATGGAAGAAAACATTACTGTAAATTCTATCGGTCCGGCTTTGTTTGAAAGCGAAATGACTGAAAGTACGCTCTTTAAACATGAAGGCTTTATGAAAATGTATAATTTGACGAATCCGGCCGGAAGACCCGGAAGACGCGGAGAATTAAACGGAACAATTCTTTATCTCTCATCAGATGCCTCCAGTTATGTTACCAGTCAGCACATCATTGTTGATGGCGGCCTCAGTATTGTATAAGGTTGAAATAATTTAAAATTATTATAGGCAGTACTTTTTTGAATCCTCTTCATAAAAGTACTGCCTTATTGATTTCAGCAATTGGATATCTAATACCCATCGCGTATTCTTTCCGTCGAAAAAAGTAATACTCATATAATCATCTAATACTATTCACCGCATCCCGTAAATTTTTTACCCCAATCAACCGTAACCCCGTCACTTTCTCTACCGATTTCATACATACCTGAGGTAAAATCACCGTCTCAAACCCCAGCTTCTTTGCCTCCATTACTCGCTGCTCAGCCATGCTCACCCCACGCACCTCACCGCTTAGTCCTATTTCTCCAAAGACCATCGTCTTTTCGTCAATGGCCTTGTCCTTATAACTGGATACAAGAGCCATTACAATCCCCAAATCTATTGCCGGTTCATTCATTTTGATCCCCCCTGCAATATTTACATACGCATCGCATGCCGACAAATGCATCCCCAAACGCTTCTCCAAAACCGCCAGCAGCAGATTTACCCGATTGTAATCCGTACCTGCCGCCGTTCGTCTGGGCATAGGTAAATTGCTTTGGCATACCAGTGCCTGTATCTCAATCAAAATCGGGCGTGTCCCTTCCATTGAACATGCCACCACAGACCCGGATGCTCCCTGCGGCTTTCCATCCAGCATAAATTCCGAAGGATTTTCCACTTCAATCAATCCTGTTTCACGCATTTCAAAGACACCAATCTCATTCGTAGACCCGAATCTGTTCTTAACTCCCCGCAAAATCCGATACGCAGCATGTCGGTCTCCTTCAAAATACAGTACCGTGTCTACCATATGTTCTAATACCCGGGGGCCTGCCACTACTCCCTCTTTCGTCACGTGTCCTACTATAAAAATCGTAATTCCCATGCCTTTTGCAATCTGCATGAG
>Ga0153943_1000224_pt1 | contig 18755 bp, 19 predicted proteins | sample TSNJ027MetaG_FD_104721 | JGI IMG/M metagenome (GOLD analysis project Ga0153943, IMG submission 104721) | Attine ant fungus gardens microbial communities from New Jersey, USA - TSNJ027 MetaG | ecosystem: Host-associated > Fungi > Mycelium > Unclassified | place: USA: New Jersey, Brendan T. Byrne...
TGAAGACGACGAGGTGGATAGGGCAGAGGTGGAAGTGCAGCAATGCATGGAGCTGACTGTTACTAATAGGTCGAAGGCTTAACCAGAGAGAAGGAAAGGAAACGAGTACTTCGAAGAGGGTAAGGAAAAGAAGGATGTAAGAAACAAATCTGTATGTGGTTTTGAAGGCATATGCCGAAAGGGATAGCCTGGAGAAATAATCCTCGATAGCTCAATGGTAGAGCATTCGGCTGTTAACCGAAGGGTTGTTGGTTCGAGCCCAACTCGGGGAGTTTGGATACACTAAGCGAGACGGGAGAGAAAGTGTCATTCAAGAAAAGAAGAAAAAAGCGGCTCCTTGGTCAAGCGGTTAAGACACCGCCCTTTCACGGCGGTAACACGGGTTCGGTTCCCGTAGGAGTCATTTAAGAGTAACATTAGATAAGGTTAGTGCATATTATATATAAGTGTGTGATTGACATATCATTTACTCTTTGTTAGACTATAATTATATATGGCGACATAGCCAAGTGGTAAGGCACGGGTCTGCAACACCCTCATCACCAGTTCAAATCTGGTTGTCGCCTCTTAAATAACCCTTAGGAAATCTAGGGTTATTTTTTTGTGCCGGATATTTCTGAATCCGGTCTGAATCCTTCAAAAAGCCCGTAAAATAGAGGGTTCAGAGGTTTTCTTTATTGTGTCAAACATTAAAAATTAATTTTTAAAATAAGGCGGAGAAAAATATTTAAGCGTTGTGTAGGTGGTTTTATAGACCTATATTACCTCTTTTATTTCACCAAAAAGTGTTTTTTAAAAACCGCTGGAAACCGCATAAAATCGGGCTGAATCGGTTCATAAGGTGGACGATAAGGTGGACAGAATTATGAGGTCAGCGCATCGACCAATTCCATCTTCTTCTCATTGTCTGTATGGAAGTAAGTTTTAATAATTACATCAAAACTGTCGCCAAGCAATTCAGCAGCATCCTGTAATTCTCCCATATTATTGGTTTTACGCACGATATTCGTGGCAAATGTGTGTCTGAGCGCATGTAAACTATATTCAGGTATTTTAGCTCTCTTACAGATTTTCAGCAGTGTGTTCCTTAAATTCTGTATTGTAGGACAAATACCATTCTGTGTACTTAGAAGCAAATTATTGTTGAAATGATTCGGTTTGTAAGTACTGAGCATATACTGCAGGCAGATTTCTGCCTCCTTATTCAACGGAACTGTCCTTACACTGTTTGGATATTTAGGTTTGGTTAAAACAAGTTTGGTTTTTGTTTTTGCATCCTCATCCCGGTTCTTAACCCTGCTTAAAGTGTATTTTATATTAATTGCATGTCTGTCGTTATAAGGGATAATACAATCTTTTCCAAGAGCCAGCATTTCGCCACCACGGAGTCCGGTATTTAATAAAAAGACAATCACAGGTCCATACCTGTAAAGAAATGTTTCATTTTTGTTTGGACTTGGTGATAATGCTATTTCTTTAATGATTGGCTGGTATTTCAGGGGGGATTATCTGTATCTCTTTGGTTTCTACAGGTAGAACAGATTCAGCAGGCAATATAACCCTTTTCATAATTTTATAGGATTTTGGTAATTCATCCAAATCAATCGCATGGTTGATCATTGCTGACCAAAATAAATAAATCTTTTTTAGTGAGGAATAACTCAAATAATCCTTTTTGGCACTAATTGTTGCGGAGATATCATCTGATGTAAGATTGCTGAAAGTTTTGTTCTCTGCTTCTGTGCCCTTGATATGACAATTATAGGTTCTTTCAATCCGATCCAGGCTGCTTTGCTTATATTGACCCGCTTCTACAGCCAGAGTTTTACGGAACAGAAACTTTTTGGCATATTCGGACACTTTGACGTTTGTTGTGATTGCATCCTGGACAGAGACTTTCACTTTCCAGTCATCCAGTTTTTCCTTAACTTCTGTTTTCGTATCTCCTGTAAATTCTTTCGCTGGTAATCCCTTCTTTACATATCGAGCCGTCCAACCTCCCCTCTTATTTTTAAAATTGTTCCATCGCCCTTGGAACGCCTTTTTTGTTGAGTACCTTTTGTAGTAGTTGCCATAGTATTCTCCTTTCGCATGAGAATCCATACCAACTCCAAGTATGTTATTATTTTAATATAGAAATTCTGGAGTGGCAATGATTTTTTTGTATTGATTGCTCAGAAGAAAATTTCCTTTCCCACATTTTTCTTCAGAAATTTCTGTAAGGCTGTAGGTGAAGTGAAATACTGCCGACCTACTTTTGTTACGGGCAATACCTTATTATCTAGTAATTAACGTGTTTTAGTCATACCGATTCCCAGCATATCAGCAATCTCCGCCACCTTATAAGCACGGAAATCTTCGCTGTTTGTAATATCATTATCCATATGTATCACCTCACTTTTATTTTGGAGAAAATACATCCTTCCGGAGCCAGTTCCTATGCCATTCTTGCCACGTAGAAGGCGTCACTATGTAATCTTCAATCTGCAGGCAAGGGGTTTAAACGTTGGTTTATTAAGAATGGAAATGTAAAAACAAAAGATGAAGGAATAATACAGTTGCTATACTCATACAAATTATTTACTGAACGGATACTGTTATATGACAAATTGAAATATAGTGTTCTTGGGCTAAATAATGACCTAAATTACACAATTTCCATCTTACATGCTGCTGAAATTGTTTTAATCTATTCATGCTTACACAATGCCGAAATGGTTTTAAACTGTTTTGGCATTTTTTTTGTCATAAATTAATATTTGCAATCAAGATTTACAGATGCCGTTCTCCACCAAACCTCCGAAACGGAAGTAAATAAAATTCATTTCGGAGGGCACAATGATGAAAAATCAAGATACATATATTAAAAATAAAGTACAAAACACATTTACAGCCTATCTGGTCAAAGCGGTAAAAGGTGTAAGGAATAAATATCTGGCCAATAAAAACAGGATTGCGGTTCATGAAAACTTTCTGCATGATGCACAGGGGTATGAGCTTTATCAGAAATTTGAAGATTTGATTGATATATATGAAAATGAAATGCAAGAAAGGGATGGTGGCATAAACCAGTTTTTCGGTGGATTGGATAATGATAAATTATTCCAGGCCGTGATGCTATTAAAAGATTCGGAACGTGAAATCATCTATCTTCATGTTTTTGAAGAAAAAACGTTTCGTGAGATTGGAAGTAGATTAAATAAAACGGAATCCATAGTAAAAGGAAGATATTATTACGCGTTAACTAAAATCAGAAAATGGATGGAGGAAGGAGCAAATGAATTTTGAATATTTATTGCTGAAGGCAAAAGACGGGGATCCGGAGGCTGTTAAGGGTTTAATAGAGATGTACCATCCGCTTTTAGTAAAAAACTCAGTGGTTGATGGAAAGTTTGATGAGGATCTTTATCAAGAGCTTGTCAGGGAAATGTTGATCAGTATCCGTACTTTTCAGATTTGGTAATCATATCTATTGCAAGAGTCCAGGAGATTTTCCTGGGCTTTTGTTGCGTATAGTGGACCTGATACGTATAAGTATATACAAAAAAGTGCACTTTTTGAAATATTTCTTTTGGTTGGGATTTTATATACTAAAATGTCAGCATCATAAAGATAAAGCAAGTAGAGGTTTATATGGGTTGGGAACGGGAAGGAACATTGTTTTATGATATGGAATCAGACCGGTATGATATACGGTTTGGGCTGGAGGAATATTACGGTGGACTGCACTGTGGTGATTGCTTTGCTATCAAAGTGAAAAATGCCTGGATTCCTGTACGGATTGAGTTTGATTGGGAGAAAGAAGAATGGTATTTGGTAGGGTTACATACGAAGCAGGATGGGATGACGGTAAGGATTTAGGAGAAAATATATGGTTTGAAATTTTCACGGGTTTTTGTTATCCTTGATTTGTCAATCATATACGCAGGAATACCATACCTTATAAGATAAGCTGCAATTTCGCGAGCTGCAGATACTAGGTGTTCCTGGCTAGATTGATGGGAAGTGGGTGAGTAGCTCTATTTAGTGGGATTATTCTGCTTCCCTTGTCATAATGTTTAGTTTTCCATAATGGATATGAGGCTTCCATTTCAAGTCGCGTCCAAAGGTATGCAGTACACAGAAGAAACCAGGAGTAAAGTTTTCTGTTTTATTAATTTTGGAGAACATACGCAGGACAACATCTCTGACGATATGAAAAAGGTAGCCAAAGAGAGAGGTCATCCCCAAAATCCCCATCGTAATTAGAACCACCGTAGTTGATCAATTTGTTGACATTATCAAGTATGGTTTTTTGGGATGGAGATTATAAAGGATATGTTCATAATAGTCAGTGAAAATGGTTTGTAGGATGTTTTTATAATGCATGAGATTGAGGGTAGGGTGGTTGAATGTGCCGAAAGGTACTTTGTTTTACTGAAATTTAAATAAGTTTGATTTTGTTATGAAATTGTTATAATTGGGATGTATAATGATGACATCATAAAGAGAGACAAGGGAGGTTAAAAGATGAAATGCTGGAATCCACAGATGGAGGTAGTGGTACATAATAAAGAAGTTGTCATAGCAAATCAGATGAATGGAAGCTGGATGAAGGTGTCAAGAGAGATCTTTGATGTGATAAATTGTCTGGTTCAAGCAGAAGAACAAGATAGAATAGAATTTGTAGACAAGAAGGACGAGGAATATATGGATTCCATCATGTCTTTTCTAAAAGACACCAAGGCGCTGATGGGTGACGAAGGAATCAATGTACCTAACAAAACCGTTTCTATAGAGCTGACCCACAAATGCAACCTGCGGTGTGTCCATTGTTGTGTGGATGCGGACAATACACAGAAAACAAAAGATTTATCTACGGAAGAGATGAAGAACCTGCTCTATAAATGTGCAGTATGGAATCCAAAAAGCATCATGTTAAGCGGAGGAGAGCCTCTTCTAAGGAAGGATTTCAAGGAGCTTCTGCTCTATCTTAGGGGAATATATCAGGGAAGAATCATCGTTTCTACGAATGGCACGCTCTTGTCGACCGAATATGCTAAACTATTGGCAGAGCATACAGACCAGGTGGATATTAGCCTGGATGGAGTGGATGAAGAAACGACGTCAAGGGTGCGGGGGCCGGGAGTGTTTGCGAAAGTTATGAAAGCAATCGAGCGGCTGCATCAGGAAGGTTTTTATCACATTACTCTGTCTTTGGCGACAGCGGATAAGAACGTATACTTAGAGGAACGGTTTGACACGCTCTGTGAAGGGCTTCAGGTAAAACCGATGAAGAGGAAGTTTTCAGCGGTGGGAAGAGGGGAACAGTCCAAAGATTTGTTTTCCGGGAAATCAGAAAAAGAGGCATACGTGCCGGAAGAGTTTAAGAAGGAAGATAATCAGAAACCCTTTGGAGTATGCAGTTGTTCGGCTGGTGTCAGGGAATTGTTTATCACCCATGACGGAACCGTATACCCTTGTCCGTCCTTTATCTGCCAAGAATGTGCTATGGAGAATGTGACGGAAGCAGGCAGCCTGGAAGAACTGGTTTCAAGGTCAGGATTGAATATCAAAAAACATTTAATGGGAAAAATAGAGGAATTCGCAAAAGACCGGTGCAAGAAATGTAAGGTAAGGCTGTTCTGCTGGACTTGTCCAGGGCAAATAGAAGAGATAAAGACGAAGGAAGCCTTTGACGACAGATGCAGGCAGGTAAAAGAAGTTTATTACAGAAGAGTCTGGGGGGATAATAGCCATGAATTATACAATATGGACAACGACTGACTGTAATCTGCGATGTGAATACTGCTATGAGGGACAGAAGAAAGCAAACTCTATGAGTCTTGAGATGGCTGAGAAGGTGGTAAGCTATATTCTTTCTGAGGAAAAAGGGAAAGACAGGGAAGTTCTGATTGCCTTTCACGGAGGGGAACCCTTCCTGAATTTTCCAACGGTTAATTATGTGGTGACAGAAATGAAGAAAAGGCTGGGAGATAGGGTTGCTTTTGCAGCCACTACTAATGGGACGGTTCTGGATGAAGAGGAAATTACATTCTCAGGAAAAAACATAGAAGGAATTTCCGTAAGCCTTGACGGAGACCGGATCACCCATGATGCAAAGCGAAAGGATGCCAGCGGAAAGGGGAGCCACCAGAAAGCGCTGGCTACGGCAAAGAAACTTCAGGAATACAACTCACAATTACGGGTGAGAATGACCTTTGACCATAAAAGTGTAAGGAAGTTGTGTGACAATGTTGTGTTTCTGGCCGAACAGGGATTTCACTGCCTGGTTGCCAATGCAGATTTCTATGACCAGGGATGGGGTGAAGAAGAGGTTCAGATTCTGGAAGATGAGATGAAAAAAGTGAAACAGAGGTATGAGAAGGACGAAATCTTAATCAGCTTGTGCGAGCCGATGCGCCTCTATTGTCTGGGTAAGTGCAAGGGCGGAATTACCGGACAGCATATTTTTCCGGACGGTAAGCTTTATCCCTGTATCATTGCGGGAGGTATCCCGGATTTTGAAATCGGGGATATCAAAAACGGAGTGGACAGGGAAAAATTGGGAAGGATTCTGGACCATGCAGGGCGGAAGCATGAAGAATGTAAGGATTGTGCTCTGGCAACAGGCTGTGACGGATCCAGATGTATGATTATCAACAAGGTGGTAATGGGGGATTGGTGTTCTCCGATACCTATGCAATGTCAAATGAACCGTTTGAGGTATGAACTGAATGGAGTTCAATGAAAAAGAATCAGTCAAGTAGTATGATATTTGATAATAGGGGCTGTAAAACAGCACTTCTATTATAGATGATCCAAAGAAGCTGCAGCATATTTGGAGGAATAATTATTTAAAATAAGGAGGATTTAGTATGAAAGTACAGAAAATCAAAAAGTTGCAAGACAAGGAAATCGTGAAAGTAGCAGGGCAAGAAAATTGCTCGGATTTAAGTAAACCAAGGATCTATACTCCTGGTCAAGACTGCTTGCATGATTGTACTGCAGCGAATCAGAAGCCGTATTATATGTCTCAGTTAACGTAATACTAGGGGATAGGTAGATGTGCATGGTATAACCATGCACATCCTAAGTGTTTATATGAGTAGAAAGTACACAAAGAGCACCTTCTACTCTTCAGATGGGGGAAATAATATGATTCGATTAAGTCTAAAATACATCCGTTTTTTCAAACAACAATCCCTCTATGTGCTTATGGGTATCACTGCCACAGTAGCAATTCTCACGGCCATAAGCAGCGCCTTTGAGACAAAGAATAAAATGGAGCTAGAACGTGCCAGGCAAATCACTGGGGATTATCATTATTTTTATAACAGGTTATCGGAGGAGGATGTTGAAAAATCATATTACATTAAGGAAGAATGTCAGATAGAGAAGATAGGATATCTACGTAGTGGCAAGGTATATAACAGTTACGATAACCCTACCGTTATTGGGCTTAAATCAATGGACGCAGGTTATCAGGAAATGTTTGGAATAGAACTTCTGGAAGGCCGGTATCCAAAAGAGGCAGGAGAGATTGTCCTGGAGGAATGGGTGCTGCCTTATTTTACAGAAGAAGGGATTGGGGCGCAAATTGAACTGTCAGAGGATGGCTATACGGATATCTATACCGTGACAGGGATTTTGAAAGATAGGGAAGTTGATAAGGGATATGGACAAAAGACAGGATATGTGTCGGAAACGGATACAGAAGACGGTTATTATCAGCTTTTTATTAAATATAATGAGAGTAGGAATATCAAAAAACTTTTCACAGAGTTTAGTGAAAAATTCGGACATCAAAAGGAAGCGGTTCAAAATCGGGAAATATTATTTAAGATAGATTATAATGCTTTCAATGTGGCAGGATATGATATAAATTTGAGTAATTCATCAGATAACGGCGCAACAACAACCCAGGGCAAGGATTTTCAAGAATGGCTGAGAGGAATCGGTGCTGACAAGGCTCTGGGAACCGCACTTGTGACTGCTTTTTCAATGATTATTTTGTATAGCATTTTCCGAATTTCTGTGCAGCAGAGGGTCAGAGAGTATGGGAAGATGGAAGCCTTTGGGCTAGAGCGGAAGGACATTGCAGTCCTGTTGGGAAGTGAACTGTTTTTTCTGTTTTTGGCAGGATTTCCGTTAGGGACAGCGCTCGGAGCAGCGTTAATATGGGGGATTTACCAATATTACAGCCAAACAGGCGCGGTGCATTTTTCAGCGTCCTATCTGGATCAGTTGTCTTTGCATGATGTTTTATGCAATGCAGGTATGGTGTTGCTCATATTGCTGTCCATCATTCTTTTGGTCACAATTCAGATAAGCAGAATGAGCATTATTGAAACGATAAAAGGAAAGAAAGAAAAAAGAAGCACCAGAAGATATCCAGGGTCGAAGAAAACGAAAAAAACAAGTGGAAGCCATATATGGTCGAGAAAAACGAACCATATGATGCCGGTGGTCCTGCTGAAATATTTTCAGGAGAAGAAAGGCCGGGTCATTACCATGATATTGATGTTGGCTTTAGGGGGGACGGTATTCCTGACTGGCAGTTATGTGGAAGAACAGACAGAACGGAATAATAAATTGGCGCAGATATCGGATAATGGAACGAATGCGGACATTCGGGTAGCGGTAGAAAACCAAAGACTTAAAGGTGAGATTTCGGATGAACAGGTGGAAAAGATACAAGCATTGCGGGAAGTGAATCGGGCAGAACCTGTCGCATTCTATTATGGTGCGATATTATTGAAAAAAGAGCAAATAAGGAAAAGTATACAAGAAAAAGACTTCGACTACTGGAAAATTCAAGATAAGTATAATTCTTTTATAGAATCCGTGGGTGGGCACTTGGCCAAAGAGGGTAAGGATAAATACAACTTAAAGACAGAGTTTTATGGATACGATGAAGAAATGCTGAAGGACTTGGAAGATTTTGTTGTGGAGGGGACGATTGATTCGGTCAAACAGAAGGATACGGTTATTTGGCAGGCGTTGATGGACGGAGTAGGAAACTGGGATGTCGTGAATCTGCATGTGGGGGACAAAATCACAGTTCGCTTCCCGAAAGAAAATCCCGGCCGAATCACGAATGATAATTACCAGATATTGAGTATGTTTCCAGAAGGAGAATATGAGGATGCCTATGAGGAACGGACCTTTACAATCGGAGCGCTTGTAAAAGGAGGTATCGCGAACAATGAGGAATTTTTGGTGGGACTTGATATTTCGGGAATTATCATGCGAAACGATATGTTCCGGGAATGTTTCGATGTAGACGGCTACAACATCGTTTCCGTCCAGTTGAAAAAGCAGAAGGCAGCCAGTGAAAAGGCGAAAGAAATCAGAAGTATCATGGAAGGCATAGATGGCTGCAGTGTCATTGACTACACAGCTGAAATCGTAAGGCAGAAGGAATATCTGGAACAGACCATGATACTGGTACGAATCGTTGTGATATTGCTGCTTGCGATTGGATTTTTCAACACTTTAAGCAGTGTTAACTACATGCTGTTGGAAAGGCGCAAGGAATTTGCCGTCATGCGGGCTTTGGGAATTACCGATTCCAAGATGATGTGCACGATGGCCGGGGAAGGTATGGTATGCGGAGTCATCATGAGTATTTTGATGATTGTATCAACACTCATTATTCAGATGCCGGTGAAATATTTCATGGATCATGGCTTTATATTCATCCATGCGCAGTATACCTTCAACTGGTCGCTAGCTATGGGCATAACTGGTCTCAATATCCTGCTTAGCATGGCAGCAGTGATACTTCCGGCAAAGATGGTGCTGTTTAATGAGATTACTGATGAATTGTCCGATATGGGATAAAAATGCAAAAAGGGGGGGATTCCTTTGGAAATCGCGATTTTAGATACAGGAATAGATAGGATGCATACCTATCTTGCAGGAAATGTTTTGGGTGGCTATTCTGTCATAGGAGAGGAAATGCATTATGAGGATGATAACGGTCACGGAACCCTGTGTGCATCTGTTATCAAAAAGGAGGCTCCCAAAGCGCAGTTTTGGGTCTGGAAGGTTCTGGATAATAACAATGAAACGACATTGAATAAACTGGAGACGGCTCTGGAGCTTCTGAAAGAATCTCCTGTACGGTTGGTTCATATGAGCCTTTCCATTATGGATGACTGCAATGTGGGTGAAGTGCACGGAAGAATAAAAGAGTTGGCAGACCAGGGGAAAATCCTGGTCTGCTCCCTGACAAATGGGAGAGCAGCAAGCTATCCAGCCGTTTATCCAGAGGTCTTAGGAGTACAGGGAAGTATCCTGGAATCAGATAGCGTCTTTTGGTATGACGGTGAAAAAAGTATCCAGTGCATTGCGGATTCCAATCCATACCTTCATGCTTATCCTGGAGGAACTTACCGATTGTTTGGAAAAAATAACAGCTTTGCATCGGCGAAGATGACAGGAATCATCGCTTCTATTCTGGAGGAGGAGCCACAGCTAACGCTGGAGGAATTGAAAAAAAGGCTTTCTAGCAGAGCCATAAGGAATCGGTGGAAGGAAGAGGATTTATCTGTAAGCCAGAGGTTCCCGGTAAAAAACGAAGAGCCACTGCCGGAGAAGATTGCTAGAAAAACAGAGAGAATCGTGAAGGAATTTCTGGAAATTTTAAGGTCGGAAGATCTGGAAGAAAAGATTTTATTCTCGAAATCTATGGGGTTAACAGGGAAAAACTGCTTCTCCTTGATTAAAAGGTTGGAAGAGGAACTGGACTGCAATATGAAGGACTATACCAGAATATCTAGATATGACCTGTGTTTTTTATCAAATATCGCTGGATTGATGGCAAGGGGGATAAGGGATGAAATCTAACAGAAGTCTTTATAACTATTTAGGAAAGCTTTTCAAGAAAAACTGGAAAAAGACCCTGTTGTATTTAGGAATGATTGCATTAGTGACCATCCTGGAAATGTTGATGCCACTCCTTACCAAGGATATCCTGGATAAAGCCATCGGTAGAGGGGATATGGGATTGCTCATCAGGCTGGCGGCAGTTCTTATGGGAATTGCGGTTTTTGTTGCGGTGATGAATCTGGGGATGAACCTCTTGAAGAACAGCATCCGAAAATCATATTCCGCCAATTTAAAGGTACGGCTTTTGAAACATCTCTCACGGTTTGACGGGGAATTTTTCAGTAACAAACACACCGGGGATATCATTAAGACCCTGGACAATGACCTGTATGTGGTGGAGAGCTTCGGAGTGGATAGTGTGATACAGTTGGCAGTGGTCGGGATCAAAGCGGCTGTTTCCCTGATAATCCTTTTTCGTATGAACGTGTCTCTTCTGGTTTTGATTCTGCTGATTCAGGGAACTATGCTGTTTGTTCAAAAATTTGTCAATAGACGTTCTTCCAAAATTATTCGGGAAGTCAGAGCGCTTGCAGGAAAGCTGGCGAACCAGAATGAGGCATACATTTCAAATTTGATGAACCTGGTTATCATAAAGGGAAAGCAGGTGCTATTGAATCACTATATTAAAGCCGAACGGGGTTATGCGAAGAAAAGTGTCCGCGCTGATTTTGTGTTGGGAATCAGTCAGGTTTCGTTTTATATTCTGACGAACTTGGTCACAGCAGTAACCTTCCTGATAGGCGGTCTTTCTGTGATTAACGGGAAAATGACCATCGGGGAAATTATGGCATTTATGGAGTATACAGCCTTTTTGATTGGTCCGATACAGAGCATCGTGTCTATGAATAGTCAGATTCAGCAGACAAAGGTATCCTTGGACAAAATAGAAGAAATCCTGAATATGCCGGTAAAAATCAAACAGAATAACAAAGGGCTCCCGCTTCCGGCTTCGCCCTATACTATTTGTTTCTCAAAGGTAAGCTTTTCATATGGGTCCAAAAAGGTATTGGCAGGAGCCAGCTTTACTCTCCATCCGGGACGGGTTTATGGTTTCATGGGAAATAGCGGAGGAGGGAAGAGTACAGTCATTAATTTAATTTACCGTTTATGGGAGCCGGAAAGTGGAGAAATTCTTCTAAACGAGGTTCCGGTGGAAAGCTATAATTTAAAGGCTTACCGGAAGCTATTTTCCGTTGTACCACAGGAACATTGCCTGTTGGATGATACCATTTATCAGAATATCTGCTGGAATCGGCACAGAGATAAAAAAGAAGTCGAAGAGGTATGCCGGGCAGTGGAGCTTACAGAATGGATCTCCGGGCTGGAATTTGGACTGGATACCGTAATAGGAGAAAACGGGGTAAAGATATCCGGAGGGCAGAAGCAGAGGATAGGGATTGCCAGAGCTTTGCTGAATCCGGCACCAGTTCTGATTTTGGATGAGGCTACCTCAGCAGTGGATAATTTGACCCAGAGTAAGATATGGGAGAATATCACTCCACATTTTAAAGATAAAATCGTTGTTATGATTGCCCACAGGATGGAATCCATTCAGAAAGCAGACTACCTGTATGTTCTGAACAATGGGGCTATTGTGGAGGAAGGGACACCAGAAGAGTTGTCAGCGCAAAAAGGGACATATTGGAATCAAATGGTAAGTTGAGTATAAGGAGCGGTGAAGCATATGAAAATTTTAGAAACAAAAAAACTGAAAAAATACTATGGAAGCGGAAATACGCTGGTACGTGCACTGGACGGAATGGATCTTTCCATTGAAAAGGGCGAGATGGTTGCCATCGTGGGAGCCTCCGGCAGTGGAAAATCCACCCTGTTGAATTTAATCGGCGCACTGGATAGTCCTTCTGAGGGGGAAATAGAGATCGAAGGCAGACCCCTTTCAGGGCTTAGCCGAAAGGAACTGGCGGTGTTTCGACGGCGTTTTATTGGATTTATTTTTCAAAGCTATAATCTGTTGCCTGTATTGAACGGATATGATAATATTACCTTACCAGGTACCTTTGAAAAAGGGAACAGGATTGACCATGCCTTCGTGGAGGAGGTCATGGAGATGCTGCACATTAATGATCAGGCGAGGAAGCTGCCGGGGCAGATGTCCGGCGGGCAGCAGCAGCGCATTGCGATTGCCAGGGCTTTGGTGAACCGCCCGGCTCTTCTTTTGGCTGATGAGCCGACCGGGAATCTGGACAGGCAGAATTCCCTTGAGGTAATGCTTTTGTTAAAAGAAATTCGAGAAAAATATAATCAAACAATTTTGATTGTAACACATAATGAAGAACTAGCTCAGTTCTGTAACAGAATCATTACTCTGGAGGATGGAAAAATAAAGGAAATTCTTTGAGAAGGGATGATGAAAATGAGGATGCTGATCGTGGAGGACGATTACCGGATGCTAGAAGGTCTTGTCTTTGCTTTCCGGAAAGATGGGTATGAGGTGGAAGCGGCAAAATCAGCAAGGGAGCTTAGAAATATCCTGTTTAAGAAAACGGATTTTGACATTTTGGTCCTGGACTGCAATCTTCCGGACGGAGACGGCTTTGTGATCTGCCATGAATTAAAGAAGAATTATGGAATACCCACGATTCTTCTGACGGCCAGGGACATGGAAGAAGAAATGGTGGATGGCTTTTCGGCAGGTGCAGATGACTACGTAACAAAACCTTTTTCCCTGGCGGTACTGCGGATGAGGGTGAAGGCCGTGATGAAGCGGAGGGAGGAAGGAAACATCCTCTGTTCCAATGATATACGGTTAAACCTGGATGAGTGTAAAGTATTCTGCGGCGACAGAGAGTGCCGTCTTAGTAAGATAGAATATGAGCTGTTGGCGTATTTTCTCCGGAACAAAAACAGGCTCCTGTCAAAAGAACAGCTCTGGGAGACAATTTGGGGTACCAAAAAGCGGTATGTGGATGATAATGCTATAAGCATGGCGATATCGCGGCTGCGGCAGAAGCTGGGTACCTCCGGAGAGTACCTGGGGACGGTGCATGGAATGGGTTATTTATGGAAAGATGAGTAAAAAATATGGAGGCTGTGTATATAATCATTATTGCGGCGGCGTTTGCTCTCATTGGAGCAGCCGCTGTAAAGCTGTACTATGATAGAAAAATGGAATATATATCTAGAATGCTAGAGGACTTTGTTCACGGAAAGCTTATGGAATATCCAGACCTTGAGGAGAACCTGGATTCCAAGATAGCGTGCCTGCTCAACCGGATACGGAAGGAAATTTTTAGCACCTCCTACCGGGCAAAGGAGGAAAACGACCAGGTGAAGGGTCTGATATCTGATATTTCTCATCAGCTTCGGACGCCGCTTGCAAACATTCGGATGTATGAGGAACTTTTAGAGGATTCGGATCTCTCAGTGAAGGAACGGCAGCATTTTTTAAGGAATATCCGGGAAGAAGCGGTAAAGAGCGAATGGCTTTTGAAAAATCTGGTGAACGTTTCCAGGCTGGAGAGCGGCGCCATCCAGTTTCAGGTGGAACCGGATTATCTCGCAAGAACCTTGTCCGAGGCAGTACAGGAGGTCTATCATCTGGCAAAGCAAAAGGAAATCGCCATTGTGTTAGAGGAATTTGAGGACAAAAAAGTTCTGCAAAACCGCAGATGGACCAGAGAGGTCTTTGTGAACATTCTGGAAAATGCCCTGAAATATTCCCCGCCCCATACTCAAATCCAGATATCTGTAAAACGCCAGGTCAGCTATGTTCAAATATCCTTTCGCGACCAAGGTGTGGGAATCCCGAAGGAGGAGCAGAAGCGGATTTTTGATCGGTTCTACCGCTGCCGAAATGTAAAGGATGAGATTGGATCAGGACTGGGGCTTTATCTTGCCAGGGTGATATTGCTGAAAGAGAGTGGGAGTATTATGGTGGAACCGGCGGAGGGGAGCGGGAGCATTTTTAAAGTGTTTTTGAAGACTAGCTAATTAATGTCAATTGATAAAAACTGATTCAAGGCTTCTCCATAGAATGTTTTTCAATTAAATATAAAAACGAGCCATCCATTAGAGTGGCCCGTTTTTATTTGGAATCTTAATTTAATGTGCCTGGCTCATTTCAAGAAACTCTTTTTCTGCTAATATTGGAATCCCCAGATTTTTTGCTTTCTCCAGTTTACTGCCTGCTTTTTCTCCGCAAACCAGATAATCTGTCTTTTTTGTCACCGAACTTCCCACAGTGCCACCAAGGTTTACGATAAACGTGTTGATAGAGCCACGCGTAAAGTGTTCGAGTTTTCCGGTCACAACAAAAGAAAGTCCCTCAAATATATTATTCTGTTTCCCAGCCATAGCCATCCCCTCATTTTCTTTAAAATTCATTTCATTCTGTAAAGTCCTGAAAAAAGTCACATTATCAATGTCATCAAACCATGTGTGGATATTCTGGTCCATTATTTTTTGTGTTGCATTTTGTGCTGCATAGTACTAAAATAGTCGTTTGCTTTTTGATTCATTTCCTTTGCCTTCCCAGTCATGGCGTGTCGGTAAACGCTCTTTAAAACGCCATCGTTACCCCAACCTCCACGCTGCATAATGTAGATAGGTTGAGATCGCATCCATCTTTTTTGCTCAATTATACAATACACTGGTTGGATGTTAGGGCAACGGCAATCTCCAATATCCGGTATAAATTTAAAAAAATAGCACGCATACGCACGCGTGTTTTTGTTATATAGAAACAACTAATAGACAAGATATTTGTGCATTATAGAGAATAGCGGTAAAATTAAAAGAAATGATTGCACGCACATAAAGTGTGTGATATGATAATAAGCACAAAGAGAATAAAAAAGCACGCACATGGAAGCATCGCAGATTTATAACAGCATGCAGATGATATAAAGGAAGATTATATCAAACGTGTATAGTGGAGAAAAGGAGAATGCGGGAATGGTGACGTCAACAAGAATGACGGTTGCACAGGCAATTGTTAAATTTTTAGATAATCAATATATTTCTATGGATGGAGTTGAAACAAAATTTGTAGAAGGATTTTTTACCATCTTTGGCCATGGCATTGCAGTAGGTCTGGGAGAAGCACTGGATACCGACCCTGGTCAGTTAAAAGTACTTCAGGGAAGAAATGAGCAGGGTATGTGCCATGTGGCAACTGCATTTGCAAAGCAGAATAACCGAAAGAAGATTATTCCCTGTGCTTCTTCTGTTGGGCCGGGAGCGGCCAATATGGTAACAGCCTGTGCCACTGCCACCGTAAATAATATTCCGCTTCTGGTATTTCCAGCAGATACGTTTGCCACCAGGCAGCCGGATCCGGTACTTCAACAACTGGAGCAGAGCTATAGTCTGACAGTAACCACGAATGATGCATTTAAGTCGGTATGCAAATATTGGGACAGAATTACAAGACCGGAGTTGATAATGACTGCACTCATCAATGCGATGCGTGTATTGACCGATCCTTCTGAAACCGGAGCTTGCTGCATTGCGCTTTGTCAGGATGTGGAAGGGGAGTCCTATGATTATCCGGATCATTTCTTTCAGAAGAGAGTACATAGAATCACAAGACCTGCTGCGGTAGAGGAAGAACTGGATGACATTGTAAAAATCATAGTAAATGCAAAAAAGCCGATCGTGATTGTCGGAGGCGGGGTTCGCTATTCGGAAGCAGGGGAGACTGTGGAGGAATTTTGTGAGGAATTCAAGATTCCGTTTGGCGAGAGCCAGGGAGGAAAAAGTGCTTGTAAATCCAGCCACCCATACTGTTTGGGAGGGATTGGAGTGACAGGAACCTATGCTTCGAATATCATTGCCCGGGATGCGGATGCTGTGATCGCCATCGGTTCCAGAATGTCAGATTTCACAACAGGTTCCAAGCGGTTATTCGGAAATAAAAACGTGAAATTTATCACCATAAATAACAACAGATATCATGCTTACAAATTAGATGCGGTAAAGGCGGTAGGGGATGCCAGGGAGACTGTAGTGGCATTAACAGGGAAGCTTAAGGAAAAAGGATATGTATCGGGATACACCAATGAGATTGCAGATGCAAAAAAAATCTGGGATGAGGAGATGGTACATTTAGGAGAAATTGCATACACGGGTCATGAGTTTGAGCCAATCATAAAAGCCAGGGATCCAAGGACAATACCTGAATTTGTGAAAATGACCAATGGAAAGATCACACAAACAGCAGCCCTTGCGGCGATTCGCAGAATTATTGATGAAGATGCAACGATCATAACGGCGGGTGGGTCACTGCCCAGCTGCCTGCAGCGTATGTGGACCACAGATAAACGAGGCGGGTATCATGCGGAATACGGATATTCCTGTATGGGATATGAAGTCGCTGCAACATTGGGAGTGAAATTTGCCGAGCCGGATCATGAAGTGTATTGTGTAGTGGGAGATTCCAGTTTTCAGATGCTGCATAGCGAGATCATGACGATTATTCAGGAGCGTCAGAAAGTAAATATACTGGTATTCGATAATTGTGGATTCGGCTGTATTAACAATCTGGAAATGAACCACGGTATTGGCAGCATTGCTACGGAGTTCCGCTATACGGATGGGAAGAAACCGTGCGGGGAACTGATTCCGGTAGATTATGCAAAAATTGCGGAGGGTTATGGTTTGAAATCTTATACCTGCAGAACGATCGCTGAGCTGGAAGCAGCGTTAACAGATGCAAAGAGCCAAACGGTTGCCTGTCTCTTAGACTTAAAGGTGATTCCCAAGACCATGACAGACGGTTACGAATGCTGGTGGAATGTAGGGATTGCAACGACTTCTGTGAAGGAAAGTGTAAAAAAGGCTTGTGAAGGTGTAATAGAAGGAAGAAGAGAAGCAAGGGATTATTGATTTATGCAATGTTAAAATACATAGAATTTGAAATTGCATTGAAAACAAAGAAAGTTGGTGAAAAGATGAGTAAGGTATTTGGCTATCCTGAGTTTGATCAGTCAGGAGAAAAGATTTTAACAACATACAATAATGATTACAGGGATATGTTAATGGATATTCGGGTTTATCGTCTGGCAGCGGGTAGTGTGAAGCGCATTAAAAAAACAGGAGAAGAGACAGCGGTATTGTTATTAAAAGGAAGAGTGATAATTCATATGGAAGGAAGAGAGTATGAGGCCGGCAGGAAGAATGTATTTACAGAGGGGCCCTGGTGTGCCCATATATGTACGGATACGGAAATTGCAGTAGAAGCCGAAGGTGAATCTGAGATACTTGTGCAATCCACTCTTAATGAAAGGAGGTTCCCCAATAAACTATATAGACCGGAAGATGCCCCCTGGTACTATTCCAGCATCGGAAAATTTGGGAATGTGGCAAAAAGAAGAGTAAGTACCATTTTTGATATTGAAATAGCCCCATATTCGAATATGGTCCTGGGAGAGGTGTTAAATGACAGAGGCAATTGGTCCGGATATCTGCCCCACAGACATCCGCAGCCGGAAACGTATTACTTTCTGTTTGATAGACCGGAAGGGTTTGGCGCAAGTTTTGTAGGAGATCAGGTATTTAAAAGCATTGATGGAAGTTTTTCAGCCATTCCCGGCGGGAAACTTCATCCACAGGCAGTGGCTCCCGGTTATCAAATGTATACATGCTGGATGATTCGTCATTTGGAAGGAAATCCGTGGAATCAGACAGACCGTAATGAAGATAAACAGTATTTGTGGTTGAATGATGCTGAATTTTAGAGCTTTTTTATGAAAACTATTAATTTGGACTCTCGAAATCAAGTCAAAGGGAGGAAACCGTTATGTTAAGAGTAGGTGTAATTGGATGCGGCGGCATGGGAAAAGACCATATCAGCCGTCTGACTAAGAGGATTCAGGGAGCAGAAGTAGTTGCGGTTTCAGATGTTATTGAAGAAAATGCAA
>Ga0153943_1000229_pt1 | contig 18537 bp, 18 predicted proteins | sample TSNJ027MetaG_FD_104721 | JGI IMG/M metagenome (GOLD analysis project Ga0153943, IMG submission 104721) | Attine ant fungus gardens microbial communities from New Jersey, USA - TSNJ027 MetaG | ecosystem: Host-associated > Fungi > Mycelium > Unclassified | place: USA: New Jersey, Brendan T. Byrne...
TGACTTTTGAATAAATAAAAGAATTCAGCCATTCTTTCTGTGGTATCAGCATAAGTTCCTTTTCAACAAAAATTATCTTATCCAGATAATTCTTTACCTCGTCCAAATTTCCCTTTTCGACCAAATAATTGATCATAAACATGTGGTCCTTAATATCATGCCTTATTTTTGACAACTCCTGTGTTTTTTCACTTATAACACCCAAGTAATTATGTTTAATCTCTTCCTGTTGATAATACATCATTTTCTCAATTAAATTTCCCACTACTTCTTCAATGCTCTCATAAATATTGAGTAGTAAAATAATTAATAATACTAATAACGCTGCCTGGAGTTGAATGAGATTTCCTTTTCCATTCGTTATGCCCTCATTGAGGGCCAGTGATATCATAATTATCAGAGAAACAAAAACAAATATAAACTTCGTCAATATCCCTCTGTACTTTGATATCTCAAAGTAATGGATTTTATTTCGATGTTTTCCTTGTCTAAATATAAAGTAAATGAGCAGCCTCATCGTAATTGCAAAGAAAATAAACAGCAAAAATGCACTGTTCTCATAACCTAATTGCTTTATATAACGTGACAAATACGCTGCAAGCAAGTTGATCGCTGTAAATGCCAGGACAATCTTCAAATAATCCGTAATCCGTATGATCAAACGTCCTTTAAACAAGAAAAGAATCACAGGCATCGCCACAAAATATGCACATACCTGACCGATAATACTTGACGGAATCAAATTTGTGATCAATGATGTTATGATTATCACAATGCTTATTTCTATTATACTTTTTTTATAACCGCTTTTTAATTTATAGGCAAAACAAAAATATCTGTAAATTAAACATATATCAAAAAAAATCGGAATTACAATATCCATTCTTTAGTCCTTTCTCAAAAACCGAAAAAATCTATCTTTAGCTGATGATCTGTAGCTTCTGCTTATAGGAATACAGGTATCGTCATCTAATAAAAAAAATGTACTGCTGCATTCTTTTACATAATTCATATTTACAATAAATGACTGATGACTTCTAAAAAAATCCAATGTCCCAGTATTTAATAACTGCTGTTCTAAATGCTTCAACGACATATAAACGCTATAGTTTTTCCGTTTTGTAATAATCATACATGTATTCTTTTCTTTCTCTATGTAAATGATATCCTTTAAAGCTATATTATATATATTCTGATTCGCTTCGATTTGAATGGTACTGTTTCCCTCTTTTCCGACCGTATTATTTTCTTCATATATTAATAAGTCCTGCAAAACATCCTTTACTTGTTTTTCATTCAAAGGTTTCAAAATATAATAAAAAGGATGAACTTTATAAGCCACCAATGAATATCCCTCATAACTTGTCAAAAAAATGATATGTATCAATAAATTTATCTCTTTAATGCGCTTCCCTAACTCAAGTCCTGATATTCCCGGCATTTCTATATCAAGAAACACAAGATCAAAAAACTTTGTATCCTCATTCACCATCTTCAAACATCTTTCCGGAGATGTTGTTGTTTTAATAACTGCCTTCTTTTTCATATCACTAAAAACTGCATCCAATATAAACTCTTCTTGAATCAATACATCTACATTATCATCACAAAGTAATATATTCATGATCCCTCCATTATTTTGACCTTATTTCTGAATACATATAAGTTACCTTTATCATCAAACTGGATAGCTGCCTTTCTGCCATCTTCGTTTACTTTTGTATTAATGTGATTATCTCGGTCTTTATAGACCCTGTACACTTTTCGATCTGATTCTTTTTACTCATGTTGCCTCCGTCAAATTCAAATTTACTAAGCTGTATAATTAATATTTGTACCGACCGATAAAATGGAATTTACTCTATAGTCTAATATCAACCTGATACTCTCCATTAATAATATAATACTCCTTAGCATTGATTTTTCTTAATGGAGCAATTATATCTTTTCCAACTATACCATAAACGGGCTATAATTTCATCCGAGTCTCTATTATATGCTTTCTTCACATCAAGACCAGACATTCGTTTCACTTGTGCTATATTAGCTGTGTGCACTTTCATCCCATAAGTTTCTAATATATATTCCTTAATGCGACTATAAGTTGGTTTCTTATTAACTTAATCTTCCTGCTTTACTTCCATCTTGATTTTTACAGTGTTGATATCTCTGCGTGACAAGAGGACGCACGTCTCAACGGTATTACCCTTTTCCCACAAAATTTTATTCACTTCTTTACCCTCATAAAACACCGGAAATTTAAAGGAAATCGCCTTTAAAAGCCTGTCCGGTTCCTGATCTTGGCGGTATATCTCAATTTCCTTAATAAAAGAAGTAATCAAAGCCTTCTGCTCTATATCAGTTAGTTTATCATAAATCTTATTAAAGTTCAGCAAGATTTTGTAAACATTATCAAGAGTAATCGACTGCATTTCTACAGAACGTTTCCTTGCCTTTGCATCTTCAATCTTCTCTTCAATCTCATATATGATGTCATATAAAGAATCCAGCCTTTTATTCATGTCATTCAACTTACGTTCCCTGTGCCTGATATCCGGCGGCAGTGTATCAATATCGCTTTCCAATCTCCTCTTATTCACTTCAACTTCATTTAATTTTTGCTCATAATTTGCAATTTCTTTATCTATCCGAGCCGTATCAATTTGCATACCAATCTTACTTTTAATCTCTTTTGCAAAATCCTTGCTCTTTACCAACTGCTTAATAGCCTCAATAACAGGCGGTTCAATCATGTCTTTACGCAATGTCAAATTATAATCGCATTGATGTCCTCTTTGCATACGTTTACAGCTACATTCGTAATAATAAACTTCTCTATACGTACCGTCTTTATTTGTCCATGCGTGCTTATTCGTATACATTGGTTTCCCACAAGATGGGCATTTCAATATTCCAGTAAGCAAATGTGCTCTGTCACGTCCTATTTTGGACGGTTGCTCTATTCCCGTCTTTATTCTCTTTGCCCTTGCTTTTTCCCATGTTTCTTCACTTACAATCCCATCATGCTGCCCTTCTACTAAAATAAAATCATTTACACGTTTTTGTTGGTATTCGTTTTTAGTACCTTTTACTTTTTCTCTTATACGCCGTCCATATGATAACTTTCCACAATAAACTGGATTATCTAAAATATCTTTTACTAATTTGCCACTCCACAACGTCAATTTACCATTCTGTCTGGCTTTTTTCTTAATACCCTGTAAATTAAGTTCTTTCGCTATACCGCCATATCCTATATCCGAAGTTGTGAATTTTTCATATATAAGACGTATCGCTTCTGCCTCATCTTCAGCAATTAGAAGCTTGTTATTCTCCAATTTATAACCATACGGGGCAAAGCCACCATTCCACCCACCTTGCCGGGCCTTTTCCCTACGTCCGTTCATGGTCTGCTCAATAATGTTTTCTCTTTCGATTTCCGCAACAGCAGACAAAACAGAAATCAATAACTTGCCGCTGGCTTGTGATGAATCTATTCCTTCTTCTATACAAATCAAATTGATGCCATAAGACTGAATAAATTCCAGAGAGTTTAATATATCGGCCGCATTCCTTCCAAAACGTGATAGCTTATACACCAATATATATTCTATCTCCAAACCACTTTCTATATCTGACAGCATCTTCTTAAAAGCAGGACGCCCCTCAATAGACTTTCCTGACTTTCCTGCATCCTCATAAATATCTACGATAATCATTTCTTCTCTATCTGCAAATCGTTTCAATCCATTTTTCTGCCCCTCTAAGCTATAACCATCTACCTGCATTTCTGTACTTACTCGTGGATATAGTATACACTTCTTACCACTTCGATTCATAATCGTACCTCCAACTATTTAGAATTTGGAAAATATCTGCTATGTATTTGTTGCATAGATAAACTATGCAACAGTTTCTAATTCCTTTAAAACCTCATCCCCATATTTTGCAACTGCTTTAACTAACATATTAATAAACGTATCAAAATTCTGTTTTTCTTGGATGATGTCCATTTTAGATTTATTCTTATTTTCACTTGCATAAATTAAACACATTATATTTCCATCTTTGATATTTTCCACCTGTAAAATCACCTCCGCAATCTCACATACCTATTATAAAAAATCTGGACGAATATGTGAAATGTACAAAAATCCAGTTACCAGACTATTACCTCTTTTTCCTGATGATAAAGTCATAACCCTTACGCACATTGCAGTACATACAAGTATCCTTTTCAAACTGATTCGGGTCGGATCGTCTAATTGTATGGGCAGGTGAACTGTAAAATTGATCGGCACACACACAGCAAAGACATAGCGTTAACGGCTCACTAATCAGATGATTAAGACCAATACTGACAGCAAGACCATGATTGACCTCTTCCATAAGAGCCTTATTTATTTTCCCGATATAATCTCCTAAGCGCCACTTATCAATAGTTCGCAGCTGCTCCAATAGAACCATGGAATCCTGTTCTAAACAGGACAGTCCGTTTAAAGCAATATGTGTCGGCAGTTTTGGCTTTGTTTTCCCTGTGACAGCGGCTACGATAACTGTGGGACTATGCCGATTTCCCGTGTTGTTTTGAATAACGAGTACCGGACGGGTACCTCCTTGTTCACTTCCAATAACCGGATTCAAATCGGCGTAATATAAATCTCCACGTAAAATTATGTTGTTCATTAATTAGACCTCCCTTTCAAATTCATAGCTTGAGCTATGTAAAAACCGGACACCTGTGCTTTTAAGATTGGGATAAAATAAAAAATTGTCTTTTAGAAATCCGCATGGTTATCCGGTTTATATTTTTAAATACTGTTATTTGTCCTCGGCACCCCACAGCATTTGGGAAATCATCAAACGGCTGCCTGCGAACAGCTCCACGGGAATCACCCCTCGGCAGGTTCTCTGCCAACCACCCTCATTGCCTGGGACGCTTTTAACGCTCGGACTGTGACTGGACGGGAGTCTCATTATCTCTATTGCCTGTTATCGCCATACCAGGGGCAAACTGATAGTTATAGCCGGAAGTTTCTCGCTCACATGGAATTGGACAACACTGGTGAAAATGAAATGTTTGCTCCTGTTTCCTATATTCCATGAATCATGGCGCAACCGCTAATGTGGCTTATCTGCTTCAATGAAGATGAAGTTTCTCACTGATAGCAATAGGATTGTATTTGATGAATGAGTATTCAATTGTCAATGTTCAACCCATTCACCGCCATAAAGCAGAAAATAGGTGAGAGAATTTTTATCTCTTCACCTATTTCCTCACTCAGAGGCTATAAGTTAAGCCCCTAAATTAAAAATTTTTGATTTTTTTGATTATTGTTGCTTTAGCTTTATCAATAGAATACTTAACAGCTGTTTTTGAACATTCCTCTATTTCTGCAATCTGTTCATATGTGAACTCCAATTCATAGTAGAGTATGAAGCGTTTTCGCTGTATTTCAGGCAATTTGAAAATTGCCTGCCAGAGAGTTTCATTGAGTATAATTGTCAATTGCGGTTTCTGCAATGTCTTTTGGCGGATATAAGACACGTCGATTCACCTGCTCATCAGTTAAATCCGAATGTTCAATATGCCGATCAAAAAAGTTTTGTTGTCGTTTGTCGCTTTTTTGAAAGTTGTGGAATAGCATAAAAACATTCTGGGATATCTCTATCTCTCGTAATATACCTTGTCCATCTTTAAAAGAAACAACATAACGGGTAATATCGTCAATTGTTTCTGTTCTGATAGTATAAGGATTTAAATTATCAAACACGTTATTTCCTCCAATCAATCTGAATTCTAAAATTTAAAATCAGATTGATTGGGAGGGCTACGACAGTCATAAGAATCGGAAGAATATTTCAATTTATGGCATAATAAAACGCCATATGCATCTATGGTTAAGCATATGGCGTTCTTAATAAATAATATATCATCCTGCTTTCTCTGTCCTGACTGTTCCAATATGTGGATGATGGAAAAACAGTAACTGTAAATAACATACCCAAGCCGCTCCTTTTGTAGCGGCTTGGGTAAAATATATATACTAAAACATCCTGAAAAGCCGCTGTTTTTTATAACATTTCAGAATCCTTATAATATCTATATAAAGAAAAAATGGCCAACGACAATTTGCTCGTTGGCCAGAAATTTGTCCGTATAGTGGGCAAATTATTTTATTGATGTTAACATAATATTAGTTTCAAGGTGATTTTCTAAATAATCGTATTTTTAATTTCTACTATATTTATTTATTAACTTATCTAAACTAAACATGCCTATCCCTTTATATCCAGGCTTCGTAGATGCAAATTTTCGAACCTGCTGATTAACTGCGATACTAGATAGTCAGCTTGATAAAAAGTTATACTTTTGCCTGTAATCTGCTCTACACGGTTTAAAGATTCTCTACTGGAATTACTTAAGTTATCCACTACAACCACCTGATATTCAGCATTTAAAAGTTCTATACATGTATGGCTGCCAATATATCCGGCACCACCAGTTACTAAAATTGACATCATATACCTCCCTGCTATTAAAAACGACAAGCTCTGCTAACGATATTTATTCACAATTCTAATCATTTGACTCCATTTTAGCTCCATGTCCTTAATAAGAGCCAGCTGTGTTTTTGCCCGATCTAGGTTATGATTCTCACGGTGAATCTTGAAGTACACATCTCCTTCTAAATAATCCGTCAGAAACCGTATTCCACACTCGTAGGTCATTACTTTGGCTCCCATAGCAAGCATATCTAGCTCATTTCTAGTTAAACTTCCGCCACATCCGGTTAAAAAAGCCTCCGTATAGAACTCAAACAACTCTAAGTCACAAGAAACCATAGTGAGATTTTGCTCATCTTCTAATGCCGTGTTGGCTCCGAAACGAATGGAATCACCAAAGTCATTAACGGCAAGACCAGGCATTACCGTATCTAAGTCAACTACACATATTCCTTTTCTTGAAACGTTATCAAGCATCACATTATTAAGCTTTGTATCATTATGAGTGACACGTAAAGGCAGTTCCCCTTTTTCTAACATATCCACAAGAATATCCGCATCTGCTTCCCTATCCATGATAAATCCGATTTCTTCTGTAACGTCTTTGGCACGATTGCAGATATCAGCCTTTACCACTTCTACAAATCTCTTAAATCTCTTTTTGGTATTATGGAAGTCTTTAATCGTTTCATGCAGAGTATGTGCAGGGAAATCTGCTAAAAATTTTTGGAAATTGCCAAACGCCACCCCGCTCTCAAAGAAATCCTGGTTTGATTCTACCCGGTCATAACTTAAGGCATCTTCTATAAATTGATAAGCCCTCCAATACCGTCCACTCACATCTTTATAACACATCCCATCATCTCTGGTTGGAACAATATTGAGTGTTTCTCTTTCCGGATCTCCGCCTTGCTCAATAATCTTTTTTCTAAGGTGGAAAGTGACTCTTTTAATATTCTCCATCAACTGCTCCGGATTGCTAAAAATATTATGATTGATTCTTTGTAGGATATATCGTATGGTTTTCTCATTATCTAGCCTAAAAACAACCGCATAGGTATCATTGATATGTCCACTTCCATAAAGATTTCCTCTCATAAAAGTTCCTTCGAATTGGAACTGCCCCGTTATCCTTGCTAACTCCGCTATCTCCACTCTTCTACTCCTCCCACAATTGTGACGGGTATACACCCTTGTCTCTTAGTTGCCGCATTGCATTGACTACTACCTCTTTGTCTTCTTTATATGTTACCCCATACCATTTGTCCAAAGAGGTTAGTACTTGTATAGAGGCCTTATTTTCTTTGATTAATTCACCTACTACCGTTGGTAGGAAATACTCACATTTTAAAGGATCGTTCATTAGATTTTTATTTAAAAAACTGGCAAAACTTTCTTCAACTTCTTTTACAAAGCCTTTCGTAAATCCCCACATGTTCATGGATACGGTACTGTTCCCTGATAAAGCAACCCAAGACTTCCCATCATTTTCTATATAAGCCGCACCTTCTTCCCTTTTCTCAATGTGGGTTCTTTCGTGAATATCAATGAGGACTCCATTGCTGTCTACCTTACAAATCCCCCTTGCCACATGACCATTCTCTGTCAAAGTATTCTCCAATGTATAACCAACCATAGAGTAATGATATTCGTCATCATACTTGCTGGCTGACAGATAATTATAAATTAATTTAAAAGCCTCCTGCCCATAATAATCATCTGCATTGATTACGGCAAATGGACCACCAATCACATCTTTACAACAGAGTACTGCATGTGCAGTTCCCCAAGGCTTTACTCGCCCCTCTGGAATCATATAACCTTCCGGAAGTTTGTAAAGTTCCTGATACACGTATTCGACTGGAATCTTCTTGCTTATACGCTCTCCAATTACGTCTTTAAAATCCTGTTCGTCTACTTCTTTAATAACAAAAACCAATTTTTCGAAACCTGCTTTTATTGCATCATAGATTGAAAAGTCTATAATAATATGCCCCTCATTATCAATTGGATCAATCTGCTTTAATCCTCCGTAACGGCTTCCCATTCCAGCCGCCATTATAATCAATACCGGTTTCTTCATGATATCCCCTCTTTCACTCAAAATATCTATTCACTTTTTATACTCAAGTTTATCCTATCTGTTCTTCTTGAAATGAAGTATAACAATATATATAAAGCAGACAGGAAGGTTATTATGTACATAATAAAAACAATACAAGATAAGAATGATATCGATACATGTAACAGTTTTATGTTGATAAACATAATTGGAGCGGAGAATATAGACCTAAAACATGCGGATATCTGGGGTATATGTCTGATACCGGATTCTTTATAAAGATAATCTATCTATCCGTTAGCATTACTATTTTGGATGGTAATTGCTCCCTTTTTATTATTTTACTTCTTCAATAGTTAATAAACCGGGAAATTGATTCAGATTTCCTAAAATATCAATATGCTGTTGCTTCTTTTGTAATTTTAATGACAATACTATTGCAACCTTTTGTTGCCCTTTAATTTTGGGTGTACGTGGCTTTACTATTTCAAAGTCAATTACTTTAATAGCATTAGCCGACATAAAGTTTATGAACTTATTAATTTGTTCAAATTCAGTCAATTCTGTATATATTTCCATATATTGACTTCTGTTGGCGATATGATTTTCAAACTTATTTAAAATCACAATTGTCAGCATAATAAAAACGAAAGCCAGTATTGCGCCACTATAAAAACCTATCCCGAGTGCAAGTCCCATACATGCACATGCCCATAAACCAGCCGCTGTCGTCAATCCTTTTACCTGATTCTGTTTATCAACAATAATTGTTCCTACTCCTAAAAACCCTATACCACTAATCACCTGTGCACCTAATCTAGAGGGATCTGACATCCCAAATTCTCGATAGATATATTGATTGGTTATCATTACCAGGGCGGCGCCAATACACACAAGCATATGTGTTCGAAGCCCCGCAGCACGACGTCTGCGTCTTCTTTCCATTCCAATCATGCCGCCGAATAAAGATGCAAGGAGCAAACGTACAAATGTTGCAAGCAAAGTGACGTCTTTCAGTTTGGGCAATAATGATTCATAAAACTCTATTATCCAATGCTTCATAAAAATCACCTTCCATATCCTCTTCATAAGTAGTCTTTCTGACTAACGTTTACAATTGAAATTACATATATCGTTAAACTCCATTATAAAATTAAAAATTGTTCCATCAAATCAATTAATACACTAGCCTTTTCCTCACTGTCCATTTCACAAAAAATTCTAAGCAAAGGCTCAGTGCCTGAAAAACGAGTGATAAGCCAACCACTATTTTTGAAATATATTTTACACCCATCCACATAATTTATATGATCTATTTCGTATGGAAACACAGGAGTCCTCTTGTCAATATAGAGTAGTTTATATACCTCTTTGCTTTTCTGTGAACTTAAATGATAGTCTCGCTCTACCATTTCATGATAACCATATTGTGCTTCTATTTCTCGCCATAACTCACTAAGCATACGACCTGTTACAGCAATCATTTCTATCAACAATGTTGCGGCATATATTCCATCTTTGCCCATAATATGCCCACGGACAGTAAGACCACCACTGGATTCACCTCCAATAACGGCATTTTTCTCTGCCATTTTGGACGAAATATATTTGAATCCTACAGGTACCTCATAACAAACCTCGCCAAATGAATCAGCAATTTTATCGATTAGATGGGTAGTTGCTACGTTGCGTATAGCTGCACCTCTTATTCCTTTGTATTTAAGGAGATAATAATATAGCAAAGCAAGAATTTTATTTGGATGCAAAAACTCCGCCCGATCATTAATTACTCCGAGCCGATCTGCATCGCCATCAGTGGCTATACCTATATCGAAATCATGCTCTTTAACAGATTTTATCAGTGATGCGAGTGTGTGTATGCTTGGTGCCGGAAGCCGTCCTCCGAATAAAGTATCACGTCGGTCATGAATGAATTCAACATCGCATCGAGCGGTTATAAGAATAGTCTGCAGTGCAGTTTTTGAGACGCCATACATGGGATCGAGCACCACACGTAACTGTTTACTTCGAATAGCTTCGATATTGACACCCGATAGTATACTATCAATATAATCATTCATTGGATCAATAAGTTCAATCAATCCGGAGGCTAAAGCCTTTTCATATGACATTTCACAAATATCCTTCTCTGTGAGTTTATTCACATAGTCTTCAATTTGCCGGGTAAAATCTTCATTGGCATCTCGACCATCCTCCATAAATATCTTTATGCCATTGTATAAGGCCGGGTTATGGCTGGCAGTAATAGCTATACCACCGGAAGATCCATACATATTTACAGCAAACATGATAAGCGGTGTAGGGCATGCTTGATTAATAACCCAACAATGAATATTTTCACCTGCTACAACCTGAGCCGCCCATTTAGCTGCCTCTTCGCTCAGAAAACGGTGGTCATAACCAATTATAAAATCATTGTTAAGCCTTTTATCGTCTTTCAGTTTATGTATAAGAGCAGTCGTAATAAGTTGCACATTATCCTTGGTAAATCCATTGCCAATAATAGCACGCCAGCCCCCCGTTCCAAATTTAATCATAAAAATCTCCTGTATAATAAATTTAATTTGCATTTCATAAAATTTGACTCATATATTTCCTTAACCGTTCGACAGAAGAATTAATTACTAATTCCTCCGGAAAATCCATTTCATCTAGCATACTCAAAACATTTCCCCACTGGGCGACTTCAAACTCAGAATGAGCATCTGAATTCACAACAATTGGAATTTCATATTGCTTGCATAATTTCACAATTGCCCTGCAATTGGGTATGCTCCTTTTCCTGCATATAAATGTGTGGGCATTAATTTCAACAATTTTTTTATACTTTTTAAAAATAGGAAGCACATTTTCATAATCAAAAGCATATTCAGGAGTACCGGGATGCCCTATAATATGAACATAAGGATTTTCAGCTGTTTTCAAATATGCAGCAGTATGCTGCTCTTTCGTACCTGGCTTTATGCAGGTCTCATGAAACGAAGCAATAACAAGCTGTAAGTTTTTTAAAGACGATTCCTGAATATCAAGGGTTCCGCCAAAATCCATAATGTTAGCCTCCACGCCATACAGCAGACGGATTCCATCCACATATGCAGGTAGTGAAGTTAAATTTTCAAAATAACTATTCGGTGGTCCATCAGGGCAACCCACTCCATGATCGGTGATTGCCAATGCGTATAAATTTGCCTTTTTTGCCGCTTTAATATTTTCCCGGATTGTACTGTATGCGTGGTTAGACGCGACTGTATGACAATGAAGGTCTGCAATGATTTTCATATTTTTCACTCTTGCTCCTATCTGATTATTTATAATGGCTTATTTGACATAATTGTTCAATTGTTGTTGAAGAATATTTCGGGAAGATTTAAGCTTTTCGGGCGTACATTTATTGAATTCAAACATATATACTCCTTTATAATCTACCTGCGCTAACGAATCTGCAAATAATGGAATATTTAGCGTTCCTTCACCTAACGGCAAATGCTCATCTTTCTCTCCATGATTATCATGAATATGCAGATGCTGAAGTTCAATACCCATGTCAAGGATATCCTTCTCAATATTATGCCCTGTATGATAACAATGACCCACATCAAAAACAACCTTGAGATTATCACTGTTTACATCATTCAAATACTGTATCAGCCCTTCTCCATCCTTGGTAAGCTGACTACCGTTTAGATTTTCCGTGTAAATTTTTATTCCATATTCTTTTGCCATCAAGCAGGCTCGCTTCATCATTTGCACAGAAAGAGACCACGACCGTTCAAACACTTGTTTTGTTGATGGGTGCACGCCATTATTTCCTCGCAAAGGAACGTGCTGCCCTATTTTAATAAATCCTGAATGAATGATTACCTCCCTACCACCCAGTGATTTTGTATAACAAAAACAGTTCTCAATTTCACTCAGGATTGCATTACGCAAAATACGGTTTTCTTCTGCTAAATTAAATGCTGAAATATGAACCAACACCTGCGGGTTATAATGCGAAACAATTTCTTGTATCGCATTATTATAATTTGTCACGTCTGTATCCTGCATGTTTTCATAATACGTAACCTCAATAGCATGAAAAATTTTTGTTGCAAGACACTTTTCTCCCAGTTCAAGTATCTCTGACGGAGAATTTCTTAAATTTAAATTAAATCCATAACGAAACATAACTTAACCTCCATTCTAATTTCAGGTCAGGGAACTCCCAACTCTATTTGTATAATTTCAATTAATATAAAATTTAACTACTGATTTTTAATATTGGTTTTTTCTGCTGTTTTTGGTAAGCGCTAGAGTAATACCCGATATAATCATTAAAATCACAATATAGACTAATGTATTCGCTGCAGTATACGTATCGGCAGAAGATTCCGGATTACGCAGCATAATCCCCAGTGGTACATTTTTAATGCTGTATAACAATGCGGATATAGTATATTCTGATAATAGGCTGTTAAATGTAATCGCTCCCACGGAAGCTGCTGTAGGTAAAATTGCAGGAAATACCACACGTATAAATGTATATACGGGGCCTGCACCTAGTGACCTGGCCGCTTCTTCATGGGCGGTGTTTATATTGTAAAGCGATGCCCGGATAAGACGCATAGCAGATGGAATACTGATTACGGCATATGCAATAGGCAGCAGCCAGAACCCACCTAGCAAAACTCTCCCAAGTACAAAAGCACTAGGGGTAGAATAGTTGATAATCATACCCACCGCTAATAACGTTGATGGCAATATCCAGGGAATCAACAGCGTCATTTCAAGAAATCCAGTAGCTTTCCCCGGCTTCTTATGGATAGCAACTGCTGAAGTAATACACAAAGCCAAGACAATCACAACAGCTAATAAGCTTAATGCTACACTATTCAGGAATGGCTTCATGGTAATAGACTGTGAAAATACCCGAATATAATTTTCCAATGTGAGTGCTTTTGGAAATGTTTGATATGTTATTGTCTGAATATCTGTCAGCGAAAACAATACAATTGCAACAACCGGAAGCAGGTAAACAAAAGCCAATAGATAAGCTGCAAGGTGCGTTAAAATATTCAGAAAAGGATTGCGTATTTTTGTTTTGACGATTTTGGTCGGAACCTTTGATACCGAAATGTAACTATTACGTTTTTCGAGCCAACGCATGTAAAGAAACAACAAAATGCATACCAATGCAAGAACAAATGATAACAGTGCAGCTAAGTCTTTACTATTGATGCTGTTCAGATTCTGAATCATACTGTTAATCATATAAAAATTTTTTCCGCCAAGCATCGCAGGTGCCGCAAAAGAATTTAGTGCACTAAGGGTGACCAGAATCGTTGCCGAGAAGATTGACGGTTTGATTACCGGCAGGGCAACCTTAAAAAAAGCTTTCAAATTATTAGCACCAAGATTTCGGCTTGCTTCTATTGTAGAATAATCAATACGTTTAAAAGCTGTTTTCACAAACAGAATGTGGTAAGTAGTCATTGAAAAAGTGTGCACAAACAATACACCTGCAAACCCCATAAACCAGTTTGGATTCATATTTGGAAACCATGAAACTAAAAGCTTTGTAATAAAGCCTTCAGAGGAATAAACAAATTTATAACCTCTTACCAGAGAAATCCCTCCATACAATAACGGTGTAAAATAAGCAAGTTCCAAAAACCGACTGCCCTTAATATCGAAATACTCTGTGAGCATTATTTGGAATATGCCAACCAGACTAACAGTCAGCACCGTACATATTGCCATTTTAAAAGTGTTTGATAAGGCACCCTTAATCCTGTTAGAATTTACAAGCTTTTCAAAAGTATTAAACGAAAAATTTCCGTCTACAATGAAGACTTCTCTGATAACACTGATTACAGGAGTGATGATAAAGGACAGTATAAACCATCCAATAATCATGAACATAAATATATAGACAATACGTGATATCATCTTCTTGCTCATATTAGCGCTCCCTCCTCAAAAATCAATAAATCTTTCTTTTTAAATGACACAAAGACTTCATCTAATATAGAGAAACCATCCTGCTGATTAAATAACACACATTCCATCCTGCCAGATTCAGGTGCCGATACACAAACCTTTATGTATGTTCCAAGAAACTCAAAGCTATCGACAGTAGCTGGAATTCGTATCTCTGCCGCTCCTATATTTTCTTTACGCAAGACTTTCATGTGTTGTGGTCTCAAATAGACATGAGCATTTGGGGAAATTCCTGTTTGCTCTACAACCGCAGTATGGAAGATTCCCTCAAGATAATTGATTTCCCCAATAAACTTTGCAGCATATTCCGTGTTGGGAGAATTGTAAATCTCTGTCGGTGTTCCAATCTGTTCGATTTTCCCCTTATTAAAAACGGCAATCCTGTCCGAAATGGCCAATGCTTCCTCCTGATCATGGGTCACGTAAATTGTTGTAATATTTAAATCCTGCTGTAGACGTTTTATTTCTTCACGCATAGAAATCCTGAGTTTTGCATCTAGATTTGAAAGCGGTTCGTCCATCAGAAGAATACCAGGCTCCATTACAAGCGCCCTTGCTACTGCTATTCTCTGTTGCTGTCCACCCGACAATTCAGAGATTTTCTTATTCAAATGCTCCTCAATGCCTATTTTCTCAGCTACAGACACTACTTTTTCCCGTACCCTATCTTTAGGAACTTTATGAGCCTTTAAGCCAAAAGCAATATTTTCATAGACACTCATACTCGGAAACAAAGCATAATTCTGAAATACAAATCCAATATTACGTTCCTCCGGCAAAAGCTTTGACAGATCAATTTCATTCGCTTGGATCTTGCCTTCTGCCAGTTTTTCAAATCCCGCTATACTACGTAAGGTTGTTGTTTTACCACAGCCGGAAGGACCAAGAAAAGTAAAGAATTCACCCTCATTAATTGTTAAGTTCAAGTTAGACACAGCAGTAAAATCCCCATATTTTACTGCAAGATTTTGAATTTCTATCATTTTACAATTTCCCTTTCTTCATAGATGATGGATTTATTGCATAATTTCAAGCTCGATTTTTTCTAGCCAATCATCCAGTTTTGTAGAAACAATTTCCCAATCGATATCCTGAGCAACAAACATGGTTGCATCATTCTGTACTTCTTCAGGACAGAGTGCAATAGCATCTGGATGTGCCGGAGCCTGTCCAAACTCTGCTGCATAATCTGCCATCACTTGTGCAGATCCAAACCAGTCAACAAATTCCTGTGCAAGCTCCTCTTTATCCGTTCCATTAATGATGCCAATAGCCTCTGCCACAACTGGTGTACCCTCAGTCGGCTTTACATATTCTACTGGAATATTATACTCTGCAGTATTTGCCTTGATTCCTCCATACCAACTTAAAACCAAGGGAGCATCGCCATTTGACATGAGCGCCCATTTATCGCTATCATTAGCAATTGGTTCTTCACGTGAGTTCTCAAAAACGGCACTTAAGTAGTCCCAGCCTTCCTGGCTAACATCACCTTCTTCGGGATCGTAAAAATTCCACAATATACCAATTATATATGACCGCACGGTTTGAGCTCCAGTAGAATCAATATTATAAAGTCCGCGTACTTCCGGTTTTGCCAGATCAAGCCAGCTTTGAGGAGCTTGTTCATCGGTCAAGAACTCTGGGTTATAGGCCATAACTATTGGGGTTTGCCAAAAACTATAAAATGCACCATCCTTATCTTTATAAACGTCAGGTAATCCATCCGCCCATTGCGGTGTATAAGGAATAAAAATATTTTCTGCTTTCAACTGATACATAACCGTTGGTACAAGTCCTAAAACAATATCTGCCTGAGGATTTTCTTTTTCTGCAAGGATACGGGCTGATAATTCACCTCCGGTAGCGGTCAAAAATTGTATATCAACATCGATATCTTTTTTCGCACGTTCTACCAGCCATGCGCCACGATCATCACCACCTTGCGGGGAATAAACAACCAAACTCCGATTCCCTGAAGATGGTTTTATCTCAGTATCTTGTTGTGTTCCTGTTGATTCTTCCTTGATGCCGGTAGGATCTGATGTGTTATCCTTAGGGTTCGCCGCTGTCCCTGAACAGGCAGTTATAGATACCATTAAAAATACAAGGCATGACAAAAATATAATTGTTCGTTTCATAAATACGTCCTCCTAAATAATTTTGAATTGATAAATTTAAAAACTGGTATTCTTTGCTACATTTTACTGCTTAAATTATTCACCTCCTTATTTACCACTTCGTGACTATGATATATTCACCTATGATATGAGTATAACTACATTTTGCTTCATTTAATCGTCGACTTATGTATGTTAGTATGACTATATCATTTATTTACTAAATTGTCAATTATTATTTACTATATTTACTACAGATTTACTAATTATTTTTTGAGCAAATTAAAAAATCGCAGTAAATTATTAATTATTCTTAATGCGATTTACTAAATCCTTATTGCTTTTTTTGATGTAGTGAATTATACTATTGGAAAATGATTCATTATAAGGATGGTGAAATATTATGGTTACAATAAAAAGCATTGCTGAGAGTTTAGGTCTTTCTTCGGCTACAGTTTCCAGGGCATTAAGAAATGATGAATCACTGTCTATTGCACCAGAAACCCGTATGCGTATTCTAATGACTGCTGAACGTATGGGCTATGTAAGAAAGTCTGTTAAAACATCTGAAGAACCCACACGGGATAAAAAGATCGTGGTATTACATAAAAAAGATACCTTTCGCCATCAAATTGATTCTTCTTACTATTTTGCAGTGAGGACGGGGATAGAGGATACTTGCCATAAATATGCCTTTCACTGTTCTTTTATTGATATTGAAGAGATAGAAGGGTTTTCTGATGCTTTCGACGGAGTGCTGATCGTTGGTAATTATTTAAAGGAGCAATATATTCAATTACACCGTATAATAGGAGCTACTCCAATGGCTTCCATTGGTATCACTTCATATTTCCCTGATACAATTGATCATGTCACTCACAGCAATGCCGAATCTATACGAATTGCCTTAGATTATTTATTTGAAAATGGTCATGTTAAGATTGGATATTTAGGAGTCAGAGAAACTCCAGGCACAGAACTATTTGGTTCACGCAAGCAATGCTTCATAAACTTTATGAAAAATGCCGGATGTTACTACAGTGAATGGCTATACGAAAGTGATCACGGCCTTGATCGTGTGGATGAGGGCTATCACACCATGAACTCTTGGATTGCGCAAAAGCAGCCTCTGCCTACCGCCATATTCTGTGCAAATGATCCCGTTGCATTGGGAGCAGTAAAGGCATTGCTAGAAAATAAAATTTCAGTTCCAGAAGATATCTCCATAGTAGCACATGATGGATCGTATCCAACTCAATATTCATTTCCAGCTTTAACAACTGTAGATGTACATCCATACCAACTCGGGGTCGAGGCTGTCCATCTTTTACAAGAAAGAATTTTAGAAGAAAGAAAAATAGTGAAAAAATTATTTCTTTATCCCGAACTAATTATTCGGGATAGTGTAAAAAGGATAAATCGCTAAATTATTATATTTTCGAGAATACTGACCTTTACGATTTTTCGTTTTACTTGAATTTGTGAAAGTTAAGAGATATAAACTTCTTTGGATAAAAGGTGATAGTTATGTATCACCTATACTCGGACTAATTTTACAGACGACTTGTACGATGCTATCGGATTCCGTATACAAAAAGATTAAAATACTACTCACTTTTTTAAAACTGATAAAAACTTGAAACCCCTTTATCAGGAATTTCAAGCTTTTTATATTTTATAAGTGTCAATAATAGAATATACCATAGCAATATTCTGTTTGAAAGTGAGACTTTTTCAAAGTATGTGTAAACTGTAATAACTGATATAAGATATGTTGATAGTTACGTGGGGCAAAGCCATTTTTCAGGCTTTGCCTCTTGCTTTTTATTATAACTCTATTTTAGAGCA
>Ga0153943_1000231_pt1 | contig 18427 bp, 14 predicted proteins | sample TSNJ027MetaG_FD_104721 | JGI IMG/M metagenome (GOLD analysis project Ga0153943, IMG submission 104721) | Attine ant fungus gardens microbial communities from New Jersey, USA - TSNJ027 MetaG | ecosystem: Host-associated > Fungi > Mycelium > Unclassified | place: USA: New Jersey, Brendan T. Byrne...
GAGTGATGAGTCTACGGATGTGGTTGGTGGCGAGGGTCGAGGTGATGCGCCAGGGCATGAAAAAGTGCAATTGACGCAAGAGCATGTCAGGGGTAGTGATGATCAAGGTAATGAGGATGAGAATGAAGAAGAGGAGAGATTGAGGAGGGAAAGGATTGCTGCCAAGTTAGCTGGAATGGGTGGAATGAGAATTGGAATGATGCCGATGGCCATGCCTCCTCGACAGTCTCACGTTCTTGATAGTAGTCAACCACAAAACGTATCAACGTCAACGACTCTTCTTCTTCCAAAGGCACCTGTGATGACCAAACATTCTGATGCGAGTGAATCAGGTACTTCAGAAGATGGAGTGAAAGTTGAAGTTGAAGAGAGTGAGATTGAAGAAGTTGGCTACGAAGAGGCGAAAGGGGACTCGGAAGAAGATTCTGGAGAGGAAATTCCACCTCCGCCACCCCCAAGGACATCTACGAGACAAGAAACGGGAGGTTTGGTTTCATCTGGTGCTGCGAGTGTTCTACCCGCTTTTCCGTTGACCCGACCACCTGTCCCTGTTCCTGGACCTTTTAAAAGAGCAAGTGTGCAGTCTACCGGATCGAAGAAGAGTCAGCAACCAGTTCAAGCTCAGCCCTCAGAATATGTTCTTGTTGATGAACCTCGGATGATGGAGGACGATGCTCTACCTCTACCTCCTGCACGACCTTCGCATCAAGTACCGTCACACACAAGGACTACTGCATCACTGGCAGATAGTATTTCCTCTCAGTGGGAATTGCCTGCAGTACCGAGTTCATCTCTCGGTGGAGACCTTTCAGCCTCTTGGTCTGACGCCTTGATATATGAACGTCAGCCAACGCCACCCCCTCCGCCGCCTCCTCATCAAAATGCCCCATTACCTATTCCGCCGCCTGTGGTTTCCCCTGTTTCACCGTCACCAAACGTGTTGCGTCTTAGTTCAGATGAGTTAATTGCCGTCTGGGGTCGTGTTGGTGTGCAAATTTGTGAGGTTGCGACGACGATGCATGATCACTCGAAGAAAACGTTGATTGGAGATGGGAGTTATCGGGGTTTTGTTGATGCTGTGCTGCGTGAAGTGCCCAATGCGGCAAAGCCGGAATCCAAGCGATTTCCATATGGTTATTTGGTGTATTTGCAGAACGGAGGGCAGGTGCAGAAGAGAGCGAGTGAGATTATGCCTGGAGATGTTGTGGAGATTGTGGATGCGAGGTTTAAAGGGCATAAAGGGTTGGGTGGGTATCAGCAATTTGTGGGTGTTGGGGTTGAGGGTGGTGAGGGTGGTGGACCTGTTGTTGGTGTGATTTCTGAGCTTGAACCCAAGAAGAGTAAGCTTCGTGTCTTTCAAGCCAATCAACATGTGGGCCAACAAGTGTGTATTTTTTCTTGATTTTTGATGGGTTCTGAATGGTGGGCTCAAATGCTTGTTATAGACGGTTGAGTCGGTAAGTTATCGGCTTGACGATTTGAAGAGTGGATTAGTCAAGGTGAGTGTTGTCATTGGCTTCTATACCGGATGTCATTTGAGTTTTTGTTGGGGCCACTAGGTTTATCGAGTTTTGGAGGCACAGTAGTTCTGTGGTTGTTTGTATTGGTATATTTCTGGTTCTGGCTCTGGGTGTCATTTTTTGTCATTTGGTTTGTTTCTGTGTCATTTCTATGTATTGTAGTTCTTGGGGTTTGTGTCATCGCATTTGTATTGGGGTACACTTTTCCTGAGGAACCCTGGAGCGATGAACATTGTACGAGACATTATTATGCTAAGCTGTACTTTCATATTTACGTCCAAAGAGGCGTCTATCTCAATGTCTAATTTTCGTGAAAGTGGTTTGAGTTCAACAACTCTGATGATCGAACGCATGCCCGAGATGATGACATCTGGTAGTTTGAATGTTGCCTATGATAACGTTATGAGTCCTTACACCATGAGTGAGTAGCAAGATTGGTACAAACTTGGAGACAGAGTGAACTACCAGGAGCTCGAATAACTGGGAAGTTTCAAGATAGGAAGGAGCGCACTGTCGGGGAGATTATTCCAGCTAGAGAAACGTGGACGCGCAATGTGTAATGATCGTGGTGAGCGCAAATTGCTCATGAAAAAAGCAAAGTTCTTGAGTATGGGAAGTTCTGTGGAAAGGACGGACTGGACAGGATTAGAAGAGTGATCCATGAGATATGTGTCCTTGATGAGGTCCGATACAGGGTTTCGCTAGGGTTATCCTCGAGTGGATCGATTCGAATGACCGTAAACAAGGCCTGTTGGCTCAGTCTTCACAAGAGACATGATGCGCTATCTTGCACTGCGTCTCGCGGCTGCATAGTAGAAGAGCATCGAAACTAAACTTGAGTGGTATGTAGAGTTTGTTTGCCATTGCTGTATACACAAGGATCAAGCAAGCACTGCCACATATTCATATAGGAATGTTTACAACGACAATGAACAAGCCCAAGGTTCGCCTTCCTCAAAACGTCCAAGCCGGCATCTATAAAGCAGACGTTATCAGGGTAACATTAAAGAACTATATCGACGCTCCCACAACTAACCCTTGCAGTAGGATGTGGCAGAATCTCTAGGTATTACTATCTCAGACGTCGTCTCCGGAGCGCTAGCGAGCGATGTCGAGTATCGGATACACCAAGTAATAGAGGTGATAATTGACACAGAAAACAAATAGTCACATTTTTAAATGTCTGCAGGAAGCTTCGCGGTTCATGCGCCATGGACGACGAACAACACTCACAACATCTGACATCGACCATGCACTCCGGACTCTCAACATTGAACCTCTCTATGGGCATCTCCCGTTTTCTCAACCATCATACCGTAAAGCTCTGCCATTCCCTCAGGTTTCCACTCCAGGCACAAGCCAGCCTACGGCTGGGCCTGTCTACTTTGTGGAAGATGAAGAGATCGATTTTGAGCGTGTCATGAGGGAAGAGAAAATCATGCTCCCGAAAGGTGTCAGTTGGACCGCACATTGGCTCGCTGTTGAGGGTGTCCAGCCTCTCATTCCTGAAAATCCTCCGGCCGTACCCCGTGAAGAGAATATTGCTGCACCGGCAGAAACAAAGGTCAATGGAACTCTGAATGCTTCGTCCACTGCGACAGGCGCTGCAGGTTTGCTTCAGGGTGGTGGTCAGAAATCGGGTGCTCTCCCTGGTGCAAGTAGTGTGCAGTCCTCCAAAATCGTTAAACAGGTCCTTTCGCGCGAGCTGCAACTCTACTATGCGCGCCTTACCTCATCTTTACTTCCACCATTGAACACTTCAGACTACGCTACGAAAAAGGTTGCCGCTCTTGCGAGCCTGCGACACGATGCGGGATTACAAGCTCTTCTCCCGTATCTTGTTCGGTGGCTCGGTGAGGGTGTCGTTAGCGTTCTCAAGACTGGAGAGCAAGGTGATGGGGAGGGGAAGGTTCTTGAGGTGCTAATAGATGTGGTGGGAGCTCTTTTAGAAAACAGGACGTTGTTTGTTGAACCCTACGTGAGCCACTTACCTTGTGACTCAATCCATCGAGCCATTCATGACGGATCCAGCTTCACCAACTCCTTCCTCCGATTCTTTCGACTCTTCTTCATTCCACACTTCCTTACTCTCAATCCACTCATCTCCGTATCAGTGCTTCACAAACTCTGTCTCGAGTCCTAACTGAGCACAGCACCACCTATCCATCTCTATCACCCCGTATCATGAAGACTCTTCTATTGGCCTTGATAAGTCCGGGAAAGAGCCATGGTACACGGGAAGGTGCCGTACGTGGATTGATGGGCGTAGGCAAGGAGGCTGTTCGGAAGGGTCTAGTTGATGCTGGAGGTGTGCGTGTGATTGCTAATGAATGTCCTGGCTCGAGTATCGAGGAGCTGGCTCTTTTGGACGCTGTTATGGTAAAGCTTTATGGGTTATGATTCATTTGATTTCAGACGGCTCATCATCATCATGATTTGACACAGGATGCGTTGCGCGTACTGCGTCCTGGAACTGCGGAAATGTCGGATTCGCTTGATTTGGGAAACTCGGAGGATGCGGGTATGATGCAGAAGTTGCGCGAGGCTTTGGGTGAGAAGTTGAGTGAGCATGTTTCTGTGGATCGATTTTGGGCTCGGGAAGTTCTTGGGATATCGGAGGCGTCGTGAGATGAAGTGGTCTCTTGGTTTTTTGTTCGTTGATTTGGACTGGTTGATTTTCGCTTGTTGTTTCGTGCTGGTGTGTATTTCTGTATACTGCATATTGTGTACGAGTAGCCGTTGTGCGGCTGAAGTACTTTGAGTGCAATTACTCTACGTGATTGTTCGTGATCGCGTTTGGAGTAGCTCGTTCGGCCCCGTTCTTCTGTGTATCGCTTCTAGGAGTCAACCTTACGTTATTGAGAGACAAAACGTGTGAAATGCTGGTTCCACCCACAGTTTAAGAGAGCCGTGCATGGTGGTCCACTTTACATGAGATTGAGCTGAAATGTGACCCCTGACCATTTAAGAGTTTTGATGGCATATCAAAACTCTAATATTATTTATAGGTCACAGAGCTTATCAGGACCTGACTTAGAACTTTTCTTAAAGAACAATACTTAGATGGACTTTGGAGAATTAGTCCCTTCTTTTCTTATGGATGAATTTCAGACAGTTATGAACCTACTGGCTCATAGTAATAAAGAAGTTGTAACTCCATGTTACTAGTAGCTAGTTTTATCAGTGCCTCTAGGATAAATTATATACAATACCCAAGAGAAGAAGAAACACAAGTTTCTTTCCTTCTTAGGAATTTTCCCTATACTCTTAACTGTTCTTAGTGAAAAGTATGAAGTCTCCGCAGTCACCAAAGGTAGTGACAGCCAGAAGAACGGCGAGAGCAGATGATTCTGTTCCAATCAGCAACGGAGAGCTCGTCTAAGATCTTCTTACTAAGTAAAAGAGCTGGTGGGCTGGGCATCAACTTGACTGCTGCGGACACGGTCATCTCCTATGACCCGCACTGGGCGTCTGTCATATATGTTCTAGATATTTTTGAATAGATCGCAGATATTCTTTGCCCCTCCCATTATCTAGGAAATAATCTAGGAATTGAGTGTCAAAATTTAGGAGTGTAGTACAAATCTTGAATTTTGGTCAGGAGCAAATACGATTCGGATATCAGATCACTACATGCCTCTGTGCTTGTCATCTATCATACTCCTCTTCAGGCATGAACCTCTCATCATCCAATGCAACAACCAACCTGACTGAGCGCTTATTACTACCAGCAGATTGCCAGTGAAATCTACTATATTATGGTAATTCTACAGGGGACGCCATCAAGACATGGTATGGAGCTTTGATCCGTCTATCCATAAGCGGTTAGAGAGTATTTTGGCAAACAAAGTATCTGAATTGATCGATCAACAGGAACGGAACAAACCATGATGATTATTCCTCAATCACTTGGTTCTAGGGTTGAGCGTGCTCACAGCTATGATAAGACTTGTTCATGAAAAGGTAGATGTATGTTGTGATTGTGTATTGCCGTTGATGGTCACTCCAAGTTCTGGCTTCATTGGACGATGATCCTCCATTGCCGATGGAGTGTTTGTGAAACATCTAGGGTGGTTTTCCGCTCACCAATCATCTTGATCTTGGGTATTCTAAAAAATGGGCTGTGATGTTGCCGTACTTTACTCTATATTACTGTTTTTGTGCATTGTAGTCATCAGTCATCAACAGCAAATTCTATGTATATGTCCTGAGACCTTGCATCAATGATGACTCGCAGTCTATAGTTGACCACTGAGTCACAGCGTATGCGCAGGAATGTCCTCAGATGCTAGAAATGCTGGACTGAGATTCAGACAGAAAGACTGGGTCTCAGGTTTACATCCAAGTGGTTTAAGTACTGTAGGTGATATGTCTGTATTTACTGAATAATGAGAGAGAAACTCGGGGAGTAACAATAATGAATGATGAAAAAGAGCAGACAAGTGAGAAATATAAGTGGAGTAGAGGGTATTAGCGAAAAGATAACGAAGGGAAGAATTCACTCTGTGTAGTCACTTCGGCACTGAGGAGCATCACTAATAGTGGCATCCAAAGCGCATGCTTTGGCCCAGGTTGGCTTGACGTTCTGAAGTTTGAATGGGATGCGTTCACCTGGTTATTCAGCATTGGTGTATATGGATATATTTGTCTTTCTAAAAGTAACGACAAATCATATTCAAGTAAATATTCATTCAAATAGTAATAAATATTGTCCCGTTCCGGTCCATTGTAATCAAATCATGTGATTCGAATAATTTATGAATAAGGTACCATGGCAGCTTCGAGTTCTTCCTTAGTCAACAGGCCTTGTTTATTTTGTTCCAAGAAGAGTGTCGCTATTCTGGTCGTCCCGACTTCCTTTCCCTTTTCTCCCCAGTATCTCTCCGACCTGTAGCACCAGGCATCTGTCCCTCGAACGAGATAACCGATGTCATTAACGTATTGCTGGACTTTATCATCGATCTCAGGTCCCCATGATGGCAACGCGTTTACCCCATTCAGGAAAGTGGCCACCATGTCTCTGCCGAATACGTCCAGCCACTTCATTGCAGCGGGAATGTCTACCTGGTGCTCGTGAATGATCGACGTGATGATGTTGTGGAATGCGATTCCTCGAGAGAGCTCAACAGGGTAGGAATGCATGTCCTGGAAAACTATCTGTAAGCTTGTGTTGTTACGTTCTTCCCCTCCTCAGTGCTGAAACTCACGTTGATGATGCACAGGAGATTCATCGCCGCGAGTGTCACTGTTTGCATGACAGGGTGTGAAAGAACTTGCTCTGGGAGCCCTAATCCGAAGCTTAAAAATGACATCGTTGCTTGTGCACCAAAGGTCTCTCGGCGAAGTTGCAGATAGTCATTGACAGCACGGATGTTCTTGGTCTCCCGATCTTCGGCCTCTTGTATCATGGACCTCATGTATATGTCAAAGCCTTTGGTGAAGTGGCTGACACAGGCATCTCCTGGCATCGTCAACGCGAGGGCTCTCTGCCAGAATCTATAAAAAAGAAAAGCTCAGTTTGGTGATGACACGCTTTGCACAGGCGCTTTTACCCCTGCATCAAAAGACCTAGTTTGTCGCCTTGTTTGCGCGCCTTGTAAGGATTGTTAAGGACGTTCATCACGATGTCGCAGACCTGGGTCGCAGCCTCGGAATCGGCGACGTCGTTGTACTCGTCAATGACAAAGTAAATGTTCGCGAGATCGCAGCCCGAGCGGCAGAAAGCTGTCAAACGTTTTAACATATCTGGATACGAAGAACCGGCAAATTCTGGGTACCTCTTGTTTTAAGAGGAAAGACAAGACACCCTAGGAGACCTAAAAGATGACACACAGTTAAGCATCCGAATGTAAACTACACCTATCATGCTGATTGCGGACCGAAGAGAGATTTGTCAAAAGACAATTGAGCTTTCGGGTTGAAGAGATGGCTGTCATTGACCCAGCTGGCGGACTCGAGGTCGACGCTGCCATAGTCGGAGTGCAAGAGTGGTTCATAAGGCCAATTGACCAAAATATTTGGTAGCGAAAAAGAAACAGGTGTACAAGTGCTCGAGTTCTGGACCATTGCTTTAGAGAACAGAGAACTGAGGGTATTGAGGACTTGATTCTGACTACTTATACCTGGGAGCAACGGTCAAATTATCCCGGGACTATGGCTAAAACAAATCATTCACAGGGTGCATTTATGAGCATAGTTGAAAGTTTTGGTTATACTTCTATGCATCGTTAGCTGGAAAAAAGTTCATATGTCAGCCTGGAGTTGCAAAATTATGCGCCTGTCACCAATATGGTTGTCATGCTGCTCGAGCTTGCGCCACCTGACCGAGGGTTCAATGCATTTGGGAACGTACATGTGTATTCTTCGCTGCCCATCACATCTCTCAATGATTCATCGCATTTTTTCCACTTCCTAGAGCAGATAATCATAATAGAACCAGCCTGCTTGAATGATAATAATAGAGAATGTCCCATGAGATTTACGATTAATTAATTTTGATAAAGCAGATCTGATAGAGATTGACTTTGTGCCGACTCGGGAATTCAATTATTTTTTGCACACAAACGAGTCAGAAGAATTTCGCCGCTTGTCGACTTGCTCCTTTTTTTCATAGGGTGTCGGGGGAATGCTGGTACCTCTTCTGATTTTTTTTTCAATATTTCTTGCCGTTTACCTAGCACAGGTGATAAAGCAGCAAAGTATATCTCAATTGGTCTTGTGCAGGCCTGGGACGAGAGGCTGTACATCGACTTCAAATTAAGTGGGTTATCGCTTTCCGAGTTTAATCCGTCTCATGGTTCATTGATAGTCCGCTGATGTTGTAGTTATGCATCAACATAGAAGCTGTGTCTACGACATTGCTTGCCCCGAATGTAATTCACGTGAAAATACAGACTTTCTTTCTATCGGACACAGCATTATAAATTTTGGAGAATGGATGAAATACATCCTACGCTTGATCTGGTGAACAGGGGAAACCTACACTCTCAAGTCCACTTTAGAACATCTCGGTCTGAAGGATGCAATACTGGTAGTTATGAAGAATAAAACAGAGTGAGTAGTCGTAAATCATCATTTAGAAGCCTATGTATTATGAATCTGGTTACCAACTAGTCTTCGCCTCTGATCCAATACCACAATACCTTCGCTACTATTGTCATCATTGTATCCAACGTGAGCTTCTAAAGTCTCACTGCAACACAGTAGCATGTGTTTTCCAGTTATTGATAATTTGAGGTTGATGACAAAATAGCCTCGTATTTGGGAAAAGTACACAAATTCTGATTATACCGGGTACACCGTATGGTTACAGATAGTGCCCTAATACAATTGTCTGCATTTATTCAATTGGACTGAATTCAGTCGACTGAGTATGACACACACCTCTAATATAAAATGTTTGGTGTATCAGCCAGATAGAGATTCATATGCTTAGAGACAGATGTGTATATATACATTTCTCTATGTAAACCTGCCAGGTCTGCACACAAATTAACTATAATCCTAGGGCCAGACATACAGTGATTGATCTGTTTGGCAAAAGAACTCTAATTTAGTCTACCTATCAAAATAGCAACTGGATACTTCAGTAAAGAGAATGACTCATAATAAAATAGGATTATTACCTCAGTCCCTGAAAGCAACAAAACTGAGATGTAAAACAACTCTGCAGATGAAAATTGCTCTAGCCTTCCAAGCTAATGATGGAAATAAAGATAAGGTGATCACTGATCAAAAGATAAGAGAGGAGAGAAAAATAATCAGAAAAGCAAATTTTATTCGCAACATCAAATCCATTCCAGGGGTCAACAGTCCAAAATGACGCCTTGTTCTTTTTCAAGAACTTAATGCATTGGTCTCAAAATGTGATTATACATGATTTGAGGGGGTAAACAACCAACTCATCTATAGTACCGAATGGTGATCACCAGCCCATCCATATAACAAAAAGTAAGACGCCTCCAAGGGCTCCCCCGGCAAGACGGAGTACCATCAAGGGCATGTGATTGGCAGTCCATCTGTTGAACACGTTTGACGAGCGGTCAACAAAAGAAAAAAGCAATTCGCGAGAATCTAAAGACAAGAGGCGTAAAGCTTCATACTGGTCTAGGAGCGAGCCTGGGTCGTTTCGAGTGAGGTACATTGAGTTTTATAATGGAAAGACGCACGATGAATCACGCCGTGGAGGATGTAGGTGAGGTCGAAGGTTAAAAGAATCAAGATTTCATGTAAAAGAAGAAAAGGAATAAGTAAAACGATAGGCCCGAAAAATATAGACCAAGCAATCAGATGGGCCCAATATTTATAGATGTGGACTACCAATAACCTTTAACAATCGAGAAAATGGGAGGATACCAAAGCTCACCAAGCTCTACTAGAGTGTAGAAGACCTTGATTGTCCACTCAGGCAATTGGGCGAGAACGTTTTGAAGCCAATGCACTGTGAACATTAAGTGAGCGCAGCTCACCAGCAGGGACCCACACTACTCACACGAAGGTCCAAAAAAATTATTAGACAACCACGCAAAAAGCTGTACTGTAGACATCTGTTGGTTGCTTCCAACGAAACATCTAAGCGAAACATACGCAAAAGTTCGAGTAGAACTTTAGCATAATCCTTGAGCTGTTGGGCCCAGTCCCCCATGTTTGCAGTGCCATATGTGTCTGGGAGATACATTGGCTATTGAGTTGCGCAGGTCACAATACAGAAGGCATGAGTCGCGGCAGGAACGAGCTATTAAAACACGCAATCGTCTCGTTGCTTGCCTAATTTGGATCAACATCAACTCAGTCGTTGATCCGTTTTGCTGGCACAACAATACATTGTTCCTTACGAGTGTACTATCATCTACACTATGCAGCAAGTTCACATGAATCAACGAATGGTGAAAAATACATCGGCAAATTTTCTTCGAATTTTCTTAACATATCTTCTATCATAGGTTTCAGAGAGCTCCGGCAGGGTGAATTTATACCCCATTCATTCCGCCCACCTGCACGTTCAAGAGCAACCTCAAGCATCCTTCCGAAATCATGGAAACCTTTGAGATTAGACCAGAACATTTTCCACGATCCTTGACAGTTCCCATGCAACGAGGAAGTATAACATTGTGGGCTGCGATCGAACGACATGTCTGCCAAGGATTGGCAACGCAGGGCATCCAGACTCCATAACCCGCTCATGAGCTTCAACTGCTGTTCGCTGCTTAATGAACGCACGAGGTCCTTGCTATTTGTGGGTCCACCCACAGCGATCTGCGATACATTGAAAGTTTTCCGGTTTTCCGTAGAAAGCACACCAACGCGCCGCAAAGCATGGTAATAGGCGAGACTCTGATGCCTTGGACTCTTCAAGGTATCAGCGAAATCCAAGGCTCTACGAAGTTCAAGGGAAGTATTTGAGTTTGCAAAGGCCCGGGACAGCCATAGGGTCTCAACTTCCTTTTTGAATGTTGGTTCCATGCTGTCGGTTTTGATGATGAGGATCAAGAGTTTCTCCAAAATGTCTAGGGCCCACAAGCTCTGTTTCGATGTGCTCTGTGGCATTGCGTTCTGATCGCCGTTCCAATGGGCACGAATAACATCATTAGCCCAATTCTCCAAACATTTGCATTCGTACTTGTGTGCAATGTCTGCCAACAACACAAGTCGGAGAAGATCGACCCTGTCTGGATCATCTTGAGCACGAATTTCTGTGGGTCTTCTCAACTGGATAAACACCGAGTCTGACGGAAGTGAAATATTCCTACTTAGCATATAATCCCCAGCACAGGGCTTGAAAAGCGTCCACTGGGTCTTGGCAATGAATTGGGTTCTGGTCAGTGGAACCCTCGCCTCTGAGGCCCATTCTATCACTCTCACTACTGGAAAGTGGTTGTGGAAGGGTAAACATTTTTTCGAAAAACAATGATTCTCGTGTCAAGAGGCTCCGATGGATCTGGCGATTTGTTTTAATAAGGTTTTGAGAAATCACAGTCTATTTCAACATTACACCTTGAACAAGTGATTCCCAATCTTGAAAACGCAACTTCCGTCTTCAAAGTAGTATTCTGGATCCCGTGTAGTCATTGTAGATGGTATAGATAGATGGTATAGATGGTCGAGGACCTCGCGTCCGAGCATTTCCACTGGCATATATCTAGGCTGACCTGTCAACACGTGCCTTGTATGCTATATCTAGCTACGTTGCCCGACTGTCCACTCAGGATAAACAGAGGATTCCTCACTTGTAAGACTGACCACTCCTGCTATGCTCATGTACAAGTAGGCTTGTAATGGCATAGCGTTGCCTGCATAGTTACAATGACAGCCTCTAGGAGGCAGCAGAATTCGAAGTCAAAGACCTCTTTAACAGAGGTGCTCATTAGGAGACGACTGCATCCGAGTAGCAATATATTGATAGAGTTAGCACGGCCATGGATTCAAGCCATCCAATAATACTCACCACTGGGCTGATCAATCTACCATACAGTAAGCTTCAGAGTGTAATGTGTATACAAATGAAGAAAGGGATGAATCACTTGCATAATATCAGCGTATTTGAGTCTACTAATTTCATCGAATTTATTCCGGAATGCAATTTCCTATCAGTCGATACAATGATGAGATACTATATGATACTAAATCAAGGTCGCCGCAAGATCTATTGGGAAAAATATATTCATTCCAAGGGGATCATGAAATGATCAGGAAGTGTGTCATTGAAAGTCTTCACCATTTCCCCCAATTGTGCTGCCATTTTTGAGCTACACGGAACTTTAGCTGGCTGATTGCTGAGATAACTGCTGCGATAATAACGATCACTGTCACTGGGATGATTGGTCCTACAGATACCGGATAAAGCCAAAGCCTGGATTCTTTGGAGGAGATTACCGGGATCTTGGGGTGGTGGATTGAGACTGCGCAGCTTCTCATCCCACCACTCATTCCAAGCAACAATACAAGAAGATTCATGACATGAACATGAAAATTCACTTTTTAATTGAGGCGGAACCGACAGCCTCACTTGCAATTGGGACAACGACCAGAAGCCTCCATATAGACGACTAGTCCGTTCCTCGCTGAGTTTTGAAGAAACATGGTTTATCAACCCGACTGGATTTTCAGCTGATATAGAAGCAGACTTATTGTGGTTCAGAATGGCCTGGAGATATGTGTAATAGACCTTGCCATGAAATTGGCGGTGAATAGGGGAAAGCTCAGCGATATCAAGTGCGGCTTCAAACGCCTTGTGGGATTGTGTGGGGTCAGATGATCGGATATCTTGGATCCATGAATTTTCTATCCGTGTCGCGAGGGAAGACATTTGCAACTGAACTGATAGAGTAAGAAGGCGTCCACCCAAATCACCAAGATGAGAGATCAGTTGATTTGATATTTTAGCAGAGTGGTCATCGAGTTTCTTCAGTGACCATCTGAGCAGACTCTCAAATTCGTATTTGTGTGCCATAGCCGCCAATCGTACTAGCAGAGATAGATTCGCGGTCGAAGGATCCCGTTGGCCATCTATATCACTTGGCCTATACCAGCGAAGTCAGGCTAAAAATTCTCGTGGAAGAACCTCAATCAAACCGAAGCACTAACCTGGCATACAACACCCAGCATAAGCTTTGGAAATCTTCAGCGGAGTCTTGGAAAATCAGAGGATTATCGTCTGATTCTCCTTCACCAAACCTAATGCTCAGCTCCAGAGATTGATGTGCATCTTCAGGCGGCTGAGGCAGGGAAAACAGCGTCCTAAAAAAAGGAGAATCACGTTTGAAAAGAAACTTATGAATCTTGATCTGTGATTAGGGATATCTCACCACAGACAGGAAGACTATTCTCCTCACCTTGAACAATGAGCCTCCTGCTTTGATAATGCAATCACCATCCTCGAAGTAATAAGATTCTGAGACGAAGGAAGGCACTAAGGCTAAGGCTGATGTCATAGCAAATCGATTTGATGTGACATTTTGAGGAGACGGGTTGGATTGTGAAACATAGTTCATGAAAGGCTTTGAGATTTGTAGAGGTATCGCAACCACAGAAGTTCAAACGGCGAGCTGTGTACCCCTAGATAGTCGGACAAGTCCGGCGAGCTCGCACAATATCCCGGCAATCACCGCAGCAAATAACACGGTGACACCAGGCCGGAGACACCGAGTTCCTGTACAGAATAATGACAGCAATCAGCCACATTACAACGGTCAATTATCAGGCTCTATCAAGATACTTCCAGTTCGGGCCTTTCTCCGATACCGAATTTAGTGAACTGAGTAGACTACCTAACGCAACATCTAGTAGATGCTCTGAGCATCCCAGTGGGGGTTTCTATTTTTGAAATAAACAACGTCAGCTGTGTCTTTGTCTGTGTGAGTTTCACATTTTCGTAATGATCCAAGTGACAAAATTACTACAAAGTTGCTGATCAGGTCCTGGGCGATCGATTTGATTGTTGAGCCTCACCAACCTCTTGGCTGCTCCACTTGCCCCTCCTACAATGCAAATCAGAGACAAGGACTATTATTTCGAAGATGCTACACGGACTTTCCAGGTCGATGGACATCTGTTCAAGGTGAGCACAATCTGGCCATCCCTGGGATCATATCCATCACAATGATGCCTAGATACACAGTTATCTTCTTACAAGAGAATCGCCCTTCTTCGAACGGATGTTCTCTCTTCCACAGCCCAGAGTGGAATACGGAAGTGGGGACACCTCAATACCACGCCATGACGGAAGTTCAGATGATAACCCAATCATTTGTCATGATACCCTGAACTCGTTTCGTGCCTTGTGCTGGGCCCTTTACGCCAGGTGAGGCTCGGTTTTCATTGTTACCTCTTTCATCCAACGTATCCAAAGACCACTTGAAATTCGCGACCAAGAAAATTCAAACCTTGTTAATATCACTCGATTGATATCATTAGCCGCGATCGCTCACAAATACGAATTCCCGTCCCTCGAGAAATGGTCGATCGGTGTTATCCGTTCCCATTGGATGGCGGACTTCGATTCTCCAAACCTTACGGAACCAGGGGAACGTTTGATCTGGACTCTGGGTGACATACAAGAGCTTGTCACACTTTCGCTCCAGATGGACACCATCGATGCTGTCTTTGAAAAATCCATCGAACGACAATGGTTGGCTCGTATTGGTAATCCAAAGTTCGGAAATTCGGCAATCATTTCTAAGGCGTTGACCTTTGCTGATGGTTTGTCTTCTCAGAGGCATCGTTCTCTGGCATATTACTCTACTCTGCGCCGTTCTGGCATCCTTCAACTTCGTCGTGCGGAAATTGGTAGCCCCTTCTTAGAACCGAGTGCGTTCCATATGCAAAAACCGTACGATTGGATGTCTCAAATGACAGATGATCAACGCTTGAGGATGATGCGTGGATTGTGGTGCCTCGTATCACTACGAGGGGCGTACTCCTTGGTTCAGGTCGGTTGTGCAGATGTCTATTGCAAACAAGGATCTGGTGCTGGATGTGCAGAGGCGTGGAGCGAATACGGAGCGAGCGTGGAGATTTCTCTTGATTTTGGTAAGCTGTTGGAAGATGCTATTTGCCAGCTCCAAGGTGGTAGCCTCCCATGTGGTCTCTTGTGTGCATCCTGCGAGGCGACCCTGCTATCCCAGCTTATCCCCTTACTTCGTTCATTTGAACGGAGCCTTGTAAATTATTTTGGGTTCGATTGAAATCGAGTTGTACGAGTAAAGGGAAGTTCCATCGGATATGAGATAAAACCATCATAGCGGTTTGACAAATTTCAAACGAGATAACAACTTGAGGCATTATACATTTATCAGGATGAGATTTTGGAGTTTCTACGGTAGGCAGATGAGGTCCACAATTGGTCAGGTGGATTGAACCACTAATCTATGAGAAAACCCTCCACTGAAGGTGTACAGGTATGTTCGGTGTTGGCATTCCTCTCTAGTACTGTCGGTCGACACAATTATATAGATATTCCCGTTCACTTCCCATCTTTTAATCAGACCAAATGGCCATTCACATAGCTTGTAATATTTTCACTTTTCGAATGTATACATACTGATTACGCACAGAACAGCGCGCTCGGGGGCGGATCGTCCGATAAAGAGGGCAATTTGTGCATCCTGAGCGCGCCACCGTAGCTGATGCATGCAATTGCTATATGACTCTCGGTCTCATGATGTGTTTACCATTAGATTGGGAGTGTAAGTTTAGCCTGGCCAGGGCAGAACAGACATGTCTAGCTCAAAACCATAGCAACATATTGTTGAGGCGGCTAGAGTGCAATGTCAGTCTGACCGCCTAAGGTAGACTCGGAAGTAAGATGTGAAACACTGTGTACTAGTAATTTAAGCCTATACTTCTTCATTTTCTCCTTAATAACACTCTCAATGGTGGGTCTCTCTCTACTCTTGCACGACTTAACACCAGTTTGCTTGCTGCAGAATATAAATTCCTGAATAAGCCCGCTCATTTCCTAGTAAACTCCACCTACACTTCCCTCTTTGGTTATATGCCTTCTGTCAAAACACCCCGACTAGGCCCTCAGCGTCTTGGCACTACAAAGCCCAGATCACATGACTCGGCAAAACGAGGATATTACTCTTGTTACGTAAATTTAATTCCAGATCTCATGTTCTCATTGACAAATGGCCACATTGCCTACAACTGTGAGTACCAAGCTCGAGCTCTCTTGATGTGGACTCACATGTTCTACCAGATGCACGCAAGTGCCTTACACTTTCTTCTTTGATAGGTGGACCGGTGTCGTTTGTTATCGATGCGCCCTTTGGACGTTTTGCTCCGAAAGGAGATAGTATATTTGTGTTTGACGGTATGAGGTCTGATCTTGTATCTTTAGGACGTGCTGACACTAGCCCCAGGACGCAAAGCATGGATTGTCATGGAGATAATATCCCCGATCATGTTTCTCTACGGACTCTTCACTGCCCCCTTGGCGCAATACGATTATGGCCTGCAGAACCTCAATTTCCCGCAAAAGTTGCTGGCTCTCCTCTTCCTCGTGCATTACGCCAATCGTGCTATCATATCCCCATTGCGAACGCCTTCTCGTTCGAAACATCATCTTATTGTTACCCTCTCAGGGATTTTCTTCAATATTCAGAATGGTTTCATGATGGGGTCGTACCTTTCGAGCCCGTTTGCTTCTCTGTGGTTCCGGGACCCCCGATCAACTGGATTACAGTACAAGCTGGGCTTGACCCTCTGGATTTTCGGGTTCATTGGAAATATTATCCACGATGAGATCCTTTTAAATATTCGTCGTAAGGCGAACGCCTCGAGAAAAAGCCGTCCGGACTCTAACGGAGGAGAATATTACGGCATCCCTTATGGCTTTCTATATCAATATATCTCTTATCCTAATTATTTTTGCGAGTGGATAGAGTGGTTGGGATTTGCTCTTGCTTCTGGTCCTTTACCTCTTCAGCCTTCGTTTTCTGGTTTTATCTCGTTTCTTTCACCTGTACGCCTTTTCCAAGCCGTCCAGGTACTCATCATGGAGCCCGCTTCGAGTTTTGCTCCGTATCTGTCCCCGCCTTGGATTTTTGTGCTTGCGGAGATAATTGCGATGTTTCCTCGTGCCTATAAAGGTCACAAATGGTACAAGCAGAAATTTGGCGATCGCTATCCCAAAGATAGGAAGATTGTTATACCATTCCTTTTGTAAATCAATCCTCCGTTTTTATGCGTAGTAACTGCTTGGTACGAAAATGTGATGAACGTAGGACGGATGGTGTGGGAAGCAATTACTCTGTAATTCTGTAATATACGATCATAAAAGATTCCTTTTCTATGCTCCCCTGTGTCCTACACAAGCCTTTAGGTGGATGGATGAGAACGGATGAGAACGGATGAGAACTTTTATTTATTAGGGGAAAGATCATATCGTGGTGGTGATATTCATAATTGAAGGAGTAATAGATAGGCGAGATGGCCGAGTGGTCTAAGGCGCCAGACTAAGGACTAGCGTGTGTATACGTGCAGACCTTCCTCCATAAGGAATCTGGTCTTTCGGGGCGTGGGTTCGAATCCCACTCTCGTCATTTTTATGCCTAGATTTAGGGCGATTCTCTTGTAGAACGATCGGATGAAGAGGTATATATATTAATCACTCTTCAAGCCTGTTTATTCTCCTCCCCAACGCCGTGCTTAGCCAAGCCACAGCTTGCCTTACTCTGGAAGTTACTTAACTGACTCTCATCTATGGTCCTCTCAGAATGTTTTTAAAATATTTGCTAGACTGCGATCGCGAATCTCGGTCAAATGCTGATGAGACAGATGCATTAGTGATGTCAGTCTGAAAACCTAGTGAACTTCGACAAACTGATATACTCTTTTCAACTTTTCTAATGTTAAGAATAAAGAAGTAAGTTGCCTTTCTTCTTTCTGCTTTAACGGATTTGTCAACTTCTGCCGGGAGGAAACCATAGCCATTTTTATGCTCTCGAAAAGCTGAGTGGGAGATGGTTTATTCCCGGAAAGTGTTGGGGCTGATGGCTGAACGATTGAATGACAAAAGCCCCCCCAGGCGGCCGTCCCACCGTGCCAATCAATCACTGCAGGAATGGAGCTCTTAGAAGATATGTCGTGTTACCTGCGTCTGAAAGAGTTGTAGAGTATCTTTGTTTTACGCAAGGTACCGGATTCCGATCGCACATCGGTATATCAATTTCAGATTCGTAGTGATAAAATGTTACAATAAGAATACAGGGGAATTATCATACATTGAGATCAGTAAAGAGTCGGTACTCGATAGACTACAAAACTTTCCGCACGATATCCGAGGTCATTCAAGCAATGCTAATCTTCTTGGGTGCCTGCTCAGGCAATGACTGAGGGAACATAATACTCAATACTCCATCAGCCATCTCCGCTTTGATTTCATCATCCTGAGAGATCGTCAACAA
>Ga0153943_1000233_pt1 | contig 18260 bp, 12 predicted proteins | sample TSNJ027MetaG_FD_104721 | JGI IMG/M metagenome (GOLD analysis project Ga0153943, IMG submission 104721) | Attine ant fungus gardens microbial communities from New Jersey, USA - TSNJ027 MetaG | ecosystem: Host-associated > Fungi > Mycelium > Unclassified | place: USA: New Jersey, Brendan T. Byrne...
AGCGATTACATTCTTCATTAATTCCAACCGGACAGAAGAACCTATTGTCATAGCAGAGGATGGTGTCAGGGTTCCAAATTTGTGCGGTAAATCACGGAAGGAGGCAGAGGAAAAGCTTCGGGAACTGGGAATGAAAATAGAAGTTGGCGACGTGGTATGCAGCGAACTTTCACAGGATTATATTGTGGTTCAGGATCCGGAGGCAGGCTATACAGTGGGTGAGGATAAGATTGTCTGGGTGACGCTTAGCGGAAGCACGGTAGAGGTGATGTTACCTCGCCTGAAAGGAAAGAAAAAAAAGGGAGCCATAAAGGAAATAAAAACAAGGAATTTGAATCTAAATGAAGAGGAGATTCAGGAGTTTTACACCACAGGACAAGAAAGTAAAGACTTCCCGGAAGGGTACGTATTAGCCCTGTTGAAAGATGGAGAGCCAGTGTCCGAAGATGAAGACAAAGAAATGCCGGTAGTAAAACAGGGAAGCCAAGTGAATTTAAAGGTATCTTTGGGAGATTACGATGAAGAAGTACCGAATTTGGATGTACCTGACCTGTCAAGAAAAACAATGGATGAGGCAACGAATGCATTAGAAGAATTGAAGCAGTTAGAGGGAAATAAGAACCAGATTACTTTTGCTTTGGTGAGGGATGAACTGGAAGATGAATATAGTAAAGAAGTTTCGGCAGGATACATTATTCGTCAGATCGGAGCAACAGCAGGGGAAAAAGTAAAACCGCTTAATCAGGACAATAGCCGAGTCGAGATCAGAGTCATCCTGAGTAAGGGACCAAGACAGATAGTGGTACCCGATGTCAAAGGCATGACCAAGGAAGAAGCTATTGCCGAGTTGGAAAACGCAGGTTTCCAGGTGAATATTAATAATGCATATAGCAGTGTCGAAAGTGGTGCAGCCGCCTATACAAGTCCAGCAGGAGACACTGAAGCGGACGAAGGCAGTGTGATCACACTATATGTTAGTATAGGACAAAAGCCAGAACAACCGTCACAGCCGTCTGGATCACAAGGAGGAGGGAATTCTGGTGGTAGTGGAAGCAGTGGCGGATCTGATCAAGGTAATCAAGGACCTGGATTCGGAGGTGGGGGATGATTTCCCAATGAACAAAAACATACCTAATACAACACAGGAAGATTAAGGAGAAGAAATAACATGGCCAGTAACTTATGTATGAATTGTTTTGAAGTCAAAGGTGAATATGAAGTGTGTTCCCACTGTGGTTACGTAGAAGGAACCCCTCCGCAGCAGGCATATTATCTGGCGCCGGGAACGATTCTGGACAACCGTTATATCATAGGAACCTGCATTGGCTTTGGAGGTTTTGGAATTACCTACAAAGCGTTCGATGCGACGTTAAGCATCGTTGTAGCGATCAAGGAATTCTATCCTTCCGGCCTGGTAAACCGGGCAGCAGGAGATACAAAGGTCGGAATCTTCTCAGGAGAAAAAGAAGCGGAATTCCACACCCAGATGGAGCGCTTTCTGGATGAAGCCAGAAACATGGCTGTATTTTCAAAGGAACCGGACATTATACATGTTTATCGTTTTTTCGAAGCAAACGGAACGGCATACACCATTATGGAGTATATTGACGGCATCCTGCTGAAAACATTTTTGAAAAAAAATGGGAAAATGGAGGTAAACGATGCAGTTGCCTGTATCATCCCCATTCTAAATGCGCTGGAAAAGGTGCACAGCCACAACATCATACACAAGGATATCAGTCCCGATAATATTTTTTTGTTAGATGACGGAAGTGTAAAATTATTTGACTTCGGAGCGGCAAGGTTTCCGGAAGGGCAGCAGGAAAAGACATTTTCCGTCGTGATCAAGGCTGGATATGCACCACCGGAGCAATATCGTTCCACCTATAAACCGGGTGCCTTTATGGATATCTATGCAGCAGGGGCAGTATTGTATGAGATGATTACCGGAGTACGTCCCAGTGAAGGCTCCGACCGGGCGGTAGAAGACGATCTCGAGAAACCTTCAGAACTGGGAATTGAAATTGATAAGAATCTGGAAAATATTATTATGAAAGCAATGGCGGTAAAGCCGGAGCTTCGTTTTCAGACTGCGGCAGAATTTAAAAAGAGCATTATAAAAAACAAAAAAGTCTTAGCGCCACAAGATGAATTGAACAAGAAGCCGTTTAGAAAAATCATCAGAGCCAGCATAGTCGCTGTCGCTTCGGCAGTAATGATCCTGGGTGTTACGGCAGGGACATTGACTTATCTGGGGCGAAATAAGTTACATACGAATAAGATTAAAGAGGATACTCTTTCCGTATGGCTGGTTTCAGAGGAAGATTCCCAGGAAGGCGGAGGTGCTGCGGAACTTTTGAAGAAAAGTTTTGAACAGAACTGCCCCAATATTACGTTGGACGTCACAGAAATGCCGGCAAATCAATATGAAGAAAAAATACAGGAGGCATGTGACACAGGAACACTCCCGGATGTGTTCTGTACAGACTATCTGGAAAAAGAAGCTGAGAATTACTGTGGAAATATGGAGAAACTTATAAATACCATTGACCTGGAAGAATACCCATATTTCACGGGATTTAAAGAAAAGAAAGCATCCTGCTATGAAATGCCTACCGCTATACAGATAGCCATGTTTTATCAAAACGATGGAAAGTATAAAGAACAGGAAATATCGCTAAGCGATACCATTACGACACAAGAAATCCAGGATATGGATGAGAAACAAAGGGCAGTCATGGATGAATATAAGGAGTTTGGACAAGAAGAAAGCCCGGTTCGTTTGATTGCGGGGGATTTATCCTGTTTTGATGAAGTCAGGAATGTGACGGTCTGGGCCAAGCCTTCTAAAGAATTTGCAGCAGCACCGGTATTAGATCAGGACGGAAATATCGAAGCAGTCTTTACCGGACGTTATGGGATCAATAAGGATAGTACAGAAAACAGGCAGGATGCCGGAATGATCTGCATTTCCTTTCTTTTGAATAAAAGCTTACAAGATGAGATGTACTTGCGAAACTTCAGGGGGCTTCCAGTACAAGTAGAGGCAATGGAGCAGTATAAACAGGTGAAACTAACAGGATATCTAAGCTTTGCGGGAGACTATCTGGATAAACTGGCGGTAGACGAAGATGGAAGAACAATCAAGGAAGCATATTATACAGGGTTGTAGAGGTGAGAATATGAAAAAAGAAATCCTATTAGCAGCGTTCATTTTCATGATGTCGGTTAGCGGTATTACGGCATATGCAGAAGATGCGGCAGGTAAAAAAGAATTGCCATACATAGAAGAAGCTTCATATGCAAATGAGCCACAGGCGAGAGAGATCAGTGCGTATGAAGCCGAGTATCAGGTGAATCCGGAATACGAAGACTATACGTGCGTGATTGAAGAAGCACTTGACCTTAACATTGAATTTGTGACGACGGATCCCTATGTAGAAGGGTCACGGAAATATATCGGAGATCTGGCTTATTATGACGAGGATCAGGGATGGATGGAACTGGCCAGGACCTATCTGGATGGTGGAAGTATTACGGTGAGATGGAGGCTAAGTAATTTGGGTTCCATATTCCAAACCAAAGAATACTTATTTGCCTCTTCCTTATTCCTGGCAGATGGGAGCGATGGTCGCTCACTTTATGACGCGTTCTTTACGGTGACATTTTTAAAGACAGAATACAATATATCTTTTCACGCGAATGGAGGCAGTTGCCCTATAGCCAGCAAGACGGTTCAATACAATGGAACGTATGGTGAATTACCGGTTCCGACCAGAAAGGGATATAGTTTTGAAGGCTGGTTTATATCACCAATCGGAGGTACGGCAATATCAGCTTCTGCGGATGTAGAAATATCAGCAGATCAAACACTGTATGCACACTGGGAACCTCTTGTCCTCCAAGTTTATTATAACGCCAATGGCGGCACTTGTGCAAGCCTGGGAGAAACCATAACCTACGGAAGCAGGTATGGAACACTTCCGGTTCCGACCAGAAAGGGATACACCTTTGCCGGATGGTATACAGCCAGGACGGGAGGGACAAAAGTGACGGCCACTACCGTTATGAACCGGGAAGCGAATGTAACCCTTTATGCCAGATGGACTTCCAATGATGACATTGAAAATGCGGACTTTGCCAAACGAAACTCAAAATCGTCTGTAAAGATAACAGGTGCACTAAGTTGCAGGATTTCATGGAAAAAGGTGACGGGTGCCACTGGTTATGAAATTTACAGAAGCACGAGCAAGTCCAAAGGATACACAAGAATAGGCAAGACGAAAAAGCTTACATTTACAGACAATAAGGCAAAATCAGGGCGTACCTGTTATTACAAAGTGAGGGCGTATAATAAGTTTAATGTGTTCAGCAAGTACTCCAATACAGCTTCAAAATACATAAAAGGCAATCTGAAAAACACAAAGATTGATCTTAAGATTCAAAAACCCAATGCTGTATTGACATGGGAGATGGTTAAAAATGCAAAAACTGCTTACATTTATATAAAGGAAGGAAGCGGTAAATACAAATTATGGAAAAAGGTCAATGCTAAGAAAAAAGTGCTGCGCATTCCTCTGAAGGAATTTTCACCGATGCAGGCGTACCAGATTATAGTCAAGATGGGATATACAGCAGATGGTACTGTCATCTACAGCAAAGATTCAAATATCAGAAAGCTAAGTGTAAAATAAAATCAGTATCAGGAAAGGATAGAAAACAAATGATTCGATGCATGGGGTGTATGAAGGAAGTCGGAGAAAAGATAGATATTTGCCCTCACTGCGGCTACGTTGTCGGAGAAAGTGTAAAAGAAGCATACTATCTGATTCCGGGTACCGTACTCAACCAAAAATATATAGTTGGCAAGGTTCTTGGATATGGTGGTTTCGGGGTCACTTATGTGGGATGGGATACAGACCTGAACCGCAAAGTAGCAATCAAGGAATATCTTCCAAGTGATTTTGCAACCAGAGTACTGGGAGAAACGAAGCTGACTGCTTTTTCAGGAGACCAGGAGGAACAGTTTCAGATCGGTCTGAAAAGCTTTGTATCGGAAGCCAGAAAACTTGCCAGGTTTCATAATATAGCGGAAATCGTAGATATATACGATTATTTTCTAGAGAACGACACGGGATATATCGTGATGGAATTTCTGTATGGGCAGACAGTGAAGGAACTGTTAAAAGGAAACAGGGCATTTTCCAGCGAATCAGCGATTCAGATCGTCAAATCAGTTCTTTGCGGATTGGAAGCCGTACATAGAGAGGGAATTATTCACAGAGACATTTCACCGGATAATATCTTTATTACCCAACAGGATGAAATCCGTCTGTTGGACTTTGGTGCCGCACGTTATGCGGTGAATACACATTCCCGTAGTCTCTCGGTTATTTTAAAACCAGGGTATGCGCCGGAGGAGCAGTATCGGAGTAAAGGAGAACAGGGACCATGGACGGATGTCTATGGTGCGGCAGCCTCCCTTTATCGTATGATTACCGGAATCAGACCCCAGGAGTCGATTGAAAGAATGATAGATGACCAGGTGAAGCCGCCGTCTGAAATGGGGATAGAAATTTCCGAAAGTATTGAAAATGCGCTGATGAATGCCCTGAATGTACGCAAAAAAGACAGGATACAGTCAGCGGAAGAATTCCGGCAGGCATTGGAAAGTGATTTGGTAGAAAGATTTGTGGTCATTGCTGACAAGGGTGAACCAATGAAGCTATCCAGACGAACGAAGATATTGTTGTCGGCAGCTGCAGTGGCAGGCGTGCTGTTGGTTGGGATGGTTATGCGAAGCACCATTTCTGCATTCTCTTGGAACCAGATACAGGAATCTGAACTAAAAGAAGGAGAAGTTTACTTAACGGATATAACGGGAATGAGCTATGAGGAGGCTCAAAAAAGCCTTAAGGATGTCTGTAACCTTGTCATCATTGGGAAGAATTACAGTACAACCGTACCCTACAACAAAATCATATCCCAGGATCCGGAAGCCGGAAGGGTGATTCATAAAGGGGAAAAGGTTGAAGTAACCATGAGCGGGGGGACACAGGAAGTGATGATGCCGGATCTGGAATCCTTGCTGCATGAGGAAGCGCTGTCTGTAATCGAATCCCAGGGACTGATGATTCAGGAAAAAGATATTACATATGAATACAATGATATGGTGGAGAAGGGACGTGTCTATGAGCAAAGTATTGCCGCAGGTGAAAAACTCACACCAGGCAGCGAGGTCAGCATCTCCGTTTCACTGGGACGCTTAGAAGAGGAAACAGCCATTCTTGAAGTTCCGGATCTAATAGGAAAAACGAAACAAGAAGCAACTGCTATTTTAGAAGCACTAAAGAAAACAGCAGGTTTTACCTATCCGTTGGGTAATATTGAGAAACGCTATAGCGCGGAAATACCGGAAGGGCAGATTATGGAACAGAGTTTACAACCGGGAACGAAGGTACGAACCAATGCTGCCATTGAGCTAGTCATCAGCCAGGGACCGAAAATGGTAAAAGTTCCGGATGTGCTCTATATGAAAAAAGAGGATGCAATAACGGCGCTTGAGGCATTGAATCTTACGGTAACTACGAAAAATACATATAGTTCTTCTGTAGAATCGGGTTCTGTAGTCAGTCAGAGTCTTGAGGCGGGAAAGAATGCAGCAGAAGGAAGCAGTATAACGATCAGCATCAGTATAGGATCAAAACCGGAAACATCAACACCGTCCGGGGGAAGTTCAGGTGGCCAAAATGCGGGTGGAGAAGAACCTGACTGGCAGGTAGAAAATGGAGATGCTAATTGGGTAGTGGAATAGCAAAAGAGAGGGCATACGGAGGAAGATTATGAAGTGGTATATTGGGTGCTTTAAGAAGTTTGCGGTATTTAGCGGAAGAGCCCGCAGAACGGAATACTGGATGTTTTACCTTGGAAATATTGTGATAGGATGTGCGTCGGCTGTGATAAGGATGGTAATTCTGCCATTAGTTGTGAACGTATTGGGAGTCGGAGGGTTTGGTATCTCTTTGACAATCGTTCCGGTTATTTCTTTTATCATAATGGGCTTAGGAATTTTGTATAGCTTGATTACTTTTATACCGGGATTGGCCGTGACTGTAAGGAGGCTGCATGATTCCGGGAAAAGCGGAGTCTGGTACCTGATTATCTTTATACCGTTAGCAGGCATCATCTGGATGCTGGTACTCATGGCTACAGACAGCCAGCCGGGAAGCAATCTGTATGGAGACAATCCTAAGGGCATTCAGACAGGGCCGATTTATGTTCCCAATGGAGGAATGTCCGAGGGCGGAACAGCGTATCCGCCGCAGCGGGAAGATGATAAGACAGTTTATCGTAAAGGTGATCCCTATTCGGTTCAGATCCAGCCAATAGAGCCGCAAGGAAGCGGTTCGCCCTATGACATGATTGGAAAAGGAGAACCTTCGGTGTGTAAAAAGTGTGGGACAATCGTGTTGTATGGCATAGATGTATGCCCCAAATGCGGTACTATTGTAACGATACCATAGAAACGATTGCTAAAAATAACGAAAAACATGTTAAAAATGTCAAATTAAGTTTTTGTTCAAATGGTGATATATTATAGGCTCATAACAAAGAAAATACATTTGAAAAAAACAGGAGGAAATAGTTATGACAAGGACATGGAAAGCAACGGGAAAGAAAATGGTCAGAAAGATGGTATTATTGATGATGGCAATGGTACTGACAATGACAACTTCGCTTAGCGCAGAGGCAGCTGGACCGAAAGGGGTAAAGATTCCTAAGAAAAACAGCACTACGGCATGTGTGAGCATCAATGTCAGATGGAAAAAAGCAAATGGGGCAGACGGTTACCTTATCTACAGAAGCACAAACCGCTTCTTTGGTTACAAACAGGTCAAGAGTGTTAAGAGTGATGGCGTACTGGCATACAACGATTCTTCCGTAAAAGAATCCAAGGTTTACTACTACAAAGTCAGAGCTTATAAAAACAAGGACGGCAAAAAAGTATTTCTGCAGTACACCTCATACACACTGGATAAAGTGATGCGAAACGTTACCGGCAAAAAAGTCACCATAAAAGGATTCATTAAAAATATATTTAGATAATAATAGCAAACAGAGCTGCTGCACATGGCATATAGGGAGCAATGGGCGACAGCTCCCTGTTGCCTTTTGTCTGTCGTGGGAAATGGGTAGTACAGCAGGCAAAAGGGAGCAGATAAAAAACAAAGAAAGAAAGGTGGATCATATGCGTTGCTCAAGATGTGGAACAGAAAATGTATCTCAATGCACCCAATGCGTTAGATGTGGAAATCCCATGAATCAGGGGATTCATATGTATGAAGACAAAAATCAAAAAAATGGTAATAGTACCATATTGATTTTGACGGGCATCCTGTCTTTCGTTATCGTCTTATGCCTGGCCGGTATAATTGGTTTCTGGTTTTTGAGTGATGGATCAGGAAAAGATCCTGAATCAGAAATTCAGGAAAAAAATATCAGTGAAGAACAAGAAGAAACTTCTGACAGGGACAATACAATGCAAAGCCTGACAGACTTGAAAAATGAATATGAAAACAGGTTTTACAAATATTCGATTGACAGACCGTATCAGGTCAGAATAGACGATGTAAATAGATTGGCAGACCAGGCGATTGCAAATGAAGACGCGGAACAGTATGCAAGTCTGGAAACGAAATATAATAATCTTGAAGCAGAAATCCTAGAGGATAATAAAAGGCAGGTAGAAGACTACAGGTATGAAATTATCAGAATCGATACTTCAAAAGCCAGTGCCACCGAAAACGAAACGCTGACCGCCCATAATGACAGAGTTAGTACATATCTAAAGGATGGAAATTATAAACAGGCAATCCTGGAATTAGACAATTATCGGAACTATGCGAATGCTGTGAAAGCAGAAGCTGACGCAAGGCAAATAAAAGAGAATCAAGACAGTCAAAAAAGTCAGCAAAATCCAACGACTATCGTCGTTACACCTTCTTCTGATTATATTTTAGCAGATAGTAGCAGCCGATACCTGTCAGGTGGCGATGTATCCCACCTGTCAAGAAACGAAGCTACACTTGCAAAAAATGAGATATTTGCGAGATATGGACGTAAATTCAGGGATCAATCCATACAGGAATATTTTAATTCCAAAACCTGGTATTGTGGAATTTATGAACCGGATGATGTGATGTTCAGCCACTTGTCAGATATAGAGCAGGCAAATGTCAAACTATTGGAAAAATACGAGTGATTATAAGACCTGTACTCATAAAAAACACCTTGAAGCACTGGCTGTAAGTAGTACATAGGAATCAAATGTTTGTGTGGAGGAATCAAATGAAAGTTGAAAATTTATGTAAAAATTGCATGAGGGAAAAGGCGCAGACAGATTCCAGATGTGAGCATTGTGGCTTTTTTGCGGAACAACCAATTCAGGAACACCATCTTCCAATATTTTCGATCTTAAACGGAAAATATCTTGTTGGAAAGGCAATTGGAGAAGGAGGATTTGGGATCACCTACATAGGGATGGATTTGAATCTGGAGATGCGTGTGGCCATCAAAGAGTATTATCCCAGTGGGTGTGCTACGCGTGACCTCAGTGGGAACGGCATGGTTCATGCCTATACAGGCGACAAAAAGGATGCATTTGACGTTGGACGGGAAAAATTTATCAATGAAGCCAGGACATTAGCAAAATGCAATAGTTTTCCGGAAATCGTCGGCGTCCAGGATTTTTTCAAAGAAAATATGACAGCCTATATCGTGATGGAATATATAGACGGAATGACGCTGAAAGAATATCTGAAAAGTAGAGGCGGCTGTATCACCGCAGAAGAAACGCTTAATAAAATGAATTCCGTGATAGAATCCTTAGGCGAAGTACACAGGCTGGGGGTGATTCATAGAGATATCAGTCCAGACAACATTATGATCACGCATAACAGACATATTAAGGTTCTGGATTTCGGGGGAGCCAGAGAGTATGTTACGCTAGGTGATCAGAGTTTGTCAATCGTGGTGAAACACGGATATTCACCGCCAGAACAATATGGTTCACAGGGCAAGCAAGGTCCATGGACAGATGTATATGCGTTATGTGCCACAATGTATCACTGTATCACAGGGCAAATACCGCCGGATGCTATGGACAGGATATACCAGGATACGCTAGAGCCGATCAGGAAGTTTCAGCCGCAGATTTCCCCGGAGGTAGAGTCAGCGTTATTGAGGGGGTTAAATGTTCATAGAGAAAAGCGTATACAAAATATGGATGAACTATATAAAGAGTTATTTTTAACAACGGCACCAAATGCGGATACTAATATCAATCCCAGTCCGAATACGTCACCACAGACTTGGAAAGTGTTTCTTCTAATTATTATGGGAACCTGTTTAGCAATAATAGTGTTTTTTGGAGCCATTTTCGTTTTGAATGGAAGAAACAAAGCAACAGAAGCAAGGGCGGATACGGAAACTGCATATGAAGGAAAGATGATTGATAAAACGCCAAAAGACATGGAAGAGGAAGTACAAGCTTTCGAAACGGAAACAGAAACGGAAGCAAGATGGGAAGTAAATGGAAATTCAATAATAGAAGTACTTTTACCAGACTGGAAGAACAAATCGAAGAATACCAAGGAACAATCAGTATCTATGTGCAAGATCTTTATACCGGTCAGAGGGTGGAAATAAATGCGGATGCAAAACAGAAGGCGGCCAGTTTAATCAAACTGTATGTGCTTGCTTCCGTGTATGATCAAATAGACACTGGTAATCTACAGGAGACTGCCGAGGTTGATGAGTTGCTTCGTAAGATGATAACGGTTAGTGATAACGAGTCAACGAATGAATTGGTCAGACGTTTAAGTGCCAGCGAAGTGGATTGGTTCGAAGGCAGTGAGGTGACAAACCATTACATCCGAACGAACGGATATGTAGATACAGAAATGAATCGGGATGTGCAGGATATGCGCACTGAGCCGGCACCGGGAGAAAATTATACCTCTACAAAAGACTGCGGAAAGATACTGGAGCAAATATACCGGGGTACTTGTGTTAATTCGGTATATTCAGAAAAGATGTATAGTTTACTCAAACAACAGGAGCGAAGAAGTAAGATCCCACAGGGAATTGATTCAGCAGTGTCAGTGGCCAACAAAACAGGAGAGCTTAATGATACGCAGAATGATGCAGCAATTGTTCAACTGGATGAAACACATGCCTATATATTGTGTGTAATGATAGGTGATGTCTACGATGAAATCAATGCGGTGGAAAATATTGCCGCCATGTCCAGGACAGTTTATGAATATTTCATGGAAAATTAGGAGCATGCATTGCCAAAGCAAATCAAACTGGTTTGGGAGAAGCAGAAGGAAGGCGAAAAAGTAGCCATCTATATCAAACTGGATAATGGCAGTTATCGAGAGATTAAGCGTATCAGCGGAAAACAAAACAACTGTATAATTCAATTAACCCCTTACGCAAATTACCAAAAGTGCTGTTTCAAGATTAGAAGTTACTATGAAAAAGACGGCGTAAGAATATGGAGTAAATATTCGAAGGAAATTCCTTTGAAAAAAAGTAATTGAAGTAGATAAGGCTAATGAAAGAGGGTGGCAATTGTAGAGAACTGAGAAGTTTTGGCGGAAAAGAAAACAGTAGAATAATCAAATTGGAGGAATTTAACTATGAAGAGAAACAAAAAGTGGATCATGCGAACAGCCATAGTAGTAATAGCAATTTTATGTTTATTTTCAGTACCAGTGCATGCGGCCAAGAAAACTGCCAGTGTCAAGAAAGTAACATTGAATTACAAGACAATTACCTTGAAAAAAGGGAAACAGGTAACATTAAAGGCTACTGTGACACCAAAGAAAGTGAAGAAGCAAATTACATGGAAGTCGGCGAATACAAAGGTCGCCACAGTTAACAGTAAAGGTGTAGTAAAGGCTGTAAAGGTGGGAAAGACAAACATTACGGCAACAGTAAAGGGAACGAAGAAAAAAGCTGTCTGTAAGGTGATCGTAGGCACCCCCGTTACCAAAGTGACCCTTTCAAAAAAGGAGATCACACTGGCAGCCGGTGCGACCAAGCAGGCACAAGCAGGCGTTAAACCGAAAAATGCAAGTAATAAGAGCCTTACATATAAGAGTGAGAATACTAAAATAGCCACCGTGTCTGCCAAGGGATTGGTTAAAGGGATTAAGGGAGGCAGTACAAGAATTAAGGTTACGGCTGCAGACGGAAGCAAAAAGTCTGCTTATATCAAAGTTCGCGTAACCCAGAAGATTTCGGTTTCTTCCGTAAACATGAGCCAGGCTAAGGTTACAGTAGAGAAGGGCAACAGTGCGGTATTAAAGGCAACTGTTTTACCGGAAAATGCATCAAATAAAGGGGTTACATGGAAAAGCAGTAATACAAAGATTGCTACTGTGGATGCACAGGGAAAGGTGCGGGCTCTTCAGTGGGGAAATGCAACGATTACGGCGACAACGAAAGATGGGAACAAAACAGCCAATTGTCAGGTACAGGTTCCTTCAATAATCCGTGTTGATTCCCAGGAGCAATTATTAGAAGCATTAAAGCAGAATCCGAGTATATTGACTCTGGTTACTTCAGGAGCTATACGATTCACGATTCCACAAGGAAATTATGAACAGACAGAACTTATTATTGATGCACCAAATGCAACGGTAGAAAACAATGCAAAATTTTCCAAGGTTATCGCGCAAAACATTAGAACCGGAAGGTATTTGGAGAAAAGCACAAACAGTATTTATAGCCGTTCCACAGAAGGGACAATAGAAGTCGACATGACAGCTCAGGTGAATATTGTTATAGAAAACGGTGTAAATAATACGAATATTGAAAATGATGGCAAGATATTGTCATTACAGATTGACACTAGTGCAACTGTAGAAATTACAGGGGGTGCTCAGGATCCGGATCAAATTCCGGTAGAAGCAACCGGAAATGCTTCTAATGCAAGATTGGTATCCAATCAAAAGGTACATGTAAGAGCACGCAGGCGCTTACAAATTGTTCTGAATGCGGGAGCAGAAGAATCCAAAGTAACTGTTGACATAGAGCAAAACATTCCGGATGTCAGTGGCTTGGGCAGTATTCCAGTATATGTAGAGAGTACCGAGGAAGAAGAAATAATCGTAGCTGATAATAATGGTAATGCAACCAAAAACGTAACACTGGAAGGAATTTTGCAGGATGCAGAAACCGGTGCAGCGATTCAAGAAGCAGATATTTATCTGATACCATACAAAAACAATCTGAATTTAGCTAGCCTGGATGCATATTTAAGAGGAGTAAAACAAGGGATTTCCGATAGCTTTGGCATGTATTCCATGGATTCGGTAACAATTGGAAATTACATTATGTTAATTAGAAAGACAGGATATCATGATATCATTCAGACATTAGTGATCACCAGCGTGAATAGGGAATTGTATTCCAATGAACTAAACAGATTTATTTCAAATGAGGATCAGGACACAGGAAGCATTTCCGGAACGATCATTAATGCTGCAACAGGAGATCCGATTGAATTCCAGGTAAGGCTGCGAATCAGAGCAGGCAATAATAATCTTTCAGGTACTTATTTACAAGAAATATTTACGGATGAATATGGTAATTATTATTTTGATAACCTCAAACCCGGCAACTATACAATACAAATCCTGAGTACCAAGGGCACAGATAAGACAGAAGTTATCACGAGTGGATTTAATGTAATCGTACTGCCGGGCAGGGAAACCTCCAATCAGGATTCCGTTGCCAGTCAAACAGTGCAACAGGGACAATTCCGCTTTGTATTGAGGTGGGGAAATGAAGAATCTGGTGCTCCCAGTGATCTGGATTCCCATTTATGTGGACCGACGTCGGACGGAGCTTCCGAATTCCATACGTACTATGGTAATAGATACTATTACAATGAAAATGAAGAGGTCGGTGCGTTCCTGGATGTTGATGACACAAGCTGGGAAGGTCCGGAAACCACGACAGTTTATGGCAGAACAAAGGGCGAATATCGTTTTTATGTTCATGACTTTAGTAACAGCGGAAGCAGTAATAGTTATGAATTATCCAAATCCCAGGCATTTGTGCAGGTGTTCGAAGGAAATACGTTGCGTCAGACATTCTATGTACCGCAGAATAAGCAGGGAACCTTGTGGGCTGTTTGCAAGTACAATGCCGTCACAGGAGTCATTACACCGGTAAATGAAATCACGAATTGGAATGGCTCAACATCAGAAATCGGATTGAACCCGGTTAATATTTATAAGAATAGACTGCTAGAATTGATTAATGATATGGGAAATTATATGTCTGATGTGGAAGTAGGAACAGAAAAGACAAGGGTAATGCAGGAAATTGAAGCAGCCAGAGCCATATATAGAAACTCACAGAGCGAAGAAGAGCTTTCGGCAGCCATTACCAAGCTGGAACAACTATATGAAAAAACAAGAGATGAATTTGCAATTTATGAAATTACAGGTAATGCCGTTGAGAATTGGTATAAAAATGATAATGAGATTACTATTTACGGCTTTGAGGAGGAACTGGGAACGATCCAGGTGACCTGCGCGGATTCATCCTCACAAGTGAAGATTGAGAATACCTCTATAGACGGCTATGTAAAACTGGTGACAATTACGACAAGCTCTGGTTTAATAAGGAAATGGTATGTCAGATATTTCTTGGATGACAGTAAACTCAGGATTCTGGGAATATCAGATAATGACAATATCCTGACCGACCAGTACATTTACCATTGGGGAAGTGTAGGATACGTAGAATTGAGGGGAATCAATGAAAGATTGAGCAGTCAGTTTGAAGCATCAGTTGATTCGGAGGCTTCGTATATAATTACCAACAGTACCGAGACAGGCTATGTAAAAGAGATTACAGTTACTTGGAGGAGTCTCAGTAAGAAGTATTATGTTTCATATGAGCAGGATCGAAATCCGCTTCTGATAACTGGATTTTCAGATGATTATAATGAAATTTATAGTGTTACAATAGATCATAACAAGCGAGAAATTGTAGTGTATGGTAGCAATGGCAGACTGGATAATACATTCCAGCTGCAGACCTTTGGCAATATCGCATATGAGATAGAAGATCAGGGAAGTCGTTGGGCAGACATCATTGTCTATGATAGGGACAATGAAGATAACTACAGGTATTATTATCTTTATTATTATATACAGGATAATCCAGCCCTTACCATTAGTGGAATGATTGATAGCGACGGTCTGTTGGAAGATTATTATATTTACAATTCAGATATTGAAATTTATGCTTCCAATATTTCTGTTTTGAATACCATCACTCCTGTGATTCAAGCAGGCAGTAGTTGGAAGATGATTCATCCGGAAGATGAGGAATGGGACGATTATAACGCTTATGGCCAGGATGCAATTATTTTGATCAGCAAAGATAATTCAAAAAGAGCGTATTATGTATACTTTTATTATGACTAAAAACTGAAGAGGTATGGAAGGCTCCAAATTAAGAGAGCCTTCCGCTCAATAATAAAGGTGTACCTTTGATAATGGTTAAAAGAGAAGGATGTCTCTAAGGTATATTCAAGAGTAAATCCAAATGCATTTGATGGAATCCGTCCTGGATTTTTATGTTGCCCAATACCGATTCTGGAATGCTAGGAAAATTCAACTTTTTCGCCTTCCAGGATTTGATTCATAGTTCGCATGGCACACATTTTCCCACACATAGAGCAGGTATGTTTGTCTGCCGGAGGAGCACTTTCATAATATTCCCTTGCTTTTTCCCCATCAATTGCGTATTTGAACATCTCATCCCAATCAATCCTGCGCCTGGCTTCACTCATTTTATTATCGATATCCCTGGCGCAAGGAATTCCTTTTGCAATATCAGCTGCATGCGCTGCGATTCTGCTTGCTACAATGCCTTCTCTTACGTCACCTAAGTCGGGTAAACGCAGATGCTCCGCAGGAGTTACATAGCATAAAAAGTCTGCTCCATTAGCAGCGGCGATGGCGCCGCCGATAGCGGAAGTGATGTGATCATATCCCGGCGCAATATCCGTTACAAGCGGGCCCAATACATAAAACGGTGCATTGTGGCAAAGCCTTTTTTGCAGGATCATGTTTGCTGCTATCTCATTCATAGCCATATGACCCGGCCCCTCAATCAAAACCTGAACATCCTTGTTCCAGGCGCGTTTTGTAAGATTTCCAAGCTCAATCAGCTCGCTTATCTGCGCTGCGTCCGAACTATCCGCAATGGATCCCGGCCGCAAAGCATCCCCCAGACTTATTGTCACATCGTATTTTCTGAGAATCTCCAATACATCATCATAATACTCATAGAAAGGATTCTCATTGCCGGTCATCTCCATCCACGCAAACAAAAGCGACCCGCCTCTGGAAACGATATTTGTTAAGCGTTTTTCCCTTTTGAAACATTCAATAACACGTCTGTTCAGACCTGCATGAATAGTCATAAAATCCACACCTTCTTTCGCATGTGACTCCACAACCTTTAAAAAATCCTTTGCTGTGATCTCCGACAAATCCTTTTCCAGATAGCCAACCGCATCATATATCGGAACCGTACCTATCATAGCGGGAGAAGATGCAATCAATTCCCTGCGGAATTTGTTTGTCTTCCCATAATTACTTAAATCCATAATTGCTTCACAACCGAATTTGACTGCCAATTCTACTTTTTTCATTTCAACCGTATAATCTTTACAGTCACCTGAAATCCCTAAGTTAACATTGATTTTGGTTTTAAGTCCGGTCCCGATTCCTTCGGCAGACAAGGCTGCGTGATTAATATTCGCAGGAATCGTTACCTGTCCGAGCGCTACAAGTTCGACTAGTTTATTGATATCCATATGCTCCTTATTTGAAACTGTTTCCATTTCCTTTGTGACAATCCCTTTTTTCGCAGCTTCCATTTGCGTGGTATAATTCATCAAATAAGTCCTCCTTTTTTATATAACTGATAAAAATGATGAGTAGGTCCGTTGCCCTTTCCGATTGGCAGAGAGTGCTTAATTGCCATAGTGACATACTCCTTCGCCCGCGCTACCGATTCTAACAGTCCGAAACCCAGTGCAAGGTTTGAGGCTATTGCGGAGGAATAAGTACAACCTGTCCCATGCGTGTTCTTTGTATCTATACGTTCGGCGTCAAACGAATGGAAATGATCTCCGTCAAATAATATATCCAGCGCATTGCCAACAGCATGCCCGCCTTTCACAAGAACATTCCGACAACCCATGTGATGAATGACAGCTGCCGCTTTTTTTCTATCTTCAATGCTGTCGATTTTAACTCCGGAGATTTTTTCCGCTTCGGGGATATTGGGCGTTAAAACATCAGCCATTGGAATAACTGTCTTGATCAGTGTGTCTATGGAGCACGGATTCATAAGCGGACAGCCGTTTTTGGCATACATTACCGGATCGATTACAATATGTAGTGGGGTATATTGTTTCAGTCTGGCTGCGACAGCTTCCATGCAATCAGGCTGCGACAGCATCCCGATTTTTACAGCATCTACCTCTATGTCCTCGAAAATGGCGTCTATCTGTTTTTCGATCATATCCGGCGTGATATCCTGTATATCAATGACGCGGCTGGTGTTCTCAGCCACTACTGATGCAATAACGCTCATTCCGAAAACACCATGGGCAGAAAAAGTTTTCAAATCGGCCTGAATTCCTGCGCCCCCGCTGCAATCTGAACCGGCAATACTTAATGCTTTTTTCATTTGATTTATTCTCCTTTTTATTTGTTCTCATCTTTTTGCTTTTTTACAATAAAAATTCCCTTGTCCTATATCTGACAAAGGGAAAGAGATTATAATAAAATCCTCTTTGCTTCCCTACGCCAGTATTAACTAACAGGTTCAAAGGGTCAGGTTTTACCTTCTCAACTACGAATAGTCCCCCCGCAAACTTGATTATTCAGTTTGTACGATGAATTGGGAAACAAAAAAGTCTTCCCATATAAGGAAGACATCAAACACGTTAGCTGCTTGATATGCTCCCTACGTCGGTCTTAACCAACAGGTTCAAAGGGTTAGGTTCTACCTTCTCAACGCCGAAACGTTCCCCTGCATATATTTTTATATAATATCATATTAGATATGAAATTGCAATAAAATTAAAACCCACATCAAACACCTGAATTAAAAAAGTGGATTCTAATAAATTCCTGTGATATAATAAAAAC
>Ga0153943_1000239_pt1 | contig 17776 bp, 11 predicted proteins | sample TSNJ027MetaG_FD_104721 | JGI IMG/M metagenome (GOLD analysis project Ga0153943, IMG submission 104721) | Attine ant fungus gardens microbial communities from New Jersey, USA - TSNJ027 MetaG | ecosystem: Host-associated > Fungi > Mycelium > Unclassified | place: USA: New Jersey, Brendan T. Byrne...
GAACAGGTAAATACAAGTAACACAGATGTACTTTATACAGAATTCTGGCCATGGGATCAAGAGAGGAATGGCGTGCTGTATGACAATTATCAATCCCTGGTAACGGAAGTAGAAAGGACAATGGAAGAAAGCAAACCTTATTCTGTCGATGGAAAAGGTAAGTCGTTGGTGGTGAAAGCGTACATCAACTATTATAAAACAACAGGAACTTTAAATGCGCCAGGTGTGCTGTTATGTGATGCGGCGGTATACGCAGCAGGCGGTTCACGGCTTGAAATTGGAAACGGAGACCATATGCTCCATGTAGAATATTATCCGGATGATGATATTCCTATGGGAGATGAATTACAGGAATATATGGTAAAAATGGCAGATTTTACGGTGGCTTACGAAAATCTCTTAAGGGATGGGCAGTATACCACAGAAAATAAGGTAGAGATTGCAGATCATCAAATCAGCAAAGATGGTCAGAGTGACACGATATGGGCGTATACCAGAACTGATGGGGAGCACGAGATTATTCATCTGATTAATTTGTTGGGAACAAATAACGAGTGGCGTGATGAGAGAGGGAAAAAAGAAGCTCCGGTTTATACAGAGGATTTAAAAGTAAAGTATTATACAAATAAAGAAATTTCACAGGTTTATATGGCGTCTTTTTCTTTTGAGGATGGGGTGAGCAGAGAATTGTCGTTTAAAGAAGGGGAAGACTCGGGCGGCAGATATATTGAGTTTGTTGTTTTGGAGTTGGAATATTGGGATGTGATTTATATGAAATCGCTTGTTATCAATGGTGAAATAGGATAATATAAGTAGAGAAATCCCATTTATATAAATAGTTATTATTATGGGATGCTAAAAAGAGAATGGTTACTAAGAGGAATATAATGATGAAAAATAAAGACATCGACGGCGGAAATAGTTTTGACTGGGGCAGGGCTTCAAAAGAATATGCACAATTCAGGGATATTTATCCGGCGGAATTTTACCAGCGTATTATTGACCTGGGGCTTTGCATCAGGGGACAGCGTGTATTGGATTTGGGAACCGGCACGGGCGTTTTACCCCGGAATCTATACCGGTTCGGAGCAAAATTTGTTGGAGCAGATATTTCGGATAATCAGATTGCAGAAGCGAAAAGGTTGTCTTTAGCCGCCGGAATGGATATTGAATACATCGTGGCATCTGCTGAAACGATTGATTTCCCTCCGGGTTATTTCGATGTAATTACTGCGTGCCAGTGTTTTATTTACTTTGACAAGGCGATTGCTCTGCCTAAAATACATTCCATGTTAGGTGAGAATGGCCGCTTTTGTGTGTTATGGACAGCATGGCTGCCGGAGGAGGACGAGATCGCAAAAGCCAGTGAGCAGCTTGTTTTGAGATATAATCCAACCTGGACAGGCGCTGGTTATATACGCCCCAATATGATAGTGCCTGAATGGTCAAAACAACTATTCCTGTTAGAAAATGCGATTGCATATGATATTGGTATTCCATTTACACGTGAAAGCTGGCATGGCCGGATGCTGGCATGCCGCGGCATAGGTGCCTCCTCGCTGTCCGAAGAGGAAATTGCGGATTTTGAAACAGAACACAGAAAGCTTTTAAATGACTATCCTGAACATTTTGAGATACTTCATCATGTTACAATTATGGACTTTCAAAAAATAAACGGAGAGTGAGCATATCGGCGTGACGAGGCAAGCTGGTGGTACAATAGGACTAAATTAAGAGAAACCCAATAAACAATATTATCGGAAAAAGAAAAGGATATTGGCATGTTATAATAATTCATAACATGTTATAATGTTTTCATAACATACTATAATTTTAAGTAAGTTAAGCTAAGGATAGAGGTGAATAGTATGGCAAGTCGTATAATTCCCTATGGGAAAATCCCTTACGGTATTAGTAATTATGAGAAAATTAAAGAGGAACGGTATGCATATGTAGATAAGACCAGATTTATTGAAGTATTGGAAAAGTTAAGCACAAATTATCCTGTGTTTTTAAGACCGCGCAGATTTGGAAAATCATTATTGGTTTCCACCTTGCAAAACTATTATGATAAAAGTAAAGAAAACAGATTTGAGGAACTCTTTGGAGATACCTATATTGGAGGGCATAAAACAGCATTTGCAAACAGTTATTATGTAATGCGGTTTGACTTTTCAAAACTTGATGCGGAGAGTGAAGAAACACTTAAAAAATCATTTTATAGAACTGTGTTGGTTAGGCTGGAAGATTTCCAGATGAAGTATGGATTGAATATTTCTATAAAAGAAAGTGATGACTATAATTCTGCTGATTTATTGGATGATTTTTTGATTAAAGTGAATCGGATCATTGGTAGAAAATTGTATATTATGATTGATGAATACGACCATTTTGCAAATGCAATTCTTAGTAACCGGCAAGTGTTTAATAAAATAACAAGTAAAGAAGGTTTTGTAAGAAGCTTCTATGAGGTGTTTAAAGCTCATACAAATGATAGTTGTATTGACAGAATCTTTATTACCGGGGTGACCTCATTGACTTACGACACTTTAGTGGCGTTGGACAGTTTGACCAGTGGATTCAATATTGCCCAGAATGTATCCATGTATCCGGAATTAAATGAGATGACCGGTTTCACAAGTGAGGAAACAAAGACTCTCTTTAAGGAGTTAGAGGTTAACAATGAAGTTAGTCCCTCTCACCAATGCCTTAAGGAAAGGGTAGAGGAAACAATGGAAATATTAACCGAGAGTTACAATGGGTATCTCTTTCACCAAAACGCTGAAAACAAAGTGTTTAACAGCAATATGGTATTATATTTCATGGATGCATATCAACGTGAAAAAGCAATTCCGAGGAAATTGACTGACCCTAATATGAGAAGTGATTATCATAAACTGACTACAATGTTTGACTTATTTGAGAATGAGGAAGCAAAGCAGCATGTTCTTGAAAAAATTATGAATAATGAGAACTTGGAGACGGATATTATCACGAATTTCAATTTTTCTGAACCCTTTGAGGAAGAGGAATTTCTGTCACTTCTTTTTTATCTGGGATTACTTACGATAAAAAAAGAAGGACATGCATTTGATGTCTCATTACAGACGCCAAATGCTGTAATAAGAGATATTTATTATCAGTATTATGCTAATTATTTAAATTTAACCACGAGGGAAAAAAGAACGGCAATCGCAAATATCGCATTAAATAATGATTTCAAAGAACTGAACCGGCTGGTGAGTGATATATTGAAGCTGCACAGTAATGATGATTATAGAGGATTCGACGAGTCAAGATTAAAATCGGTTTTTCTATCCTGCTTTAGTGATCAGAATCTGTTTTTAGTGAAATCTGAATACACGTCAGAGGGAAAGAAAATTGATATTGCGCTATTTGACCGGTATGGAAGAAGCAAAGATATTAAATATAATTATCTTATTGAGCTAAAGTATCTGAAAAAAATGCAGGCAAGGCATGCCCAAGCTGGGCATACCCAAGCTGGGCATGCCCAAGCCGGTCTTAAACGACACGACCCAGACCAATCCGTACAAGGCGGACCCGGTTCGGAAGCAATGGAAACGGTCAGAGACAGTGCAGTCAGACAGATGAAGGAATATTTAAGTCTTAAGGAGTTTAGGGATAATCCAAAGATAAAAGGTCTGATCTATGTTGTGGTGAAGGACGAGATTGTATATTTTGAGGAAGTAAAACGGTAGTAATTGGTTTGATTATATTATTAGTAAATGAGTTGCGCAACCAACTATTCCGCAACTATTGGTTGCTTTTATGTGAAAGGACAAGGCCGTCTCATTGTAAGGATAGTTTATCTTGCCTTTATGCACGAATCGCAGTATAATGTATTAAATGAAGCAAAGGTGCTTCTCCGGAAATCCGGAGGTGCACCTTTGCTTTTTTTCTGAAACGAGCGAATGGCAAGCGGCGCAGTATGCGCCCATGTCTGGATGAACTAAAAGAATGAAAAAGGCGGGTTAACAAGATGACAATTGATAATAAGGCAAGCACCGGAATTTCAGGGTTAGATCAAGCTATCGACAAACTGCGGCTGGGAGACAATGTAGTCTGGCAGGTACAATCCATACAGGATTATCTTCAGATCGTAAGTCCATACATCCGGCAGACAAAAGAGGACGGGCGCAGGCTTGTATATTTTCGCTTCGGTATCCACGAACCTTTAATGTCGGAGGATGAACCTTCGGTTATATATGAAATGGATGCTTTAGAGGGTTTTGAGAGCTTCGCTGCAAAAATCCATAATATTATTGAGCAGGAGGGAGTGAAAGCATTCTATGTATTTGACTGTTTGAGCGATCTGCTGGAATTCTGGTACTCCGATTTCATGATAGGGAACTTTTTTCGGGTTACATGTCCGTTCCTGTATCAGCTTGACACCGTCGCTTATTTTGCCCTGCTCCGCGGCGTTCACACCCATAATACTATCGCACGCATCCGGGAAACAACTCAGCTTTTGCTGGATCTTTACAGCATTGATCAAAAAATCTACATACACCCGCTCAAGGTGTGGGAGAGATATTCGCCCACCATGTTTTTCCCGCATTTGATAGAGGGAGAAAAGGCCATTTCCATTACAGCCAGTGCCGATGCGGCTGCGCTTTTTTCAGGATTGAGCCAGAGCGGGCGGTCCCGGGATTATTGGGAGATAATGCTTGAACGCGCGTACGCTGTCCTTGCGGAAGGCGGTGAGGATCAATCACAGATGAAAAAACTTCTGATCGGACTTATGATCGGTAAGGAGCCACGCATCGCGGAACTCGCCGGGCGGTATTTTACTTTGCCGGATGTTCTGAATATCGCGTCACGGGAAATCGGAACCGGCTTTATCGGAGGAAAAAGTGTCGGTATGCTTTTAGGACGAAAAATTCTTGAGAGAGACGCAAGGGACACCATTCAAAACAGATGGGAACCCCATGATTCTTACTATCTGGGTTCCGACATCTTCTATACCTACATCGTGCAAAACGGCTGGTGGGATCTGCGCACCAGGCAAAAGACGCCCGAGGGCTATTTCGCGCTGGCACCTGAACTGCGTGAAAACCTTCTGCGGGGGAAATTTCCGGATATTATCAGGGAGCAGTTTATGCAGATGCTTGAGTACTACGGGCAATCGCCTATTATTGTAAGGTCAAGCTCGCTGCTGGAGGATAATTTCGGCAACGCCTTCGCCGGAAAATATGAGAGCGTCTTTTGCGCCAATCAGGGGTCGCCGGAGGAGCGCTGCGAAGCGTTTGAACAGGCTGTACGCACAGTTTTTGCCAGCACTATGAGTGAGGACGCGCTGGCTTACCGTAAAAGCCGCGGGCTTACCGAAAGAGATGAACAAATGGCTATTCTTGTGCAGCGGGTATCCGGTGACCATTACGGAGATTTATTCTTTCCGCATATAGCAGGGATGGGGAATTCGTCCAACCTGTATGTATGGAACAAAGACATGGATCCTGGTGCCGGTATGCTGAGATTGGTTTTCGGATTGGGAACACGGGCGGTGGATCGCGTTTCCGGCGATTACGCAAGGATCGTTTCGCTGGATAATCCCTCCGGAAGACCTCCGGTTAACTATGGCGATGAAAAAAAGTTTTCACAGCACAATGCCGATGTGATCAACCTGCGGAAAAACCGTTTGACCGAAGTACCGCTGGATGACTTGCTGAAATATGACATCAACACTGACAAAAGATTTTTTTTCAGTGTTGATTATACTACGTTAGCCCGGTTACAGGAGCTTGGCCGTCAGTATGACATCGTACCGCAGATTCCGGATTTTAAAAAACTGCTGACCGAAACGGCGTTTCCTGAACTTGCGAGGGCGGCACTCTCCACGCTGGAAGCAGCCTATCATTATCCGGTGGATATTGAGTTTACTGTTAATTTCAACCGTGACGGCGCTTTTCGGTTCAACCTGCTGCAATGCCGCCCGCTGCAGACAAAAGGGCTTGGCAAAGCCGTGGAAATACCGAAGCCGGATGTAAATGACATATTTTTTTCAACCACAGGAAATTTCATGGGCGGCAATACCAGACTTGCCCTGGACTATGTGCTCCTTGTAAAAGCAAAGGAATATCTGGCACTTCCTGATCGGGAGAAATATCAGGCTGCCCGTCTGGTGGGCGCTTTGAACCAAAAGCTCAAAGATTACAACGTTTTACTGGCCGGTCCGGGAAGATGGGGAACGACCACGCCATCCCTGGGAGTACCAGTCCATTTCAGCGAGCTGTGCAACATGACTGCTATCTGCGAGATATCTTACAAGCAAGCGGGCGTCATGCCTGAGTTATCCTTTGGAAGCCACTTTTTTCAGGATATCGTGGAATCAGACATATTTTACGCCGCGATTTTTGAAGGGGAGACCGGTGTATCGTTCCGCCCGGAACGTATTCTGGAACAGAAAAACCAGCTCTGTGAATTTCTTCCGGAGAAAAAGGAATGGGAACACGTACTTCATCTGGCACGAACGGTTGATCTGATTTTGTACTCCGATATCACAAGTCAAAAGCTTTTATGTTTTGGATAAGATAGTATCATTCCTCCATCATAACCTCTTTAAGCGAAATTCGTTTCATCCTTGCGCTGTAAATCTTCATAAAAGCTTCATAAATCACTACAAATGAAACGAACGCGATGATAAACGCCTGCATATTAAAATGGTAATCCGGCAGTCCCAGTACGCTGTTATTAAAAAACAAAAACATCATCAATTTCATCAAACCGTGCTGATATGCCGTTCCGAGAATGAAGCCTACATATGTTATCGGTCGGTAGCTGCTCAATATTGCGCTGCTGCATTCGCGGTCAGAGTAGCCAAACACGCGCAGCATAGCTATCGTTTTCGTGTTGCCTTTTATTACCGTTGTCACGGCGAGAAATAATGTTGTGACCGCCAAAACAACCCCGATACCAGCCATCATAACTGCCATCATGTCGCTGCCGCCGATCTCGGAGATGCTGAAGGACATGACAACTGCGGCGGCATAACAAAAGGAAGCAAACCAGATAAAGAATACCAATGAAAACCGGCTTCGTAAGGTGCTTTGCTTTAATTCCTGTAAAAAAGGAACATCTGTTTTGTCCTTGCCTGTGACCTTTGATTTCCGGATTTTAGTGTTATTATTTCCCCTTATAAGTTCCAGCGCCGGACGTTTCAACTTACGATAACTATACAATACTGCCAGCAAGGAAAACACTAATGCAGGCAAAATAATCAGATACACAAGCAAAACCGGATTGAAATGAATCGGCACATCAGGCAGAGTGCCGTCATTTCGTTGTTCTCGGTAAAACATAGGCATAAACGCGAATGCCAGACCGAAACCAATAGCGGTTCCTGTAAAAACACTTAGCCCGAATACCCAAAATCCTTTTGCAATTTTCCAGTTTGAGTATCCCAACGCTTTTAAAATACCAAGCTCAGACTTGTGCGTGTCGATATAATGCTTGACATAGAACAGCAGCATAACCACCGTGGTCAATCCAAGCGCACCGCCGGTAACGGCGCAAGTCATGTTGCTGGATGATACCGTCAAATCATAAATTATCATCATTTCCGGATCTGTAATTTGGTTTTTGATTCGTACCATGTCGATATTAGAGTTCAAAAATAATGTGCAAACCAAGACGGCACAGGCGCACATGATTACAATACCGAGCAATTTTGCGGAATCCCTTAATCGTATTATCATAATTACCATCCTATCTCATAAGCTGTTTTGCGTTTTTCGTTCGTATATGATTCGATTATTTTACCGCTGTTCATCTTAACAACACTATCAGCCATTTCAGCGATATTGGAGTTGTGTGTAACCATGACCATTGAAAAACCAACTTCTTTTTGCATTTCACATATATAATTCAACACCTGCCGCCCTGTTTCCTCATCCAACGCACCTGTCGGTTCGTCTAAAAACATCACCTGCGGTTTCTTCGCCAATGCCCTTGCAATTGATACCCTTTGTTGTTCCCCGCCGCTTAACTCTGAGGGGAGTTTATTCATCTTATCGTATAAACCAACCGCTCTGATAATATTGCGATAATCACGATTACTGGCTAAGTCAGCACCCATTTTTACATTCTTATCAACATTCAAATTCGGAAGCAGATAATACTGCTGAAAAATAAATCCGACTTTTTCTTTACGGAATGTCGTCATCTTATCATCAGATAACGCGGTTATGTCCGCATCATCATACTTAACCGTTCCGCTGTTAGGGCGTTCTAAACCGGAAGCGATATGTAAAAGCGTGGATTTACCAGAGCCGGACGCGCCTAAAAGTACCATAAAATCCCCGTTGTCAATCGTAAGCGATACGCCTTTCAATGCGGTGGCAGCATTCTCACTCGTGCCATATGTTTTTGTAATGTTTGCTATTTCAATCATTTTGATTTTCCTCACTTTTTAGTTTTATCAATACGCCGGTAAATACCTCTGTTAATAATCTGCTTACTTCTTCTTCTGACAAATGACTGACTCCTGTTGCACAAAGACAAGCAATACCGTGTGTGAAAATCCACAAATCCTGATAAAGCCTGTCAGACAAATCCTGTGATAGGCAGTAGGTTTTTTCCATAAAATTGCGAATAATCTCGCTATTATCATCAATGGTGGAGAGAATGTCGTTAAGCGTAAGTATGATTTCTCCCGCCGTCATAAATAATAATCCGAACAACCACGGTTCTTCCTTTGCAAAGTTAATATACTGCATACCCACGCCCTTAAAGGCATTATCCTCAGAAAGTCCTTTTTTCGCATAACTGTTATATACGACTCGCGCAGCTTGGATCGTTTCCTTGTGCACTTCCTCCATATTCCGAAACGCTGTAAATATGGGGCGAGAGGATGTTCCGAGTTCTGCACCCAGCCCTCTGGCAGTAAGAGACATTATTCCGTTTTTTCTTACAAGGTTTAATGCGGCAGTTATGATTTCTTCTTTGGTGAATTTTTGTTTTGGTGGCATTACTATCACTCCTTAATGGCAACATATGTTGCACAACGCATGTTTTATTATAATTGGTTTATTTTAACTTGTCAAGACGTTACAATAATTATTTTTGAAGTTTTATAAACTCGTAACCATGTGGTGCGGGTATCACTGTCAGACACACTTGAATATAATAAAAAAAGTGAATTATTTAACAAATTAAAGAATGAGGGTTTTATAATGGAATCAATGATTATGGTAGAACCAGGTGTTAGGGTATATGTGAATGATATTAATCCATCGGGTAATAAAACAATTATTTTTCTTCATGGTTGGCCTGCCAATTACAGATTATTTGAATATCAATATAATATTCTGCCACATATGGGATATCGTTGTATAGGCATTGACACGAGAGGATTCGGTAATTCTGATAAGCCCTGGAGTGGCTACAGCTACGACCGTTTAGCGAATGACCTTTTACAGGTTATCAAAGCATTAAATTTATATAATGTTACACTGTTAGGACACTCCACAGCCGGAGCGGTCGCTGTCCGGTATATGGCGCGTCATAACGGTTTTGGGGTTTCAAAGCTTGTTCTTTGCGCAGCCGCCGCACCCAGCCTTGTCCAGCGTCCAAATTTTCCTTACGGGCAGAAAACAGAAGACATTGAAAAAAACTTTATTCAAGCAGCATATAAAGACCGTGCCAAAATGTTAGAAGAATTCGGCAAAATATTTTTCTTTAAGCCAATATCGCCTCCGATCTCCGATTGGCTCTTCCAAATGGGATTACAGGCAGCCGGTTATGCAACGATTGCTATCTCCAAAGATTGGATTACAGAAGAATTATTTAATGATCTTCCAAAGATATATGTTCCTACTTTGATTATGCACGGCATTCATGACCAAGTTGTTCCTTATCAGTTAGGCGTTGTACAAAATCAGGGAATTAGGAACTCAAAACTGATAACATTTGAGAATAGCGGTCACGGACTATTCTATGATGAGATGGATAAATTCAACCGTGAGTTAACGCATTTTGCAGGATAGATGATACTGTCGGAAAAAGAAAAGGACAAGACTTTATGAAAGGCGAAGCATAAGCGGCGAGATTCCCCAACGCTTAGTGGTTAGGCTGGAATAACGATCTGAATAATGGTATGTTGTCCACGCATGGTATTGGGTGAATGGTACAGTAGCCAGAATTAATTTCGGAGCGTAAAATAGTATATGGGATAAAGCAATAGATTCAGGGGGAGGGGTCAGAGATGATACTGGTTATTCTGGTGTTAGTATTCGCAGTCATACTTGTGGTATTTTCCTGTATGAAGGTGGCAAAGGATACAGATGAAAGGTTGAACGAAGGGCAGGAAAACCCTGTTTATTATGAATCTGCTACAAAGGACATGGTCCCTAAAAGCAAAAGAAGACCTACAGATGAAGTTATTTAAATCAACGAATAAGCAATAGATGACAATTATTTCAGTGCAGAACAGGCGGGAGAGAATCCTGCCTGTTCTGTATTTATACGTTTATGAAACAGAGTAAACAAGGTGTAACCACATGAACTTCATGATTTGTCATTGTAAGCAACGGCTGTAGGTCCCACCTTAAGTATTATGGCGTTTTCACCGCTTTCCAGATGGTCAAGAGGGCCGGCCAATGGATGGCTGGTGTCGCGGATATTACCGAGTATATCAATATCTATATCAATAGGATTACCATCGTGATCCTCAAGTCCCTGGCCGGTCAACTGATATATTCCGATAAAATCGTGTGTTATATGTGGGCACAGAACATTTCGTGGAGAGTCATCTGCCAAAAACAATATTTTAACACCGTTTCTTAACGTTTGAATCTGAACATCGGCATGAAAAGATTCATTTACAATGCTGTTATCCTCTCCCCAATACGCCTTTCTCGCACCTTGATAATATACGTTCCATCCCACCTTGAAATCCCTTGCGTTGAGCAGCTGGTCAGTTCCTTTTTTAACGAAAATGTTGTTGCCGCATACCAACCCGGCGCATTTTGCATCCGAAATATAGCAATTTTCGATAATCCAGCTTTTGCCATAATATGTGCCGACTGCCGCATGCTGGAAATCTGTGAAATTTACCCAGTTAGCCGCCGCCTGAACCATGGAAAGACCATCGATTGTAATATACCGAAGCCCCTTGACTATGGGGAAAAAAATACATTCCCGCACATTGATTTCCGCCAGTGAACTATTCGGATTTATACCACCGAAGTTCGCGTAGATGGAGGTGGTGGTTTCGGTTCCTTCGGTAAACCAGGTTCCGGAGGCTGCAAGTACCTCATTCAGATGAAGCTTTTCGCAATAAGCTTCATCATTGAGATATACTTCACCAAGGTGGTACTCATGACCAAAAATCAGCCATCCCCCGCTCACGTTTAATTTAAACGGATTGAAATCCCCGAAAAAAGAATCGGAAATATCAACCTTCCATATATCCTCTTTCCAGTGAATCCACGAAGTAATTTGTTCCGATCCTTTGATTACAACTTTTTCACCCTCAGCGGCGGTATATGTTATCCGCTCATATTCATTGCTTCCTCCACGGGGAGGTTTTATCCATTCTCGATAAATACCCTCTCCGATAATACACTTATCCCCGGGCTGCATCATATCGGCAGCTTTTTGGATGGTAAAAAAGGGTTCTGAAACAGAGCCTGAACCGGAATCCAGTCCTTGCTTGGAAACATAGTAGATTCTTCCTGTCATCATACTTCTCCTTTGCTAAATTTCATAAAATATTTGCATCTCAATCCTCTCGATTTCAACAGTGTACGACATAATCATTTTCCGCTTCCAGTTCAGCCTGGCGGCCGAATTGTTACTATTATATAGCTAAAGTAAATTATTATCAATCAAGGTATTGATAAATAATAGTAAATCCAGTACGATATAATGAAATTTGATAATGATTAAAGGAGATGATATTTATGGAACATCCTTTTCACCTTCTCTACAGTACTCCCGCAGATATCTGGAGTAACGCGATGCCGTTGGGCAACGGCAGGCTGGGTGCAATGGTCTATGGCCGCACTGATGTGGAGCGTATCCAGTTGAATGACGACTCCCTGTGGTACGGCATGTTTATGGATCGAAACAACCCTTCGCTCAAAGAAAAGCTTCCGGAAATCAGACGGTATGTGCTGGCTGGAGACATCCCCCACGCGGAGGAGCTCATTATGCAGTATATGGTGGGTTCTCCCGCTAGCATGCGCCATTATACCTTTTTGGGCGAGCTGGATATCGCTTTGAATCAGCATCTGCCGTTTATTATGGGCGGGAGAGCGCCAGGCCCCGAGAACCAGGATTATTCTTCCGATCTCGATCTGATGACCGGCATACTCAATATCAGTCACACGATGGAGGGCGTCTGCTACCACCGGGAAATGTTCATCAGCCATCCGGCACAGGCAATGTGCATCCGTATCGCTTCCGAAATGCCTGGGTCGATTAACCTTGACGTTAAGATGACTCGTGTTACCATATCGGACGCGACGGTAATGGACGACCGGAGACCCGGGCAGAGGGCCGAAGGCGGCGGGTGGCCCGCTCCCAACGCAGATTCTATCCGCGCTGAGAACGACAACACATTTCTAATGCGCGGTCATGACGCTGAAGTGGAGTTTGCTGTGGCTGTAAGGATGGTGTGTGACGGCGAGCAACTGCACAATCCCGTCTCGCAGCTGCTGGCGCGAAACTGCGGGGAGGTTTTTATGTATGTTGCGTCCGCCACCTCCAATCGATCAAAGGATCCTGTTGCTGAGGTGTTTGAACGGTTGGAATCGGTACAGAAGAAAGGCTATGCGGCTTTGCGGGAGGAGCACATCAAGGACTTTTCCGCCCTGATGGGACGGTGTATGCTGGATTTGGGGCCGTCGCCTTCGCAGACAACCGACAAAAGAATTGAGTTGGTTCGCGAGGGACACAACGACCTCGCCCTGGCCGCGCTTTATTTCCAGTTCGGACGTTACCTCATTGTTTCCGGCGGGCGTGAGGGCAGCTCTGCATTAAACCTTCAGGGAATATGGAACGCCGAATTCATGCCTATGTGGGACAGCAAGTATACGATTAATATTAACCTTCAAATGAATTACTGGCCAGTGGAGGCCGGAAACCTTTCCGAGCTGCATATGCCGCTAATGGAGCTCTTGGAAAAAATGTATGAAAGGGGCAAGGAAACCGCCCGGGTTATGTATGGGATGCGGGGAATGGTCTGCCATCACAATACAGACTTTTACGGAGACTGCGCGCCGCAGGATTGGTATATGGCCGCCACGCCCTGGATAACCGGCGGAGCCTGGCTTGGCATACATGTATGGGAACATTACCTGTACACGAAGGATTTAAGCATCCTTAAAAGGATGTATCCAATCCTGAAGGATATGTGCCTGTTTTATGAGGATTTCCTGATCGAAGTGGATGGAAAACTCGTCACATGCCCGTCCATCTCGCCCGAAAATCGCTACCTATTGCCGGACGGATATGACACGCCCATATGCGTAGGCCCTGCGATGGACAACCAGATCCTGCGCGAATTTTTCGCCGCCTGCATCGAAATACAGAGGCTTTTGAACGTGGATCAGGAATATGCAATAACGCTTGCAGATATTGCCGGGCGGCTACCGAAGGATAAAATCGGCTCCAAAGGGCAATTGCTGGAATGGGAACAGGAATATCCCGAGCTCACGCCTGGCATGGGGCATATTTCCCATCTGTTTGCCTGTTATCCCGGCAACAGTATCAATTGGCGTGACACCCCGGAGCTGATGCAGGCTGTAAACAAATCCCTGGAGCTGCGTGTGGAAAACGGCGCGGGTAAGAGAGGCTGGCCGCTGGCCTGGTATCTAAATATAAACGCACGCCTTCAGGACGGCGTGAAAACAGACAGAGACATCAGAAAAATGCTTACCAATTCAGCGAAACGTAATTTCTTCAACACCGGAATTGTTTTTCAAATAGACGGGAATTTGGGCGTGACGGCGGGCATAGCGGAATGCCTGCTGCAAAGTCACATTGCGTTGCATTTTTTACCCGCGCTGCCTGTTTCGTGGAAAGACGGAAGTATTATGGGGCTGCGTGCGCGGGGTTCGCGCGAGGTAGATATAAGGTGGAAGGATGGAAAGCTTGTGGAGGCTGTCATCCGGCCGCAGCTTGATGGCCCCGTCGAGGTCGTTGGAGAGACGCTTAGGATAACCTGCGGCGGTTCGACAGTAGCGACTGAAAAAACCGAAATCGGATTTACTTTTTCAGCGGAGGGCGGAAAATCCTATGTTCTTGCTTCAGGCGTTTGAGCATCCAATATGCTTTGGTATTATGCAAAAAGCAAAGGTGTTTCTCCGGAAATCCGGAGGTGTTAAGAAGATAAGCGGATTTAGAAGGGTATCATTTTCGCTTATAACCAGAAATTAAGGTTCTTTAACTATGCAAATGGCAGATAAGAAGGTACAATGTAACCATTAAAAAATGGAGGATAAAAAATATGAAAGTAATCGGCAGGGGTGTATACAGCCTGACATTAGGTACACCTGAAAAATATACCCCTTTTCAACTTTTACATCCTAAATATGATCCCGAAAAATTTGTATCGGAAAACAATGTTTTGCTGCCATTCAAAAAAGAGGACATTATTTTTAAACAGAATAAAAGAGGATGTGTAATTGAAATTCCAATGAACAAGGATGAAAATTTTTTTGGCTTCGGTTTGCAGTTTTACTCTGTTAACCATACCGGTAAACGTCGCTATATAAAGGTAAACAGTGACCCAAAGTCCGATACTGGTGAGTCACATGCTCCTGTACCATTTTATATCAGCACCGGCGGTTACGGACTTTATGTGGATACGGCAAGATATGTAAGCTTTTTCTGTGGTTCTACGGCTAAGAAAGGGGCTTCCAGGGGTATAATGGAAGATGTCAAACAGCATGTGGAATTTTCTGAAACAGCTTTGTACAGCGTAAAGAAAGCAAAAGAGGACAGAATTTTTGTTATTGATATTCCGGTAGCCAGAGGGGTTGATTTGTATTTCTTCAGCGGTGATATAAAAACGGTGGTATCCAATTACAACCTATTTTCCGGCGGCGGCTGTGTACCGCCTATGTGGGGACTTGGTAATTGGTACCGTGCCTATGGAGGCGCAGCACAACAGGATATAGTCAATCTTGGTGAATATTTTAGGAATTCGGGAATTCCGGTGGATGTTTTGGGAATTGAGCCGGGTTGGCATAGTCACAGTTATTCATGCTCCTACAAATGGAACCGCCAGTTGTTTGAAGAACCTCAGCGTATGATAGACTGCCTCAGCCACAATAACTATAAAATAAATCTCTGGGAGCATTTGTTTGTGCACACTTCTTCTGAAATATATAGTGATATCTATGAATATGCCGGAGACAACGAGGTCTGGAATGGTTTGGTTCCGGATTTTGGAACAGAAGAAGCAAAAAGAGTATTTAAAGATTATCATCAGGAGAATTTTATTGACAGGGGTATTAAAGGATTTAAGTTAGATGAATGTGATAACTCTGATTACAATTCTTCTGCGTGGTCGTTTCCGGAAACAACGGAATTTCCTTCCGGTATGGATGGGGAAGTTGCCCATAGTATGATAGGTTTATTATACCAATCTGTGATTGAGAAATCTTTTCGTGAGAGGAACCAGCGAACCTTTTCGCAGGTACGTTCCTCCCATGGGCTTGCGGCTAGCATGCCTTTTGTATTATACAGTGATTTATATGATCATAAAGCCTTCATTACAGCGCTGGTGAATTCAGGATTTTCGGGATTTCTTTGGTCACCGGAGATACGAAGCTGTCATTCCGAGACCGATTTAATCCGTCGGTTACAAACAGTGGTTTTCTCACCTCAAAGTTTACTTAACTGCTGGAGGATTCCTAATCCGCCCTGGTTACAGGTAGATTTAAAGAAAAATCTGAACAATGAATTATCGGAGAACAGAGAAAAAGTTACGAAACTTGTTAAAAAATTTATGGATCTGCGAATGGTATTATTACCATATTTATATTCGGCTTTCTATGAATACTTTCTTAAAGGTATTCCGCCAGTACGGGCGCTTGTGATGGATTATCCGAAGGATGAAAAAACCTACTTCATAGCCGATGAATATTTGTTTGGTCCTGATATCCTGGTTGCACCTCTTTTGGTTAGTGATATGGAATGCTCTTCTTCCAGGGGTAAGCGGGAGGTTTATCTACCGGATGGTATCTGGTATGACTTCTTCACCGATGAAAAATATGTGGGTGGAAAAACATATCAAGTAAATAAAGATATAGAAAGTGCGCCTGTTTTTGTTAAGTCAGGAACGCTTTTACCCCTTGCGGAACCTGTATTATATGTAGCAGAGGATACGGTTTTTAATATTACATGCAAAGCCTATGGAGCAGATCGTAACCCGGCAATACTATATGAAGATGATATGACTACCTATGACTACGAAAAAGGGATATATAATAAAGTAACTATTTCCTGGGATGGTAAAGAAATTCAGTCAGAACGTGTAGGGAGTTATCAGGAGATACGCTATAAATTCACAGGTGTAAATGTTGTAATTTGAGGTTCAATATAGAACCTTATATGATAGAAAATTGTACTTATATCAAAAAGGATATACATTTCTTAAATTGAATTTTTCGTGACAGTTCCTTCGTTCGGAACAGAAAGTACATGGTGATTTTATGGCACAGGAACATGGAAGCGGTGTAAGACGGGGATTGTTTTTTAAGAGAATGATTTTAATTTATACTATCAGCACCAGCATTATCTTTATCGGTTTTTCTCTTATAATGAGTGCATCCATTCAAAAAAACTATACGGGATATATCAGTGAGATGAATGATAAGGCATTATTTCAATCCGCCAATGCATGTTCCATAACCTTGGATAATCTATATGAGTATTTTTATATGGATATCCTGGAAAGTCCGGAATTAGTGGAGCTGCTGCTGGCGGATGAATATTCTGCCAGCCGTTCTATTGTTTTTAACAAACTCAGTAAAAGGCTTATGAATTATAGTAATCTGGTGGAATCCTGCTATGTTATTAACTTAAAAGGTGATTTTATATGTACTACAATGGATACCTATAAGGGACTGGACAGCTTTCCGGATCAGGAAATTTTTGAATGGCTGGAACACTTTCGGGATAATCCCATGACTTACACGATTGTTCCCAGAAGCACTGAATTCCAAATTCTGAATTCTAGATATAATAAAAAGTATATAACTTTCATTTATAAAAAGTACAGCGAAGGGTATCTGGTAATCAATATTGATTATGATAAATTTGTCAATATGGTGAATTACAGGAGCTATAGTAACAGCTCACGAACTCTTCTGATTGGCGCAGGAGGATATGTACTGGCAGACAGCAGTGAAGAATTGTTTGGGGAAAAAATGGATAATGATCCGTTCTATAAGGCTCTATGGGATCAGAAAAAGAATGAAGGTTCTTATCTTGTTCAGGCAGATTCTGCCAAAAAAATAGTAAATTACCGCAGAAATGAATCTTTTGGAATTCAGTATCTAACAATTACTGATTATTATATACTTGATATTGATAATACACTTCTGCTGCAATTGATAATTTATTCCTTTATAGCTGTATTCATTAATCTGGGACTCATTCTGGCCGCCACCAGATTTCTATATAAACCTATTGAGAAGCTACGTGATTTTATTGGTCATATGTGGGAATCCGGACAGGGCAGTACAGATGAGTTTGAACAGTTTGAAAGTGCACTCCGTATTATGAAAAAAGATTCCAAAGAGTA
>Ga0153943_1000248_pt1 | contig 17366 bp, 17 predicted proteins | sample TSNJ027MetaG_FD_104721 | JGI IMG/M metagenome (GOLD analysis project Ga0153943, IMG submission 104721) | Attine ant fungus gardens microbial communities from New Jersey, USA - TSNJ027 MetaG | ecosystem: Host-associated > Fungi > Mycelium > Unclassified | place: USA: New Jersey, Brendan T. Byrne...
ACACCCGAGCGGGTTGTGCTGATCGACGGCGAATGCCAGCTGGACTGCCGAAGCCTCTACGAACAGGCGTCGGCACTGGCGCAAGCGCTGCTGGCCCGCATGCCGACCGCCAGCGTGGTGTCGCTGATGCTGCCCAATTGGCATGAGGCCACGATCATTTACCTGGCCGCGACGATGGCCGGAATGGTGGTGAACCCGATCCTGCCATCACTGCGGGATCGCGAGCTGCTCTTCATTCTCAACGACGCGGACACCCGGATGGTTTTCGTGCCCTCGGCTTTCGGACGGCACGACTACGCATCGATGTTGACGCGGGTCACGGAACAGCTAGGTTCCCCGCCCGAGGTCGTCGTGGTGCGCGGCGACCCTGGGCCGTCGTCCGGTCACACAAACTTTCTGTCCTTGCTGCAGCGTCACCAACCGACAGTCAGGCTGCCGACCCTCGATCCGGATGCGGTGCGCATGGTCCTCTACACATCCGGGACCACTGGCCGACCGAAAGGCGTTCTGCATAGCCATAACTCGATGCACGCGCTGATCTGCCAGATCCGCGACTACTGGCTGGTGCAACCCGGCGACAGATTTCTGGTGATGTCACCGATCGCACACATCGGCGGCTCCATCTACGCGTTCGAATGTCCGCTGCTACTGGGCACGTCCGCGGTCCTGATGGAACACTGGAACGCCGACGAAGCCGTTGAGCTCATCCGGTCGAAACACTGCACGAACGTTTCGGGAGCGACACCGTTTCTGGAGCAGATACTGGCCGCCGCCGAGCGCGCCGGTACCCGGTTGCCGGAGCTGAAGCTGTTCATCTGCGGTGGTGCGTCGGTGCCACCGTCGTTGATCCGCAAAGCAAGTGAGTATCTCGACCGTGCCGTCGTCACCCGCGTGTACGGCTCGACCGAAGTTCCGGTGACGACCGTCGGCGCTCCGCTCGACCCCGATCGTGCCGCGGACACCGACGGACGCGCCGGATTCGCGCACGTCACACTTCGCGGCGACGCCGCCGGTGGCGGCGAGATCCATGCACGCGGCCCGCAGATGCTGGTCGGTTACCTGCACCCCGACGACGAGGCCGAATCGTTCGACTCCGAAGGATATTTCCGCACCGGCGATCTCGCGCGCTGGGTCGATGACGACTACCTCGTGGTCACCGGGCGGGCCAAAGACGTCATCATCCGAAACGGCGAGAACATCGCGCCCAAAGAGATCGAGGACATTCTCATCGACCATCCCGGCATCGCGGAGATCGCCGTTGTCGGTCTGCCGGATACCCGCACCGGGGAGCGTGCTTGTGCTGTCATCGTGCCGACAGATCAGACGCGGCCCGACGTCGCAAGCCTGCGCAGTTTCCTGCAGGCACACGGGGTCGCCACATTCAAATCACCTGAACAAGTGGTTATCTGGGAGCAACTCCCGAGAAATGACGCCGGCAAGGTGCTCAAACACCAGATCCAGGCGGCCCTGACGAAGACGGATGGATGATATGCAGGTAGCGATCGTAACCGGCGCAACGGGCGGTATCGGCTTCGGCTGCGCGACCAAGCTCGCCGAGATGGGAATGGCGGTGCTGGCGACCGGCCGCAATGAAGAGCGACTGGCCGAGTTGGCCGCGGCCATCGGTGCTTCCGACCGTATCGCAACCGTTGCGGTCGACCTGACCGGCGACGACGCACCCCGACGCATCGTCGAAACCGCGGTCGAACGTTGGGGTCGTATCGACTTCCTGATCAACAACGCCGGAGTGGGAAACCCCACGCCGCTGCACGGAACCGACGACGAGACACTGGATTACTTCCTCAATGTAATGTTGCGCGCGCCGTTCCGGCTGGCACGCGACGTCTTGCCGCACATGCAGCCCGGCTCGGCGATCATCAACATCACCTCGACGTTCGCCGTCGTAGGCGGTCTTCGCGGCGGCCCGTACTCCGCGGCCAAAGGTGGGTTAACCGCGCTGACCACCCACATCGCCTGCCAGTACGGGTCGCACGGAATACGTTGCAACGCGGTGGCTCCCGGTGTGATCCAGACAGCGATGACCGAGGAGCGTTTGCAGGATCCGCGATTCCGCCGAATCAACACCGAGATGACGCCGCACCAGCGGTTGGGCACCGTCGACGACGTGGCCAGTACCGTCGCGTTCTTGTGTTCGCCCGGCGGCAGTTTCATCAATGGGCAAACCATCGTGGTCGATGGCGGATGGAGCTCCACGAAGTACCTGTCGAAGTTCGCGCTGACATCGGAGTGGACGGCCCGGTGAACCTGTTCGCGCTGCTGGCCCAGACCGCGCAGCGCTTTCCTGATCGTGGAGCGGTGTATCACGGCGAGCGACGCTGCTGTACTTGGCAGGAGTTGCGGGACCGCGCACTACATCTGGCGGGCTCGATCCGCCAGCAGTGTCCGACGGCTGCGCGGATCGCGATCATCAGTGAGAATCGCCCGGAGATCGTTGAACTGCTGTTCGGGATTTGGGCGGCGGAATGCGTCGCGGTTCCGATCAACTACAAGCTGCATCCGCGCGAGATGATCCAAGTCCTGGAGGATGCCGGCGTATCGCAAGTCTTTGCCTCGGCGACGATTGCTGCCCAACTGGCGTCGGATTGCGGCTTTGCGGTGGAAAGCTTGGAGGCAGAAGCCTATTCACGCCGGATGGCCGCTGCGCCCGCCACGGCGCCATGCACGGATCCGTCGACGTTGGCCTGGCTGTTCTACACCAGCGGGACGACCGGCCGGGCGAAAGGCGCCATGCTCACGCACCGCAACCTGATGGCGATGACGATCGCCCACCTGGCCGACATCGACGCACCCGACGAGGACTGCAGCCTGGTGCACGCCGCGCCGATGTCGCACGGTTCCGGCCTCTACATCCCGGCCTACGTGCTGCGTGGCGCCCGCCAGGTGGTGCCGCAGCGCGGCGGATTCGACCCGGGCGAGTTCCTGGACCTGTGTGAGCGGCATCCGGGCTGCAGCGCCTTCCTCGCACCGACCATGGTGCAGCGCCTCGTGGACACAGCCCGAGCAACCGGCCGCACATGCCCGAGCCGGCTGCGGACAATCGTCTACGGCGGCGGACCGATGTATGTGGACAACATCAACAGGGCGCTGGCGGCGTTCGGACCGGTCTTCGCCCAGATTTACGGGCAGGGCGAGTCGCCGATGACCATCACCGGCTTGCGCCGCGCGGACTACCAGGGGGCCGACGATGCGGTCCTGGGCTCGGTCGGCTACCCGCGGTCGGGCATGGAAGTCGCGGTGCTGCGCGACGACGGCACACCGGCGGGTGTGGATGAGATCGGTGAGATCGTCTGCCGCGGCGACGTTGTCATGTGCGGCTACTGGCACAATCCGACGGCCACCGCCGCGACGTTACGCGGCGGCTGGCTGCGCACCGGCGACATGGGTTCCTTCGATGCGTGCGGCTACCTGACGCTGCATGACCGTTCGAAAGATGTAGTGATCAGTGGCGGCACCAACATCTATCCCCGCGAGGTGGAAGAGGCGCTGCTGGAACATCCCGGTGTATCGGAAGCGTGCGTGGTCGGAGCACCCGACGCCGAGTGGGGTGAGGTCGTGGTCGCGTTCATCGTCGGCGCCGCCGAACCCGAGGAGCTCGACACGCATCTGCTGCAGCGGATCGCCCGCTTCAAACGCCCCAAGCGCTACCTGACCGTCGACCAGCTACCGAAGAACAGCTACGGCAAAGTGCTCAAGCGAGAACTACGCCAACAACTGGCGACTCACCGCAGTGACTGAAAGTGACTGCGGATGCCTGACAGCATCGCGATGTGCGCATTCACCGCTTCACGCCGGGTCATCGCAGCCAGCGGACCGGGAGCCGCAATCCGCAGCCGCTCGGTGAGACGAGTGCCCGCGTCGATCGGCTCGAATGTCACGATGCCGTTCAGCCGCACCCGGGGGAACTGACGCGCCTCGGTGATCACGTCTCCGTGCACCGGAACCTCGACCCGAGCCCAGTAGCTTATTTGGATTGCGAACACTCCCAACGGGATACGGTCGCGCACCCGATAGGTCTGGTGGTAACCGTCCGCGGTCTCGATGCGCGATATGGTTTGCACCGAAACGACCAGCGGGTGCACGACTTTGATGTTGTCCAGATCCACGTAAAAGTCGCGCACGGTGTCAGGTGCCGCGGGTATCTCTTCGGTCAGCGTCTCCGCGGCGTGGGTGAACCACCAGCTCACAATGGGCTAATCTACCGCGACCTACCTAGTCGGGCATGTCTCAGACCGCGGCGAAACCGCCATCCGCCGACAAGGTGGCCCCGTGGATGTTGGCGGCGTCATCACTGGCCAGGAACACCACCGCGGCGGCGATTTCGGCGATCGTGCTCATCCGTCGTGACGGGATGCGCCCGAGCAGCAGTGCGATGCGGTCGTCGGACTCGTCGAAACGCTCGGTCCGCGTAGGGCCCGGCGCCACGGTGTTCACCCGTACTCCGGACGGGCCGTACTCGGCGGCCCACGACTTGGTCAGCGAGTGAATGGTTGCCTTGGTGGCGCTGTAGAGCGCGGAACCGCCCAAGCCGATCAGGCCATTAATGGAGCCGATGTTGATGACCACACCACCTCCACGGCGTGCCATCGCGGGGGCGATCAGCCCGGTCAGCAGAAACGGCCCAATTACGTTCACGACAAACACATCCCGGAGGAGCTGCTCAGACACCTCTGCGGTGGGCATGGGCATCGGTATCGTGGCGGCGTTGTTGACCAGGATGTCCAGGGGCGCTCCGTTCGCAGCCGTCGTCGCTTGCGATTCGAGACGTTCCACGGCGGCGCGTCCGGCACCGAGGTCAGCGGCCACGAATGCCGCCCGGCCACCGTTTGATTGAATTCGGTTCACGACCTTCCGGCCACGGACCTCGTCTCGGCCGCTGACAACAACGAACGCTCCGTGATCGGCGAGGGCGGCAGCGATACCGGCGCCCAGGCCAGCGGTGGAACCGGTGACCAGCGCCGTGCGACCAGCGAATTGAGTATTGTTTGGACTCATGAGTCCACATAATGGCGTCACGAAATTGGACTTGCAAGTCCAGAATCTAACCGCAAAGGGTGCGGCCACCCGGCAACGGATCATCGACGGCGCCGCAGCGGAGATCCGGGCCCATGGGGTGTCGGCGACCACTCTCGACGACGTCAGGACCCGCACCCGGACATCGAAAAGCCAGCTGTTCCACTATTTCCCTGGCGGCAAGGAGCAGTTGCTACTTGCCGTCGCCCAGCATGAGGCGGAATGGGTCCTGTCAGATCAACAGCCTTACCTCGGTGCGCTCACCTCATGGGCGGCCTGGCAACGCTGGCGTGATGTAGTCGTCGAGCGCTACCGCCGGCAGGGTCAGCACTGCCCATTAGCAGTGCTGATGTCCGAACTCGGACGGACGACGCCTGGAGCGCAGGCCGTTACCGGGGCACTCATCCGACAGTGGCACAGCGAGATCGCCGCCGGAGTGATGCATATGCAACGCAAGGGGCAGATCGCGACCCGGGTCGACGCCGAGCGTGTAGCGGCGGCGCTGCTCGCCGGCATCCAGGGCGGCGTCGGAATCCTGCTGGCTACTGGCGACTCGAGCTTTCTCGAAGCCGCGCTGGACGCCGGGATCGACGCCATGCGAGCCGCCGGACGCTAAGTGTGAGTCGTCGCATTAACGACGTGGCCCCCCGATGAAGTCACATATCTTCGCAGTGACTTCTACCGAATCACTTCAGTACCTGTGCCACCCTTTCAGCGGCCGCGGGCAAGCGCCTCGACAAATGCGGCGATGCGGCCGCGGGTCTCCTCCGTCATCCAACTCGCCCGAACCTTGGTATCCACTGCCGCGCCTGCATCGATCACGGCGCGAGCCGGCTGGTGTAGCTGTCGCTTGGTGGCCGCGTACGCAGCCGGGGAGTACTGACCGAGTTCACGCGCGATCGCCGTCGCCTGGGGAATCAGGTCGTCACTCGGCACAACCGCGTCGATCCATCCTTTGGCCAACGCGGTGTCCGCGTCGATCGTGTTGGCCCGCAGCGCTGCCCGGGCCACCGATGGCCCCATCGCAAAGCGGCATATCTCGAGCGCGGCCACCGGGAAGGGGACACCGACCGCAAGCTCGGTGAGGCCGATCGTCCCGGCGGACATGAGTCGGACGTCGGCACACATGGCGAAGACGCAACCGCCGGCGATGGCGTGCCCGTTGATCGCGGCAACCACCGGTGCCGGGTGGTCGAAGACCGCGAGAAAGGCCTCGGACAGCGCAGTGACGAAGCGCTCGGCATACTCGGCGCCGCCGTCGACAAGCGCGCGCAGATCGACGCCGGCCGAGAAACACCGACCCACGCCGGTAATGACGACGGGCCCTTCGACGTTGCGCATCGTGGCGATGATGACGTCGAGCAAGTCCAGGTCGACTGCATTGACCGGCGGATGGTCGATTCGGACTATCGTCACACCGTCGACCGCTTCTGCTGCTGTCACGTATCCTCCGCTCTGTCGCTTAGCAGTAACTTACGACGGTGTCTCGTTTGTCTGGAACCGCCAATGTCACGCTGGTTGGGTCGGCTGGTTCGCTCGTCTTTATCCTGCCTTCGTGGCTGATGTCTGTAGTGCGGCCAGGAGACGTGAAGGACCGGCCGATCTGGCTTAAGAGGAGCGTGGCGCCGCTGATGGGCCCACGTCCGCGACTCGGCCCGCACCTACGGAAAATCCGATCCCATCGACGCCCGAGTTCACGTTTGCCGTTTGGCCATGGCGGCTGCGGCTCGGCAGGCGCCGCGCACGTCATCGTTCACCGCCATGAACTGATCGCGAGGTCGTCGGGCCAACGCGTCGAAGGGCCGCCTTCGAGGGTCGATTTGAGGCTCATGAGGAAATAACCCCATCTCGTGCTGCAGTGGTGCATGAACTCCACCGGTTCGCGCCAGCCGGCGTGAGTAAAGCAGACGACGGTCTCGTCGCCGTTGCGACGCAGGTCGAACGTGATCGTGGTGTGAACCCATTCGCTCGGTCCTTGCAGGCACGTCCACACGCAGGTCTCTGCGCTGTGTTTCACGGCCATGACGGCCGATGGCTCGGGCCGGCCGAAGTAGATCGCAAGACGGTCGTCGTCAACGTCGCGGACGTCACGGCTCCACCACTTGCTGACCCCGTCGCGGGTGGAGACGGCGGAGAGCACCGCGGGCATCGGCGCGTAGATTCCGACCCGATGTCTGATGTCGTACATGAGTTGTGTCCCTTTCGATCAGCGCGGTCAGCGAATGTTGACGAGGCTGCCGACCTCAACTCCGCCGCCGGAGGCGAGACCCGGGCAGCGGCCGGCGATTTCTAGTGCTTCCTTGGCGCTGTTGGCGCGGATGATCGAGAAGCCCCCAAGCCACGTAGCATTGCCGCTGCGGCCGACGGTCTCGGCGGCCTTGGCCGGCTTGCCGATGTCGAGCAAATCGTCACCCATCGAGGCAAACCACGCTTGCCACGCTTCCCTCGTGGCTTTATCGCCCATCTGGTAGTTCTTCGGCATCCGATATGCGAATACGAACTCAAACATCTGTCGATCCCTTCATCCATCCGCTCTTGCGGTCATCTCTCGTGCGGTCATTTATGTAGTCGTCCTGGACATCCCAAACTGGTCGGCTAATTGCCGCCCAGTTCGCTCGCCGAGCGACGTCAAAGTATTTGGGGACTGCGAAGCGCGGAGGGCACGAGAGTGAATCGATGCGATAGTGAGGTCATGGCGGCAGATCTGTTGGCGCGGGCTCAGGCCGGTGACGCGGCGGCGTTCGACTCGCTCGTCGCGCCCTATCGACGTGAACTGCACGTGCACTGCTACCGAATCCTTGGTTCGTTCCAAGATGCGGAGGACGCGGTCCAGGAAACCCTGCTCTCGGCATGGCAGGGACTGGCCAGTTTCGAGGGGCGCGCGGCACTGCGCACCTGGCTGTACCGGGTGGCGACCAACCGTAGCCTCGACGCGCTTCGTGCGGGGGCTCGACGGCCCGCGGTGATGACGACAGTCGCGGGTGTGGAACCCCCAGAGCCGACGAGGATCTGCGAGGTGGGCTGGCTTCAGCCCTACCCGGATGTCTTGCTCGACGATCTACCCGACGACACACCGGGCCCCGATGCCGTCGTCGCGACACGCGAGGCGATCTCACTCGCGTTCATCACCGCGCTTCAACTGCTACCGCCCCGGCAGCGGGCGGTGCTGATCCTGCGCGACGTCCTCGGTTACCGTGCCAGCGAGGTCGCGTACATCCTTGACACCACCGAGGAATCTGTCACCAGCGCGCTGAAGCGCGCCCGTGCGACGCTGCGCGGCAACCTCGAGCACCGTGACAAACTTGAGGCCGCGCCGGCTGCCGGCTCGCCCACCGAACGGCGAACGGTCGAACGGTTCGTCGAGGCATTCGTTGCGCACGACGTCCCCGGGATCGTCGCCCTGCTCAGCGAGGCCGCGTGGGTCAAGATGCCGCCGATGCCGTTCGAATATCAAGGGCGAGCGGCGGCCGCACGCTTCTTCACCGCAGTCTCTCCGCCGAGCGGACGAACCCTCCACGTGGTGCACAGCCGCGCCAATGGTCAGCCGGCCTTCGCCGCCTACGTCGCAGACCCGACCGCGGGGGTGTGGCGAGCAGTGGGCATCGTCGTGCTGACCCTCACCGGTGACCTGATCAGTGAAGTGATCCGCTTCGATGCGGCAGTACTGTCCAGTTTCGGCCTGCCTCGTATCCTGCCCGGCGCGGCATCCGGCACATGACGTGACTTCAGACTTGCCCCGACATCGTCAGCAGCGCGTGGCTGGAGAACCCATAAGACGTGCGCTTCAATGAGCTTTTTCAACTCTCGTATCGATTGGCCGCAAGGGAGATGAATTGACTGTGGTCAGCGACAACGCCCCCTCCGTGATCAGGACCTACTACCGGATCCTCACGGGCGGGATCGACAACTATGGCGATGGCCAAGAACTCGTGCCTCTGCTGGCTGACGACCTCGATTTTGAGGGTTCCATTGCTGGACACGTCACAGGGGCAGCCCACTTCAGGCAGGGCGTCAAAGGCTTCATCGCCAACGTCAACAAGATCGACGTGATCCAGGAGGTCCATGGCCCTGACGGCACCGCCATCCTCTACGACGCTCACATGCCAAGAGGCATCGTCCGGCTCGCCGAATTCTTCAAGTTCGCTGACGGCAAAATCCAGCGCCTCCGCCTGCAATATGACCCCGCTGACTACATCGCGAAGGGTGGCGGATGACCGAGCAAACCAGAGCCCGAACACAAAACCGTCGGGGATCCGACCGCACGTCACGGGCCCCTCGATATCAGTAAGAAAGTCCCACAGGCTTAACCGCCAACATCTCAAGAACTCCGGACTAAAGCCAGCGCCGGGCCCGGCCTCCAAACAGGTGACCCTATTGACACGTGACAATCTAGTCACGTATAAAGACTGTGTGGACAGCGAGGACTTGGTGTTCAAGGCCTTGGCCGACGCCACTCGGCGGCTCCTGCTCGACAAGCTCTTCGAGCGCGATGGAATGACGCTCGGTGAGCTGGAAGCCGAAGTTCCCGAGCTGACCCGGTTCGGGGTCATGAAGCACCTCGGCGTTCTGGAACAGGCAGGACTCGTTGTCACGCGCAGGCAGGGACGTCACAAGCACCACTACCTGAACGCGGTGCCCATCAGGCTCCTCCTGGAGCGCTGGATCGACAAGTACCGGAACAGGCGGGCCGCGGCGCTCCTAGACCTCAAAGATCACTTGGAAGGAACGAAATGACCACCACCGAAGCGGCGACGGCCACTCAGGTCTACCAGCTCTACATCAAGGCATCCCAGGAGCAGGTATGGGATGCGATCACCAACCCGGAGATCGTGGCGAAATTTTTCCACGGCGCCCGGGTCGAATCGACCTACGAGGTCGGCTCGCAGCTCCGCAGTCTGTCGCCCGACGGCAGCGACGTATGGGGCGACAACACGATTCTGGAATGCGACCCACCGCGGCGGCTTGTGCACACGTGGCGCAGCCTCTACGACCCCGAGCTGGCCGCCGAACCGGAGAGCAGGGTGACATGGGAGATCGAGGCTCAGCAGGAAGGGCTTTCCCGGCTCACCTTGGTCCACGACCGTCTGGACCACTCACCCAAGACCGCCGCGCACGTCAAGGGCTGGTCCTACATTCTCAGTAACCTCAAGACTGTCCTGGAAACCGGGGAATCGCTGCCGTCGGTCGTGTAATCCCGCCTGTGGACCGTCAGCTCGACCTTCGCCCGTCGAGCGGTGAGGATTTCCTGCTAGCCACCACCCAGTCCACTTTCACGACTACGTGAGACTAGACCTGATCACTGCGTTGGGGCTCTGCATCTGAGCCTTGCCTCAACGAAGCGACACACCACTGCAACTGAACCAAGACGGTCGCCCCATTGCCTTTTCGTTATCGGCACATCCCAGCCGGGCAATCCGGTCACCGCGGGTTTCCGGCATTCGGACTTAGTGGCAAGCCAGCTCACTCTTCGAGCCCGAACAATCGTGCGCTTTCCTCGCGCATGTCGACTTTGCGGACCTTGCCGGTCACCGTCATCGGAAACTCGTCGACGACGTGCACGTAGCGCGGAATCTTGTAGTGCGCCACCTTTCCGGTGGCGAAAGCCCGGACCGCGTCCGCGTCCAGTGCGGGCCGTCCCGGCTTCATCCGGATCCACGCGCAGATCTCTTCGCCGTATTCGGCGTCCGGGACGCCGACGACCTCTACGTCGTCGACGTCGGGATGAGTGGTGAGAAACTCTTCGATCTCACGCGGATAGATGTTCTCCCCGCCGCGGATGACCACGTCGCTGCGGCGGCCCACGATGTTGCAGTAGCCATCGTCGCGCATCACCGCGAGATCGCCGCTGTGCATCCAGCCCTCGGCGTCGATCACCTCGCGGGTTTTGGCCTCGTCACGCCAGTAGCCCAGCATCACCGAGTAGCCGCGGGTGCAGAACTCCCCGGGCCGGCCACGCTCGACGACGTCGCCGGTGTCGGGGTCGACGATCTTGATCTCCACGTGGGGATGCGCCCGTCCGATCGACGCGGTCCGTCGCTCCAGGTCGTCGCCGATGCGCGTCTGGCAGGAGACCGGCGACGTCTCGGTCATTCCGTAGGCGATGGCCACCTCCGTCATATTCATCTCGGCGACACAACGTTTCATGATCTCGACCGGGCACACCGAGCCGGCCATGATGCCGGTGCGCAGCGACGACAGGTCGCCGTTGGTGAAGTCAGGATGACCGAGCATGGCAATGAACATGGTCGGCACGCCGTAGAGGCCGGTGCAGCGTTCTGCTTGGACAGTACCCAGGGTGCGCCCAGGATCGAACCCGGGCGCCGGGATCACCATCGTGGCTCCGTGCGTGGTGCAGCCGAGGTTGCCCATCACCATTCCGAAGCAGTGATAGAACGGAACTGGGATGCACAGCCGATCACCGGGGCCCAGATTGATCAGCTCGGTGACGAAGAAGCCGTTGTTCAGGATGTTGCGATGCGACAATGTCGCGCCCTTCGGGAAACCCGTTGTACCCGAGGTGTATTGGATGTTGACGGGCTCGCGGTTGTCCAAGGCGGCCATCCGGGAGCGCAGCGCGTCCACCGACATCCGCTCGGCGCGGTCACACAGGTCTGTCCAATCGCCGGTGCCAATGAACACGACATCTTGCAGCCCGTCGGCGTTCGGACGCACCTCCTCGACCATGGATCGGTAGTCCGAACTCTTGAATGCCGTCGCTGCGAGAAGCGTTCGGACCCCCGACTGGTTCAGGACATATCCGAGCTCGTGGGTGCGATAGGCCGGATTGATACTGACCAGAATCGCGCCGACCTTCGCCGTCGCGTACTGCACCATGACCCACTCCGCGCAGTTCGGTGACCAGACGCCGACGCGGTCGCCCGGCTGCACGCCCAGCGACATCAAACCCCTTGCAGTCAGATCGATCTCGGCGTTGAGTTCGGCGTAGGTCCACCGCCGACCCTGCGCGACGTCGACCAGCGCATCGCCGTCCGGGTTGGCCGCAACCGTCCGCTCGAAGTTCTCCCCGATCGTCTCCTCGAGGATCGGTGGGCTGATCGGCCCCGCGTCATAGGATTTCAACGCTCAGCCCACCAGGTCTTCGTATCGGTACTCCGCCGAACTCGGTGTGCCGGCAACATGTGCGCCCTCTTCGCGGCGCCGCAGATCCACCCGACGAATCTTCCCCGAGATCGTCTTCGGCAGTTCGTAAAACTCAACACGTCGCACCCGTAGATGCGGCGCCACCCGATCGCGCACGAACTCCATGATCGCCCTCGCCGTCTCGGCATTGGCCGGCCAGTTCGCGGCCAGCGCAACGTAGGCCTTGGGAATCGCCAGCCGGGTGTCGTCGGGCTGCGGCACAACGGCGGCTTCCACGATCGCCGGATGCTCGATAAGCACGCTTTCCAGCTCGAACGGCGACACCTTGTAGCCCGACGACTTGAACACATCGTCGGTGCGGCCGATGTAGGTGATCGACCCGTCGGCGCCGCGACGGGCGATGTCGCCGGTGTGGTAATAACCGCCGGCCAACGCGGCCGCGTTGCGTTCCGGATCCTGGAGGTAGCCGGTCATCAGGTTGACCGGCTTGGCGCCCAGGTCGAGGCAGATCTCACCCTCGTCGCCGGGCTTCCCGCTGAGCGGGTCGACCAGCAGCACGGGCACGCCGGGCAGCGGGCGGCCCATCGAGCCCGGCTTCACCGGACGGCCCGGCAGGTTGCCGACCAATAGCGTGGTCTCGGTCTGCCCATAGCCGTCGCGAATGGTCAGCCCCCACGCGCGTTCGACCTGGGCGATGACGTCGGGATTGAGCGGCTCGCCGGCGGCCACGATCTCGCGCAGCGCCTCGGGCCTGGCGCCCAGGTCGGCTTGAATGAGCATGCGCCACAGCGTCGGTGGCGCGCAGAACGTCGTCACCCCGGCATGACGGAGGTGACTCAGCAGTGCGGCGGCGTCCAATCGCCGGTAGTTGTACACCAAGATTGTCGCCTCGGCGATCCACGGGGCGAACACGCAACTCCAGGCATGCTTGGCCCACCCTGGTGAGCTGATCGCCAAGTGCACGTCGCCCGGTCGCACCCCGATCCACGCCATCGTCGACAGATGTCCGACCGGGTAGCTGATCTGAGAGTGCGCCACCAGCTTGGGCTTGCTCGTCGTGCCGGAGGTGAAGTAGATCAGCATCGGATCGTCCACCGTGGTTCGCGCGGTGAACGGACCGGCCCCGACGACATCGGCGGCGTCGGCGTAGCGATGCCACCCGGCCGCGTCGGCGCCCACCACGACGCGACGGTAGTCGCCGCCGACCTCGTCGAACTTGGCGGTATCAGCGGCGTTGGCGACCACGGCCCGCGCGCCACCGCGGATGATGCGGTCGGCGAGGTCGCTCGGTCCGAGCGCACCGGTGGCCGGCATCACCACCGCCCCGAGCTTGGTGACGGCGAGGGTGGATTCCCAGAGCTCAACCTGGTTGCCCAGCATCAGGACGACGCGATCCCCTTTGCCGATGCCGAGTTGCTCCAGCCACGCCGCCACCCGGTCGGACCGGTCGGCCATTGCGGCGAAGCTGACGCTCTGCTCGCTGCCGTCTTCCTCGACAATCCGCAGCGCGGTGGTGTCGTTGCCTCGGGCGATGACGTCGAACCAGTCGGTGGCCCAGTTGAAGGCGCCGACCAGATGTGGCCACGAGAAGGTGGCGACGAGCCGGTCGTCGTCGACCATGGCGAGGACTTGGTCACGCGCGGCGCGGTAACGCTCGGTGTTGCTCGCCATGGCATTCAGCATCCGCCGCCCCGCCTGATTGCGTGGGCACGCCGTGGAAGAATACGATTCTCTTCATCTGCGAATTCGCGTCTCGAAGGGCGCTCGATTGACGGTTAATAAGACGTTGAGCGTGCAGACACCGCACGCCGGCGTGGTGGTGTTGCAGCTCAACCGACCCGAGCGGCTCAACGCAATCAATCACGTCATGGTCGGCGAGCTCAAGGAAACACTGGCCGCCGTATCCGCGGACACATCGGTCCACGCTGTTGTCATAACCGGAGCGGGCCGCGGGTTTTGCTCCGGCATCGACATGCGCGACTTCGGCCCGGCGATACCCGAGGCGACAGCTCCGGCCATCGACCGCCTCCGCTTCCAAGAAAGGATGGCCGCCCTGCCGCGGGCAATTCGGCACATGCCGCAGCCGGTGATCGCTGCGGTCAACGGGCCTTGCGTCGGCGCGGGTTTGGCGCTGTGCCTGGCCTCAGACATCAGGATGTGCTCGACTGCAGCAATATTCGGTAATGGGGCGATCCTGCTTGGCCTTTCCGGGGCCGAGATGGGGATGAGCTACTTCCTGCCGCGCATCGTCGGTGCCAGTGTGGCCGCGGACTGGATGCTGACCGGCCGGATGGTCTCCGCCGAGGAAGCCGACCGTCGTGGGCTGGTCAGCGAGCTGGTGGATCCGGCAGAGCTATTCCAGCGCGCACTCGAAACAGCTTCGCGGATAGCTGAACTCGCTCCGCTGGGCGTGCAACTGACCAAGCGCGCGGTGCAGGTCAACACCGACGCCGCGGGGCTGGAATCCGCCCTTGAGCTCGAGAACCGCAACCAGGTGCTCAGCCACGCTACCGAGGAAGCGGCAGCCCGGAGGAAGACGTGGTCATCATGACCGGTAAACGTCATCAATCACGTAGCGAAAGGACGACCGGTGGCCTGGGATTTCTCGACCGAACCGGAGTGGGCCGCACAGCTCACCTGGGTTGACGAGTTCGTGCGCTCAGAGTGTGAGCCAATCGATCTGATCGTCAAAGAGTCTCACGATCTCAACGACCCGGTGCGCCAGGCGCTGATTCCTCCGCTACAGCAGATCGTCAAAGAACGCGGGCTGTGGGCTACCCATCTGGGTCCGCATCTAGGCGGGCCCGGACACGGCCAGGTGAAACTGGCGTTGCTCAACGAGATCCTCGGCCGGTCGGAATGTGCGCCGATCGTCTTCGGCTCGCAGGCTCCGGATTCCGGCAACAGCGAAATCCTGGCCCACTACGGCACTCCGGAACTCAAGCAGCGTTATCTGGAGCCGCTGCTGGATAACCGGATCGTGTCGTGCTTCTCGATGACCGAGCCACAGGGCGGCGCGGACCCGAAAGTCTTCACCACAACCGCGATGCAGGACGGCGATCATTGGGTGATCAACGGTGACAAGTGGTTTTCGTCGTTCGCATCCATCGCATCGTTCTTGATCGTGATGGCCGTGACCGATCCCGATGCCCCGCCCTACCAACGTCATTCGATGTTCGTCGTGCCCGCTGAGACGCCCGGCATCAACGTTTTACGCGACGTCGGCCTTGGCTACCAAGCCCTCGGCGGCGGAGGACGCGAAGGTTACGTCCGGTATGAGAATGTCCGGGTCCCGGACCATCACATGCTCGGGCCGCGGGGCGGCGCGTTCGTGGTCGCCCAGACTCGACTCGGCGGTGGCCGCATTCACCACGCGATGCGCACGGTCGGCTTGGTCCGGCGGATATTCGACATGCTTTGCGAGCGTGCGGTATCCCGCTATACGCAAGGCGACATGCTGGGCGACAAACAGCTGGTCCAACAGATGGTCGCCGACTCGTGGATGGAGATCGAAGCGTTCCGGCTGCTGACCTTGCAGACAGCATGGAAGATCGACCAGCACAACGACTACAAGGCTGTTCGTGCCGACATCTCGGCGGTCAAGGCGATGATGCAGAAGGTGTTGCATGACGTGTCGGCCCGTGCGCTGCAGCTACACGGATCGCTTGGTGTCACCCACGAGATGCCGTTCGTCCAGCACCTAGTGGAGTCCTTCGTTCTGGGCCTGGCCGACGGGCCGACCGAAGTGCACAAGGTCACCTTGGCGCGGCTGCTGCTCAAGGAGCACAAGCCTGCGCCCGACATGTTCCCATCTGAGCACTTGCTGCGGCTACGCGAGGCCGCGGAAGCCAAGTTCGCCGACAAGCTCGCCGGCGTTCCGCGTGGCTAACCGAGCAACGCGCGGGCTCGGGAGAGTAACTGCGGCAACGCCGACGCCATCGCCTCCACGTCTGGATCCGGTGATGTGCGCCGTCGATTGTGCTTGACGATCAGTGACCACGTCGCCGTCGACTTGAAGCAGGCCAGGGCTTGGAACCAATCCAGTTCCGGCACTGCGCTTCCCAGCCCTTCGCGGTAGATCGCCGCTAGCTCTGACACCGGCGGCGTCGCATCGACGTACCGGGTGGAGCGACGATACGTCGTCGGATCGCAATTGATCAAGAACCATCCGACGTCGACGCGCGGATCGCCGATCGACCAGATTTCCCAGTCGATGACGGCGGTGACGCGCTCATCGACAGCCAGCAGGTTGCCCAGCCGAAAGTCGCCGTGCACCATCGCGGGTGGCAGGGCCGGCGGTGTGCTGGATTCTAGGGCAGCGGCGACCGCGCGCCACCCCGGCGCCAGCGCGGGATCAACGGTTTCCAATGTGTGGCACCACCGCTCAATCTCCGCGGACGGCCCGATCAGCGGCTCCGACTCGAGACCCACGGCGCCGGGCTCGATGCGATGCAGCTGCGCCATCGTCCGTGCGGCGTTCCGAAAGCGCTCAGCCACAACGGCTTGAGGGCCACCGTCAGCTCTATCGAACAACGGCTCGCAGGTGGTCCCGTCCGCATGTGACATCACGAATAGCGGCGGCACGTCGGGTGGATCACCCAGGTCGTCGAACAGCACTTCCGGGACAGGTACCGACGTCGCAGCGAGCGTCCGGATGGCGCGGGCTTGCCGCAACACGTCGCGGTGCGCGATCGGCCGGACCCCGGGCGGTGCCACCTTGACGACCACCGGCCGGTCGGCACACCTGCCCATATAGGTCAGGCTCGATGCACCGCCCGGCAGCAGCGCCAGCGCCGAAACGTCACGTGACGCAAGCCGCCGAGCGAGTTGAACCAGCAGCGGGTCGCTCAGCGCAACCATCCGATCTCACGCAGGAACGGCTGCGTGTGCGCGATCCGGCCGGTCATCGACTTCGGGTCACCGGTGCACAGCGTCAGCGCAGTCTGGGTGATGAGCTCGATATCCTCGGTGTCGGTCTTAGCCAGATCGAGTGTGCCGGCGCCCGGCGTGGCAACCGGGTTGGACGGCGCGGCGGCGTTGACCGCGATGCCATCGTCATAAAGTTCGGCCGCAAGCTTTTGGTGAGCCGGTTTAGGGCAGCCTTGACCGTTCCGTAGATCCCGAATCCCGCTGCGCGGTCGAACTCGGAGAAACGGCGGACCCTCGGGCAGATCGCCGCCGACCGAGGTGATGTTGAGCACCCACCCGCGGCCGCGTTCGCGCATGGCCGGGAT
>Ga0153943_1000258_pt1 | contig 17005 bp, 14 predicted proteins | sample TSNJ027MetaG_FD_104721 | JGI IMG/M metagenome (GOLD analysis project Ga0153943, IMG submission 104721) | Attine ant fungus gardens microbial communities from New Jersey, USA - TSNJ027 MetaG | ecosystem: Host-associated > Fungi > Mycelium > Unclassified | place: USA: New Jersey, Brendan T. Byrne...
AATGACGGTGAGCGCACGCGGCGAGGTGTGCGAGGACGAACGGGTTTTTGAATGAATAGTTAAGAACTTGCTATCATGGCGCCATGGCTCGACCGCGGAAATTCGTTGAAGATCAAGTTATTGAGGCCGCGCGCGATCAGTTTTGGGGCCATGGATATGCCGGAACATCGCTCGATGACCTGGTCGCAGTGACCGGTCTGGGGCGGGGCAGTCTCTACGGCGCTTTCGGTGATAAGCACACCATCTTCATGCGAGCCCTTGACGAATACTCCACCGCGACGATGGCCGCCGTACGCGCCGAGCTTCGGCACTCGGCCGAGTCCGCCTACGATCGGCTGGTTGGCCACATCCGTAGCATGGCGCGAGTTAACGCCACAGATTCCAAGCGGCGCGGCTGCCTGACGGCTAAGAGCGCCGCCGAACTGGCGGCCACCGACGAGGCGGTAGCCCGCCGCGTTAAGCGCTTCCTTGATACGTACCGGTCCGAACTTGCAGAGACCATTGCAGCTGCCCAACGCGAAGGTGACCTCGATAGTGCGGTGAATTCGCGAGATCTGGCGGCGCTCGTGCTGGCGATACTGCGAGGCATGGAGGCGCTGCGCAAGGGCGGAGCGTCGAGCGCCACGATCATCAGCGCGGGCGAGCAGGCCACCGCACTGCTTCCCCGCGCGCGCGTCGGAGCGTAGCGGCCGCCGGGGCGAATTCCCGGCACCGCAGGGACCGCGTCGCGCCGGCGAGTCGATTCTGCATCACGCATGCCTTGCACCACATTATTGACTAATCAGTCCATAATAAGTTAGGGTGAGGCCTGATCGTGGTCAGTGACTGGGTCCGAAGGGATGCGGCGTAATGCGACGACTCGCGCTCGGCGGCTGACCCCGGCGCCCAAACACCAAGGAGCCGAACTCATGAGCCTGGCGATCACCTACCGGCGCTCCGGCGACCCGGCAGAAATACTTGAGGTCACCAAAATCGGAGAACCTCCATCACCGGGGCTTGGTCAGCTGCAGGTACAGGTCAGCGCCTTCCCGATCCATCCTGGTGACCTAATGGCCATATCTGCCATGCAGACACCCGGCCGTGAGGTGATCGCCGGAATCGAGGCAACCGGGGTGGTCACCGAAGTCGGCGCTGGGGTCACCGGCTTCAGCCCAGGTACCCGGGTCGCCTTCTTCCCCCACCAAGGCGCGTGGGGCCAAGTCGTCAATGTCGACGCTGCGATCGCGGTCCCCGTGCCTGACGTGGTGCCGGACGAGGTAGCCGCCCAAATGTTGTGCAACCCCATCACCGCGCTGATGTTGCGCCGCGCCTCGCAGCAACACTTCAGTGTCGGATTCGAGGGTGTCGTGCTCAACAACGCGGCAGCTTCCTCCGTGGGTCGACTGTTCACCGCCGTCGCCGAACGTCACCAGATCGCCACGATCAGCGTCGTGCGCAGCGAGCAGCGCGCCCAACAGCTACGGGACCGCTTCCCTGCGGTGCCGGTGGTTTCCACCTCCGACCCGGGCTGGATCGAACAGGTGCACACGGCAGCGGCCGGCCGACCCATACCGGTCGCCCTGGACCCCGTCGGCGGCGCCACGGCGGGAGACCTGCTGTCGGCGCTCTCCCCTGGCGGCACCCTGATTATCTACGGCGACCTGACTCAAGAACCGATTCCGTTGCACGCCGCCACGGTCCTGCACTCGCCACTCGGCATACGCGGGCTGACGATTAACCGGTGGCTCACCTCTGTATCACCCGAACAACGAGCCTCCGACGTGGCCAGCGCGGTCATGATCACAACGGGCCTGCCGCACCTCTTTGACGTCGCGGCCGTTTACCCACTCGACCGAATCGCTGATGCGGTGCGCCACGTGTCGCAGCCCGGCAAGGTTGGCACCGTGGTGGTGAAACCATGACGACCCGCGAAAACTCGCAGCGGCATGCCCTCGTCACAAATGCGCTGTGCCGCACCAGCTCTCGGGTGAGGGCTGTTCAGCAAAAGGAGCACTGCCGTGTTTAACAACGTCGGATTCATCGGCTCAGGGCCGCTCACCCAGGCGCTGGCGCCCCACTTGGTCACCGCGCAGATGCAGGTGCTGATCAGCAACAGCCGAGGCCCGGACAGCCTGACCGAACTAGTAGCCGAACTCGGTGATGCGGCCCAAGCCGTGACCGTGGAGCAGGCGGCCAAAGCCGACGTCGTGATTTTGGCGCTGCCGTTCGTGCGGGTACCTGAGCTCGCCGACGTCGTCCCGGATTGGAGCGGGCGGGTCGTGGTCGACGCTACCAACCAATTCGCTGAGTACGCGCCGGTTTACCGGGGCTATGTTGACCTCGGTGAGGAAACCGGCAGCGAATGGATCGCCCGCCATCTCCCGGGTGCGACGATCATCAAGGCGTTCAACGCGATGTCCACCAGCTACCTGCGCCCCGATCCGCGCCACCACGACGGCCGCCAGGTCGTGTTCTGCGCCGGCGACGACAACGCTGCCTGCGCTGATTTCGAGCAGCTGATCAGCAGACTGGGCTTCGCGCCGGTGCGGGTAGGGGGCCTGCGCGACGGCGGTAGGTTGATGCAACTCGGGCGGCCCCTGAGCCTTCTACACGTCGTCAAACAAGATTAATTCCAACGCATCTCGAGGAGCAGCCATGCGCAAACTCCAGCTCACCGCGATCGGCCAACCCGCCGACGTCCTGGAACTCGTCGAATTCCCGGCCTCCGCGCCGGGTCCCGGCCAAGTACTTGTCGAGGTCGAGGCCGCCACCATCAACGCCTCAGACTTCCTCTACATCTCCGGCCAGTACTTCATCACTCCACAGCCGCCATCCGACGTCGGAGCCGAAGGCGTCGGCCGGGTTCTGGCCGTCGGCCCCGGCGAAAACGAGTCACTAGTCGGTGCGCGGGTGCTACTGATACCGACGTACCGGCACGGCACCTGGGCCACCCATTTGATCGCCGCCACCACCGACATCGTCGTTGTGCCAGACGATATCGACATCGTTCAGCTCGCGATGGTCGGGATCAACCCGATAACCGCCCTGCTGCTGCTGCGTAACTACGGAGATCCATCGATGGACGACCGGTGGATCGGCCAGACTGCGGGCAACTCGGCGGTCGGGGAGTACCTGATCAAATTGGCGCGGCGGTTCGGCTGGAAAACCATGAGCGTAGTCCGCCGTGAGGCCGCCGCCGAGCAGGTCCGCAGCTGGGGCGGGGATCGGGTCGTCATTGATGATGACAATCTCGAATCCAATCTGGCGCAGTCACTTAACGGTTCCGAGCTCGACATCGTTGTCGACTCCGTCGGTGGCCGCGCAGCGCGGCAGCTCGTCCACCACCTACGCTTCGGGGGGACGTTGGTGTCTTATGCGGCCTTGTCGGGGCAAAGCGGCTCGCCGTCCGTGCTTGAGCTGATCGGTCGCCATGTGAACTGGACCGGATTCTGGTTGATCAACTGGCTACGCCACACCGACACCGCAGTGGTGCACAACACCTATCGGGAGTTGGTGGCGATGGTCGGCGACGGCACGCTCAGCGCGCGCGTCGCCCGAACGATGCGGCTGGAGGACTGGAAGGATGCGGTAAGCCTCGCGCAAGGTGACACCGGCCGGGAGGGCAAAGTCGTGTTCGTATTCGACGACCAAGCCTCGTGACCGAATCCAGCCCAGCGTGCGGGCTATTCGCCGACGCCGAAGCTCAACGCGGTCTGTCGGCTGGCGGGTATAGCAACCGCAGCGCGGCAGGCGGCCGGAATCGTGCCCACTCGCCGAGCGGCTGCGCCAGCCGGTCGGCGACGGCCCAAATCACCGCCGGATGGTGGCCGAATCCCAAATGGCTGCTGAATACCGCAATGTTCTCGGCCCGTGCGTACGGCTGGTCGAGGCAGGCCTGCCAGGCGACGATGCCGTCGCATCGGGAGTAGATCGAGGTGGCCGGCACCAGCAGTGGATCGCCGCCGGACTCCAGCGGCAGTTCCCTTGGCACGACATGCAAGTGGGCGTAACGGTCGTAGGCGCGGCGGGCCCGGGACTGACGTTCGTGGGCGAGACGGATCGGGCTGCCAAGCGTGATGACCTGGCGCACCGCGGTCGGAGTGTCGCGGGCCAGGATGCGAGCGTAGATGCCGCCGAGGCTCCAGCCGAGCACGCTCACCGCAGAGTTGTATCGCGATTGCAGGTCGGAGAGGCGGTTCTGTAGCCCGATGACCGTCGCGGCCGTGGGCCCGAGGTTGCGTCCGAGCCGCCAGCCGTGCACCCGGTAGCCCAGGTCGCGCAGGATGCGCCGCAACGTCCAGGTCGAATCGTCATCGGCGAGCAGGCCCGGCAACACGAGAACCGGGTGGCCATCGCCGACCGGCAGTAGTCGCCTCAGCGGCAGCGCGGCGATGAGCAGACCGAACTCGGCCATCCCACGGGCAGGGTCCGTGACAAAGAGCCACGACGGGGGAGCGCCCGCCCCGCCGGTGTCGTAGGGTACCTGCGGGCGCGACATCGGGCTCGACATCAGCCGGCCCCGACAGCGTCGGACAGTGCAACGAGTTCGTCCTTGACCGCGTCGATGATCAGATCGACATCGGGCACCAGATCGCGGTCGGCCAGTGCTCCGAAGTTGAGCTTGCCGTTGGATCCCAAGACGGTCAGGTTGAGCCCCTGTCCGTCGGCGATTGCCGAAAGCGGGTAAATCCCGTCGAGCCGTGCCCCGCATAGGTAAAGATCCACGGTCGGCCCGGGAACGTTGGAAATGACCAAGTTGAACGGCGGGACCCGCTCCAGTAGCCGCAGTCGGGTGGCCAGCCGGTTGGCCTGATTGGCCAACGCCGGCATCGAGAATTCGGCGATGTCGGTGAGCAGTTCGGCGGGCAGGGCGTTGTGCTGCTCCTTGGCCGCGCGCATCGCCTCGTGCGCAGCTGCCAACCGGCCCGCCGGGTCCGCCAAATGCGTGGGTAGCGGCGCGATGACGGACGACACCCGGTTGCCGTGTGTGCCCTTTTGTTCTTCAGTGCGGGTGGACACCGGAACGGCAGCCACGAGCGGTCCGTCGGGCAGGGCGTCGTGTTTCTGTAGCCAGGTGCGCAGCGCCCCGGCGCACAGCGCCATCACGACGTCGTTGACGGTGACACCCGCGGCGTTCTTGATCGCCTTGACCTTGGCGAGCGGGAGGCTGGTGAAGGCCCATCGCCGATGCGGGCCGATGTTCTTGTTGAAAGGCGTTGCGGGCGCGACCAACGGCGGTGCCGACAGGATGACACCGCGGCCGCGGCGCAGTAGAAACCGGTCGATGAACGGCAGCCAGGGGCGGGCGGGGCTGCTGACGAAGGCTGGCAATGAACGCACGATCCCCACCGAGACCCGCGCGGCCCGAACCGGGTTGGTTGCCAGCGACGCAGCGCTGCGCGCCAGCAGCTTGGCGGCGCCGGGCTCGGTTTCCGGACGCCACGAGTCTGGCTCGGCGGCGTCTCGGGGTTCCGGCGAGGTGTCCATCAGCGCGGCGAGCAGGTCGTTTCCCGAGACCCCGTCGATGGCCGCGTGGTGCACCTTGATGTAGACGGCCTGCCGGCCACCCTGCAGGCCGTGGATGAGATAGGTCTCCCACAGCGGGCGGCGGCGGTCCAGTGGCCGCGCGTGCAGCCGCGCCGCCTGTACCGCCAGCTGCCGATCATCCCCGGGGGCAGGCAACGCGAGTTCGCGGACATGGAACTCGATGTCGAAGTCGGGATCTTCGATCCAGTAGGGATTGTCGAGACCGAAGGGGACCTCCGCCAGACGACGCCGAAATGGCGGGACCAGATGCAAGCGGGATTCGATGAGCCCGGTCAGCCGCTCAAGCGTCACCGCCCCACCTCTCGTGGGCGGATCAAGGACGGACACGCTGCCCACGTGCCCGTAGGCCGTTGGCGAGTCAAGCGCCAAAAATGCGGCGTCCAAACCGGTCAGCTGCTGCATCGCACCTCCATGGGGAAAGCGGACACCCGTCCATCTATCACGCTAGAACCAGTTTTCGTCTAGATCGATGGTGGTTCGGTCGCCGCTATCGAGCAGGTCGAACTGTGGGGTCGTCTTGGGAAGTTCGTAGTGGAAGAAGTATTGCGCGGCAAGGCGCTTACCGTCATAGAAATCGCCGGTCTCGCCATCCGCGGCTACAGCCTGCTGCAGCCAGATCCAGGCCAGCACGACGTGGCCGACGGCCTCGAGGTACACCGTCGCGTTGGTCAGCGCGGCGCGGGGGTCGCCATCCTTCCAGAGAGATAGGGTGGTGTGCTCAACCCGCTGCGCGGCCGCTGCCAGCGCGTGTGCCCAGCCCGCCAGCGGATGTCCGAGTGCCGACGCTTGGCCGCTCATGCATCGGATTCTGTCGAGCAGCAGGCGCAAGCCGCGGCCGCCGTCGATGAGCACCTTGCGACCGAGAAGATCGAGGGCATGAATGCCGTGCGTGCCCTCGTGAATAGAGTTCAGTCGATTGTCGCGGTATAGCTGTTCGACGTTGTAGTCGCGGGTGTAGCCGTATCCACCGTGGACCTGGATAGCCAGACTGTTGGCCTCAACACACCACTGCGAAGGCCAGCTCTTAGCGATCGGGGTGAGCACCTCGAGCAGAAGTCTTGCCTCGTCGCGGTCGGCATCGGCTGGGGCGGAAAGTGTTTCGTCGATAAGGCGGCTGCAATACAGACCGAGCGCCAAAGCGCCCTCGACATAGCTCTTTTGGGCGAGCAGCATTCGGCGCACGTCGGGATGGGAGACGATCGGAATCTCGTCGACGGATTCGCGCCCGCGCGACAGGGGTTTGCCCTGCGCCCGAGTCCGGGCGTAAGACAGCGCCTGCAGATACCCCGTGTAGCCCAGCGCCGTGGCCGCTAATCCGACGCCGACCCTGGCTTCATTCATCATGTGGAACATTTGGCGCAGCCCGTCGAACTCCTGACCGACCAGGTAGCCGACCGCCCCGTTGACGCCATTGGGCGTGATGGAGTCGTCACCAAAATTCAACAGCGCGTTGGTGGTTCCGCGGTTGCCCATCTTATGGTTGAGTCCGACCAGCACCACCGAGTTACGGGTCGACGGGCGTCCGCCGTCATCGACGAGAAACTTCGGAACGACGAAGAGCGAGATGCCTTTGACGCCCGGCGGGCCCCCGGGTGTTTTGGCCAGCACGAGATGAACGATGTTTTCGGACATTTCGTGATCGCCGCCGCTGATCCACATCTTGGCGCCGGTGATGCGGTATGTTCCGTCGTCCTGGCGGACCGCCTGTGTCGTGATGTTGGCCAGTGATGACCCCGCGTGCGGCTCCGACAAGCACATCGTTCCCAGATAGCGGCCGTCGAGCATCGGCCGCACCCAGGTGTCGATTTGTTCCTTGTTGCCGTAGGCGGCCAGTAGGTGTGCGTTGCCGAGGGTCAGGCCCAGGTAGGAGGCGGTGCTGATGTTGGCCGCCTGCAGCCAGGCGAAGGCGGCCCTCGACACCACGTAGGGGAGTTGGTACCCGTCGATGTCGTGGTCGAATTCGCCGGCAAGAAGTCCGGCGGTGCCCACCGCCGACAATGCCGCTTTCATCTCGGGCAGCGTGGTCACGGTGCCGTTGGGATTGGCGAACGGCTCCTCCGTGTCGGCGGTCTTAAAGTGCGGAGCAAAGCGTTTGACCGCTATGTCTGCCGCGAGATCCAAAACCGAGTCGAAGGACTCTATCGAGTGCTCGCTGTACCTCGGCCGGTCACACAGTGCTTCCACGTCGAGCCATTCGTAAAGCAAGAAGTCGATGTCGCGCGGATTCAGTAGCGGGGGGTGAGTGTCGGCGTAGATACGCTTCATGACGACCTAACTATTGATGTCCGTTGGGTTTCTGAGTGTCTCGGCCATCGATTTGACTGAAAGCTTCGCGACGATCTCGTCGGCCGAGACGACGGCGCTCGCGTAAGCCGGGATATTGAACTGCAGCGAGGCGTCCATTTCGGCGTGTCCAAAGCTGCCGATAGCGTCCTTCACTAGCGTGACCTCGTAGCCGAGCTCGGCTGCGAAGCGAACGGTCGACTCGATGCAGGTGTTGGCGCGCATGCCGGTCACAATGACCTTGCGGAGGCCGTGCTTCTTAAGCTGGAGGTCGAGGTCCGTGTTGGCGAATCCACTTGAGAGCCAATGCTCCTGAGCGACGACCTCGTCGGGATGCGGCTCGAAATCGGGGTGAAAACTTCCACCCCAAGTTCCGTCAGCGAAAGTATGTCCCTTCGCGGCGGAGGCTTGGACGGGCGGCATGGTCTTCCAACGACTATATGGATCACTCTCACGCCAACGGTGGTGCGGGGCTATGAAAACCTGCACGCCATTCGCCCGAGCGGCGGCGAGGACCTGCCGCATATGCTCGACAACGTTGTTCGCTTCGAGTGTCGAACGGCTGAGTTCGTAGAGCTTGCCCCCTCCGACAGGAAGTCGTTGTAAGGGTCGACATAGGCAACCCCGTCAGTTCAGGTTCGTAAGTCAACTCAGCTTTTGACGGCTGTCCCATACCGCTACTCCCTTTGGTCCACCGGGCGAGCGACCAGCCGCCACTGTCGGCTCTTGCTCAGCGTCTGGGTCCACACCGGGTGGCTTCACACCGTACTCCAGTAGTAGTAATTTGCAACTAGACACGAAAGGCGACCGCGCCTTCCACGAAAGGACAACCAAATGACGACGACGGTCCTCGACCGCTTCCGGCTCGACGGCAAGGCGGCAATCGTCACTGGAGCATCGTCCGGGCTGGGTATCGCGTTCGCCAAAGCTCTTGCCGAGGCGGGCGCCGACCTGGTGCTGACCGCGCGCCGCACCGATCGGCTCGAGCAGACGCGTGCCCTGATTGAGGAGCGGGGTCGGCGCACGCTAACCGTGACCGCGGACGTCGCACGTCCCGAGGACGCGCAGGCCGTGGTCGACGCGGCGATGGCTGAGTTCGGCCACGTCGACGTGCTCGTCAACAACGCCGGTAAGGGCACCGCCGTACCGGCGACACGCGAATCACCCGATCAGTTCCGCGAGGTCATCGAGATCAATCTCAATGGGTCGTATTGGATGGCCCAAGCGTGTGGCCGTGTCATGAAACCGGGCAGTTCGATCATCAACGTCGCTAGTGTCGTCGCCCTGACCAGCGGCGGATTGCCCCAGGCGGCCTACGCGGCCAGCAAGGCCGGTGTGACGGGTCTGACCCGAGACCTGGCCGTGCAGTGGACCGGTCGCAAGGGCATTCGCGTCAACGCCCTGGCTCCGGGCTTCTTCCCCTCAGAGATGACCGATCAGTTCCCCGAGGGTTACATCGACAGCCAGCTTCCGCGGGTGCCCGCCGGTCGGCCGGGAGATCCAGACGAGCTTGCGGCCGCGCTGGTGTTCCTCGCGAGCCCCGCCGCGAGCTATGTCACCGGCACCACACTCGTGGTCGACGGCGGCCTCACCGTCTCGTGAACTAAGTTTTGAAACGCAACTGCAATCAGCGCTATCCTCATTGGTGATGAAGCATGCCGATCTGCTCGATGAAAACTGCGCGATCGCTCGTTCGGCGGCCATCGTCGGCGAGCGGTGGGTGTGGGTGATCCTGCGGCAAGCATTCAACGGGGCCCGGCGGTTCGAGGATTTTCAGCGGGGCATCGGTCTGGCTCGCAACGTGCTGTCGGAACGGCTGAACAGGCTGGTAGACCATGGCATTCTGGAACGACGCCGGTACGCCCAGCATGCCGTGCGCGATCTCAGCGAGTATCGGCTGACCGCCAAGGGCCGTGCGCTGTTTCCCGTCTACGTCGCGCTGATGCAATGGGGTAACGAGTGGACCGGTCTTGCGGCCCCGCCCGTTGATCTGCTGCACAAGCCGTGTGGGCATCGCGTCGGTGTGTGCGTGGTGTGCTCCGACTGCGGTCAGGAGATCGATGCCCGCGATACCGAGCCGGTCGTCGGTCGTGGCTTGATCATGCATCGCGGTAACCGGCTATGAGCCGCCTCCCGCGGGGGGAGCGAAGATCGTCGCTGTGCCGGCGGGGTCGAAAGGTCGGCTGATGAGACCCTATGGGCCGCTGCGGGGTCGCGACGAGGTGTTGGCGACGGCACTCGGTATCGTCCGCCGCACCCGTGTGCACGGGGCCAGCGGGGTGGTGCTGATTACCGGTGAGCCGGGGATCGGAAAGACGGCGCTGCTCTCCGAGATCTGCCGTCAAGCAAGCCACACGCGCGTCCGGGTCGCCCGCAGCAAATGCGACGAAATCGAGCAGGCCTGCGCCGGCGCACCGATCATCGGGCTGCTGCGCAGCGGACGGGATCCGCTTCTGACTGCGGCCCAATTCCAGGAGATCGCCGGGCTCGCCGGCGAGCCGCTGATACTGGTTGATCGCATCGCTGGACACCTTGAGCAGCTGGCGGCTGTTCATCGCTTGATGATCGCTGTGGACGACGTGCAGTGGGCGGACCGGCTCAGTCGATACGCGTTGCGATCGTTGATCGCCCGGCTGTCTGGTCGACCCGTGGTGTGGGTGCTGGCCAGTCGCGCCGACGATGCCGGTCTAACGGTCAGCGCCGCGGATACCGTCGGAGTCGAGCACCTCCGGCTGGACCCGCTGCCGCGTGCGGTACTGGCCGAGATCGCTCGGGATCGCCTCGGGAACAGCCTTAACGGCTGCGTCGACGAGCTGCTTGATGCCGCTGGCGGGAATCCGCTGTTGGCCACCCACATCATTGACGGCGCGGCGCGGTACGCCGAGACGGGGCGCGACGAAGACATTCCAGCTGAATTTCGCGCCGCCGTCTATCAGCGATTGGATGGCTTATCCAGCACGGCAACGGAACTCATCGAGGCGCTAGCCGCCGCCGGACGCGCGGTGTCAATCACCGAACTCCCCGCCGTGTGTGACGCGATGCCCGGAGCCCATCACGACGACGCGGTGACCGCGGTACTCGCGTCGGGCCTGATGACCCTGACCGCCGGGCAACTCAGCTTCGGCCACGACCTCGTGCGGCAGGCGGTCTACGAACGTCTCTCCACCGAGAAGCGGCGTCTGCTTCACGGGCGATTGGCACGACATTTCGCGGGCTCCGGGGCGGATCCGGTGTCGGCTGGCATCCACGCGCGCGCTGCCGCCGCCTTCGGTGACGAGTCCAACGCTCGGATCATGGTCGCCGCCGCGGAAGCCCTGGTCACCACGAGCGCTGTCGACGCCGCCGATCTTGCACTGCAGGCCTTCGCGACCCTGAGCCCCGGACAGCCGTACTGGCTGCAGCTGGGCGAACGAACGGTATCGGTGCTGTCGCGCGCACAACGCGCCAATGACACGATCGCCGTGGCCGACCGGCTGCTGGCCACCGTCGATGACGTCGACACAATCAGCCGGATCCAGACCCACGGCGTGAAAGCCCTCTGGCTCAGCGGACGCATCGCCGACCTGACCGATCGCGCGGAGCACGGACTCGCTCTTAGTACCGGCCGGCCCGGTCTGGCTGCCCGATTTCAGGCTGCGCACGCGTTGGCGGCCACCCGTACCCTCGGTGCCGACGCGGCCGCTGAACAGGCCAACGCCGCGCTGTCACAGGCCCGGACGGCACGTGACGATGACGCAATCGCGCTGGCGTTGCAGGCAGCTGGTGAAGCCGCCCACGCTCAGCGCCGACATCAGTTGGCGCTGAAGCATTTCCGTGAACTGCGATCGGTGACGAGGAATTCCTACCTCGCTGAGGAGATCATGGAATTGCAGCTTCTCGATCGCTACGACGATGCCCAGATACTCCTGGATGCCGCACGCGAGGACAGCGATAGCAAGTCCAAGTCGCTGCTCCCCGATCTGCTGTTCGCCGAAGCTAAACAGCACTACAACCTCGGCCACCTGCCCCAGGCCGATCAGGTCGCCGAGGCCGTTGTGGAACTGGGGCAGCTAGTGGGCAACATGGTGCAGGTCGTGGAGGGCACGTTGATCCGCGCTTTCGTCGCGTTACTGCGCGGCCAGGCAGCACTCGCCGAGCAACGACTGGGGCTGGCTATCGACATCACAGGCGGACAACCGAGCGCCCATCCGGGTGTGACGTTCACCCAGGGCTGGCTCACCGCGCTGCACGGCGACCTCGACAACAGCCGCCAAATCTTGTCGGAGCTATTGGCGGCGCCGCACCAATCGCGCAGCTACTGGGCGTGGTGGCCTTGCTGGATGACGATCTTCTTTGAAGTTGGGATAGCTTGCGGCGCATCCGATTTCACCGAGCGTGCGATCGAGGTTGCTGAAGAAGGTGCGCGGCATAATCCGGACGTCGCGACGCTGACCGGGTTGGCATTGAATATGCGCGGGCTGTTCAACCGTGACTCGGCCATGGTGGCCGAGTCGGTGAAAGTCCTGCAACACAGCCCGCGGCGGGTTTTGCGGGCCATCGGAGCGGAAGGCTACGGCGGCATGCTGCTAAACGCCGGCGAACGCGAGGCTGCGCTGCACCAACTCGACGCCGCGTGGGATGACTACGACTACATGGGTGCGTCTGCCCGCCGGGCAGCGGTTCAGCGCGTCATGCGGCAAGCGGGCGCCCGGCGCGCAAAGTGGGTCCGCGATCACAACGACCCGCAGCCCCGGTCACTCACCGAGGCCGAACGGCGAGTGGCGTATCTGGTCGCCGACGGCCACACCGACAAGGCGGCTGCCAGAGCGCTTGGCATATCCGTTAATACCGTGGGAACCCATCTTCGCTCGATATATTCAAAGCTTGCAGTCCAGTCGCGCGTGCAGTTGGCCAATGCGCTGCGCGAACGCGGCGAACTGAACTAAGTGAATGTGGCGGCGGTGTGGTGATCGGTACGTGGCTAGGCTTCGGTGTGGGGTTGTTCGTCGTGACGAGCACCCTGCTTAGTGTTGTGGGCACTCTTGTGGTGGCGCGCGGTGTCAATTCCCCGATATCACGCACGGTCGACCGAGTCTTGGACGCTGGGTTCCTCCAACTGACCACTCGGGTGCGGTCGTTCGAGCGCCGTGACCGCATCCTTGCGTGGCAGTCGCCACTAACACTGCTGATACGGCTGGCGGTATGGCTCGGGCTGCTCGTTGCGGGTTTCGCGCTGCTGCTGTTGCCGAGCCTGAACGGGAGCCTCGCAGCCGCGTTTTCTCACGCGGGATCGTCGATGTTCACCCTCGGGTACGCCGCGCCGACTGGGACGGGCAGCACGACGCTCGAATACTTGGCAGCGTTCACGGGGCTCGTCGTCATCGGCTTGCAAGTCGGGTACTTGCCTACCCTCTACGCCGCGTTTAACCGGCGTGAAACCGAAGTCACCCTGCTTACCTCACGCGCCGGTGTTCCAGCGTGGGGGCCGGAGATTCTGGCTCGCACCCGTTGGGGAATCGAGGACGGCGACATACCCCCCCTTCTTGAGGAGCTGTTCACCACCTGGGAACGGTGGGCCGCCGAGGTCGCCGAATCCCACACCACCTATCTGACATTGGCCAGGATGCGATCACCGCGGCCGCTGTCGCACTGGCTGATCTCGCTGATCGCGGTGATGGATGCCGCTGCCCTGCATCTGGCGCTGACACCGTCGCGAGAACCCAAACTTGCCGCGCGGCTATCGCTTCGGATGGGCTTCGTGGCGATACAGCAGATCGCGACAGTCATGCGGCTGCCGGTACCCGACGATCCTGACCCGGACGGGCCGGTCACGGTGTCGTTTGACGAATTCAGATCGGCTACCGCAATGCTGCGCGAAGTCGGCTACCCGATCGAACAGACTGATGAGGAGGCGTGGCCACATTTTCGTGGCTGGCGCGCCAATTACGACACGGTCGCAGTGCTGATGGCCCGCGAGCTCGACGCGCCACCGGCACTGTGGACCGGTACGCGGCGATGGCCGTCGACGCCGATGCCGCCGCGGCGCCCTTCCGCCAGACTCGCACGAGACGCCCGACGACGGCGAACATAGCGAAGCACGTCCCGCGACAACAGATTAAAGGTTGCGTGTCACGGTTTGCTTTGAGCGTGTCTCGCTTACTACGGGGTGATTCGGGAGCCAGCGAAACGCTTTGTAGCGCTTGGCATAGCCGTGGTAGTGGACACCGGGTGGGATTTCTGACAGCGCTGACGGCGAGTACTCGAAAACATGGCAGCCATGTCCGTCAATACGCAGTGGCATGGTCAGCGTGTCGTCGGCACCGTGTGCCTTTGGCAGGCGATCAGGCGCAGGTCCTCTCCAGGTATGCAGGTAGTCGAGGCGGTGCGCGCCGCGGCCGGGCTGGGTCAGGCCAACGCTAGTGACGGTTACGGGCTCGGACCCGTTGTTGATCACAGCCAAGAGGAACACCGTACCGGCCGAGTGAGTCGGCCCGTGCGGCGATGCGGCGGCGGGCAGCTCGCTATTGTGGCGTATGGCTACCTCGACGACGATCCGGGGCCACTTGAGCCACATCAACGCTACGTTTGTCACCAGCGCCGACAGCGAGATAAAGAACGCTGCTGCGGCGATCTTGTCCGTCGGTCCCATCCCTATGCAGCCCCGATCCCATCACCCAGGACGCGTGCGCATTCTATGACGACCACGATTGTATAAACCGGGACGGCGGCACTTGTGATGGGCTCCAACGCATTCGGGAGTGGCTAACAACTTCTGCCCGGGCCTCCGGTCAGTCGATGTGGATCGCCAGCGAGGCAATGATCGCGTCGGTGCGTGTGCGCAGTGCCGCCTCGAGGAGCGGGCCGCGCTGGTTGTACAGCAACCGGTGGCGCCAGTGCTTGGGCGAGACTTGGGCGAGCAACACGGTGACGTGGCGGCCTTTGTCGATCTCGCTTCGCACAAAGTTGATGGTGGGAGTGACCAGGCTGCGGTGTGCGCTGGGCAAGACTGTGAGCTCCACCCCGGGGTCCCAATCTTGCCATTGTTTGACCACCCGCTGAGTCGAATCCGGGTCGACCTCGACAGTGATTGGCACGACTTCGCCGCCCATCCGCAGCGCGGCCTGCACCGCGCGCTCGGCCACGCAGCTGACCGCGACGATCGGGACAACGATCATCGACTGCGTGTCGACACCGCGCACCGGCTTGGCGGGTACCTTCCCTAGGCCCAACTGGACGGCCGCGTACTGGTAGTAGCGTTCGATCCGGTCGAAAAGCAGGATCAACGAGGGCACCAGGATCAAGAGCAGCCACGCGCCTTCGGTGAATTTGCTTGCGAACAAGACGATCCCGGCTATGGCGGTGAGCACCGCGCCGAAGCCGTTGAGCAGGATGTAGCCCAACCACCGAGGGCCGCGTTCGCGGCGCCAGTGCAACACCAGACCGGTTTGGCTGATCGTGAACCCGATGAACACCCCGATCGCGAATACCGGCAATAGCCGCTGGGTGTCGGCGTTGACGATGAGCAGGACCGCGGCGGCCAGCAGCGCCAACGCCGTGACGCCGTATCGGAACACCGGTTTTTCAGCGCGCAGCGCGAACATGTGCGGCATGCGGTGATCTCTGGCCAGCAACTGCAGCAGCACCGGCAGGCCGCCGAAGCTGGTATTGGCCGCGAACGCCAGCACCAGGGTCACCGACAAGTTGATCACGTAAAACGGCCATCCGGTTCCGAACGCGCCCGCCGACAACTGCGCCAGTATCGTGACGTTGCCGCGAGGAACTACCTGGTGTAACCGGATTTGGAGGGCCAGACCCAAAAGCATGGCCCCCAGCAAGACTCCCAATGCAATCTCACAGCGCTGGGCACGCTTGACCGCCGGTGATCGGAACGCGGGCACCGCGTTGGCGATCGCCTCCACCCCGGTCAGCGAGGAGCATCCCGCTGAAAACGCCTTGAGAATCACCACCACGCCCAGCGCCTCGGTAGCGTGGATCGGCCCGAGATCATCGCCGATCACGGCCACCGGATGGTCTTCGAAGAAGCCGAAAATGACGATTGCGAAGATCCCTGCGATGAACAACAGCGTCGGACCCATCAGCACCTTCGCCGACTCCGCGATACCGACCAGATTGATCACCGCGAGTACGGCGAGTCCCGCTATGCACAGCGCGAGCGTGTGATGTGCCAGTGGCGGAAACACGCTCGCCAAGCTGTCGGCACCAGCTGACAGGCTCACCGCCACGGTCAACACGTAGTCGACGACCAGACTCGCCGCGGCCAGTAGAGCCGGCCACCGGCCTAAATCCTTCTTCGCCACGGCGTACGAACCGCCGCCGTCGGGATGGACGGCGATCACCTGCCGGTAGGAGATCACCAGCACCAGCAGCAACAGGGCGATCGCGACGGAGATCGGCACGGTCCAACTCACCGCGGCAGCGCCCGCGGTGACCAGACCGAGCACGATCGCTTCCGGGCCGTAAGCCACGCTGGACAAGGCGTCCAGCGACATCGCGGCAAGACCTCCGAAGGCGGTCAGCCGGTGCGAGTCGCCCTTATGATGTCGGCGGAAGCGAGGATCGGGGATCCGATGGACGTGCGGCGCTCGCTCTAGGGTTTCAACCACGGTCACGATTTAACCGCGTGAACAGGCGGGCCGCTGCCTTAAAGCCAGGCCCGTCCGTTTTGATGACGATCAAGCAATCAGGTGCCAACGCGCGCGTGTACGCAGGCCTACATCTAAGTGAAATCGCGCACCGTGAAACAATTTTCGTTACTCGCTGCGGTTGCCTGCGCCCTATCGGCTATTGGGCCTGCATGTCGAGGACAACACGAAATCTAGCGTGCCCGGACATCATTCGCTCATAAGCCGCCGGTGCATCTTCGAACGGCAGCACTTCAGTCATGGGTGCGACGCCATGTGTGGCGCTGAACTGGAGGCTCGCCTCGTTTTCGATCGATGAGCCGGTCAGGCTGCCGACGATCGAGCGGCTACCAAAGACAAGAGCGGAGGCGTCGACCTCAATTGGGTCATTACCCACACCGACGACCACTAGCTGACCGCGCGGTGCGAGCCCAGCCAACAGCGGCGACATGGACGCGCCGCTGGCCGCGGTCGCCACGATCGCGACGGCGCCGCCGAGTTCCTGTAGCGCCTTGGCGGGATCGACTGCAGCACTGTCGATGTAGTGGTGTGCGCCGAGCTTCTCCGCCAGCACG